>Ga0172381_10001981_pt1 | contig 23348 bp, 17 predicted proteins | sample Leawel6488metaG_FD_119754 | JGI IMG/M metagenome (GOLD analysis project Ga0172381, IMG submission 119754) | Leachate microbial communities from a municipal landfill in Southern Ontario, Canada - Leachate well 64-88 metaG | ecosystem: Engineered > Solid waste > Landfill > Unclassified | place...
CGGAATGTTAGCAGACGGTTTGTAGTATGCCCTGACACCCGTGTGGGTAAATGGAATTGCATAGCCGAAGAGAAAAGATCTGGAGAAGTTCCAATTGTTGATCGATTCTATTACTTCAGCGCCAGCCAAAGTTGCAAACTTTCCAACCTTAAAGCTGAGAGTGTCCATATAAGGAAGCAAAAAAGGAAACATAATCTGCGCATATGCCTGCTGCAGGTCAAACACATCGTTTGTATTGCCATATAGCCCAAGCGAGTGTATCTGCTGAGAGTCTTCCCCAAAATCAAGATCAACCCTGAAGCCAACCGGCGATTCTTTCGAAATAAGCTTTTCCAGATTAAGCTGGAACATATTAAGCATAAAACCATTGGCATCGTTATCAAACACTCGTAAAGTATTAGTTCTGGAATTAGGCGACACCGGAGTGTTTGTATTAAATACATATGAAGAATCTACGAACCCATGCACCTGTATCTCTTTAGCAAATGAGGTTACCATAGACGACAATCCATTTTCCGGAGACGCTGATGTTCCGGTAGCCACGGAAACGGCAGGAGCTGCAGCAACCTTGGTTTCGGTAGTTTGCAACCTACGCTCCAATGAGTTAATACGTTCCTTTAGTAATGAGATTTCTTCCTTCAAAGCTTTTGTATCACCTACACCGTCATCCGCAAAAGCCAAAGAACAACTGACTAACGAAAATAACATAAACACGGTCAAAACTTTATTTCGCAGCATACACATCATGTCTCCTCCTTTAAATCACGGTTTCTATATCAAATAAAACGAGGCGCCCCGTTTTTGCCATCATGGCATCACATGGGGCGCCTTTACCCAACCGAGCACCTCCTCGTACCCAAAGCCTCGAAAAAACAAAAAAGCGTTCCTATTACCAGGAACGCCTATGCTCCATTAACTTTATTGACACGTCAACGCGTCAGCTTACTTTCCTAAAACTACAATACTACAAGTAAAGAACGAGTGATTTTGTTAACCTATTTTTTTTAATTTTTATATTCGTAGCATACTTTTCTTTGGATCTTCTTACGAATTTTAAATACCATTACATGAGATATGCCCAATCTTTTCCCGATCTCCCTAAGATTGCATCCTTCAAGACAAAGATTCAAAACATCCTCCTCTCTTTTAGTCAATCCACTATCCGCCATCCTCTGGACGAACATTTTGCTTTCCAATATTTCAGTCGGAGTCGGCGAATTATCCGAAATGCTGTCTTTTAGGGTAATCTCTTCTCCGTCCAACGGATTATCCAGACTTAAAAATAATCTTTTTCCGATTTTTTTACGGATGTAATTTTTTGAGCAAAACCACAAACTTTGAATAATATAACTATCTGTTTTATCCTGGAATTTACCGTTTTGATATTCCCGCCATAGATGAATGAGCATCTCCTGGGTTAAGTCCTCTTCATCTATGAAACTAGCATACCCCCTGCTCTTTTTAGCAAGCTTTGTTATGGGCACTAAAAATTTTTTATACGCCGGGTCAAAGTCCATAGATACTCCTATAAATAAAAATGTCCCCTCGGCGCTTTTTATCGCCGCGAGGACATCTACGCCCTGCCTTTACCGCTTCTACGCGGTAAATCAACTCCTGTTATTTCTTCATATTCCAAGCCAAAATAATCGCCTCAGCGATCTCACGCATCGGCTTACATGTATCCATACTTTTACGATGAATTGTCCTGTATGCTTCGTCTTCGTTTATCTTTGACTCTTTCATAAGGATGCCTTTGGCTCTCTCTACCATTTTTCGTGTCTCTAACGCTTCCTTGGCTTTTAACGAATCTTCCATCAGTTTTGTATTCTCAACAGCTACGGCGGCCTGGTTTGCCACCATTTGCAATATATCGATCTCTTCTTGCACAAATGAGTGATGTTCTTTTGTATAAATATTAATAACCCCTATCACCCTATCTCTTACAACCATGGGGACAGACAACATCGATGTAAGATTTTCCTTAATCGCCAAATCCCTGAAATGATATTTTTTCTCGTCGCGGACATCATATATTATAATAGGTTTCTTGGTTTTAGCCACTTCTCCGCTTATACTGGTTTTCACTTTAATATTGGGCTTCTTTTTATAATCTTCACTCAAACTTTGAGTAGCCCTAATAACAAGCTCGTCTTTTTCCTGATCAAGAAGCATTATGGAGCAAATTTTAGAATTAAGCATTTTAGCCGTAACAACAACAATAAGATTTAAAATCTCATCCAAATACCCATGCGAAGCAATAAACTGGCTTACCTTGGTTAAGCTGTCAAACTGTAAAGCCTTCCTCTTGCTTTCCTCATACAATCTGGCGTTTTCAATAACACCGCCTATCTGCTTAGCTATAATCGAAATCAGACTAACTGTATCTACAGCATACTCATGTGTTTTTTTATGTTGGACATTAATAACGCCTATAGGGTATCCCTTATAAATAATGGGGACTGAAAGAAATGCTTCATATTTATCCTCCGGCAGGACATCAAAATTTTTAAAACGCGAATCCTGGTAGGCGTTTGTCTCTATCGCAACAGGCTTATTCTCCCTGGCAACCCAGCCTGTGATGCCCTCGCCTATTTTAAGGTTAATATTACCCAGCTCTTTTTTATGCGGAGTTTTTGAAGCTATGAGAACCAGATTCCGCTTTTTCTCATTAAATAAATATATAAAAACAGAATCCGCTTTAGTTATATCGTTAACAACATCAACAACTTCTCCTAGAATTAATTTTAAATCAAGTTCGGAGTTCGTAATCTCAGTGATCTTTCTAAGGATTTTAATTTCCTGTGCTGGAGCAATACCGGATGCTTTCTTTTTTATGTTTGCCATACAACACCTTTGATTACGTTTTTGATTCTTAATCTGCGGCAGAAATAAAAAAATCCTCTTTCAAACAACTATGTTTGCAAAGAGGACTGCGTCGCCCTTGTTAAAAACCGTATTTAATTTTTAAAACATTTACTTTATGGTTTTAGTATAATCCATTACTCGTAAAATGTCAAGAATTAAAACAGGAACGCTATACTGAAAAAATATGGCCTGCACAGTCATGCATTCACATTGACAGTTACTTAATATGGTAGTATAAATATATTTCTTATGCACAGCCAAAATAAACACTACGATTTCCGAGACGCATTAAAAATATCCGACATACGTCTTTTTATCGGTTCTGTCGGCTTTTTCACATTAGCTAGCCGTGCCCTGGCTGTAGTCATTGGTTTCCAGATATACAAAATAACACGCAATCCTTTATCACTAGGCTGGCTTGGACTAATAGAGGCGATTCCGGCTATTTCAATAGCACCTTTCGGCGGGTATGTGGCGGATCATGTTAACCGACGCAAAATAATATTGATAACACGCGCGGTTTCTTGCATATGCACGATGATACTGGCATTCATATCCTGGCAAACTCGCTTAAATTCCCTGCTGGGCCTTTACGTCATGATCTTTATAGCCGGGGTAGCCCGTGGATTCGCAGATCCAGCAAATACGGCTTTTGAGGCACAGGTCGTCCCAAAACACTTAACCGTAAATGCTTCTTCCTGGATAAGCAGCACATGGCTCGGTTGTTCGGTTTTAGGGCCCGCGATCATAGGTTTTATGTTCGACGCATGGGGCGCCCCTGGTTCATATCTTCTGATCACCGGCGGTTTTATATTATCGTGGTTCTTTACTATGGCAATATCGCCAAAGCCTCAGACCATGCCTGAGAAAAGAGAACCTATATTCAAAAGCATAGCTACAGGATGGCGTTTTGTATTTAAAACCGAACCTCTTTGGGCCGCTATGGCACTGGATCTATTCTCCGTCTTCTTCGGCGGAGCCATCGTGCTATTACCGATCTATGCGAGCGACATACTGCGAGTAGGCGCAAAAGGACTGGGATTGCTTAATGCCGCTCCTTCTCTCGGAGCGCTGCTCATAACTCTGGCAGCTACTCGCCATCCGCCGATCGAGCGCGCAGGGCGCAATTTACTTGTATCGATCGCGGGATTCGGCATGAGTATTATCATTTTCGCATTCTCAAAGAATTTCCTGCTGTCGATGACGGCTCTCTTTCTCAGCGGAGTTTTCGACGGTATAAGTATGGTGATCAGGCGTTCTATGGTAAGGCTGCTCTCACCCGACGAATTACGGGGGCGCATCGCTTCGGCCAACTGGATATTCGTATGCGCTTCGAATGAATTGGGAGCTTTTGAGAGTGGTATGGTAGCTGCATGGATAGGAACGATTCCTTGCGTAGCCGTAGGGGGAATTATTACTCTCGGAATAGTAGGCTTAACCGCAGGCATTGCAAAACAATTAAGGAATTTACGTTTCGATATCCATACGCTTGAACAGAAAAAAGCTCCACCTCCAGCTTTTCCATATTAGTTATATTCACACATAGTCCAACAAAAGTTAACTTTATCACAGCCAAATTCAAGGAGAACGCACCTCAGCGTAAGTCTTTGACACAGCGCCAGATAAAAAAACCTATGACCGCTAGTAACGATCATAGGCTTTAACTTCTCCCGTTGTGGCAAGAGAAGGATATTACTGGGGTCGGTAAGAGGATTCAGAGCGGGTGAGGAATGGCTTCTCTGCGTAATTTTGTGATCAATATGGATTTATTTTTTCAGAAACGGCTACTTTGTGGATTTCAGAGAGGGCTTTGCTATCCGCTCACCGCTCCCGATAATCTTATTCTAGTCAGCTATCTTGTAGTATGCGCTTCTTCCCCTGCCAACAAGATTAATTAATTTTGCATCAATTAGCTTCAACAGCTCTTTAACTATCGCCTGACGCGAAATCTTAAACATCGAACGCAGGTCTTTATTGGTAACTTTTCCTTTTTCCTGAATTTTTTCCAGTATCTTTATCTGTTTGTCCGTTAATTCTATTTGTCCTGATTCTTCACCTTTTTTTGTAAAACCAATCCTGGCAATAATACCATTTACTTTATTGATCGAATCAAGTACTCCACCTGTAAAATACTCAAGCCATCTTGTAAGATCACCCTTACTGTCTTGAGCTGTTTTAAGAGCGGCATAATAGGACTGTCTATCTTCATCATAATAATCATCTAGAGCAAAGAATCTCCTATGGTCAAATCCGCTTTTATACAGCACAAGGGCGGCTATAAGCCGCGCCGTCCTGCCATTACCATCGATAAATGGGTGAATTCTTGCTATTTCATAATGTGTAATTCCAGCCAATATTACAGGGTTTATGTGTTTTGCTTCCTCGGAATTAAGCCATGTTAAAAATTCTTTTATGAGCGCAGGAACATCTTTTGTGTCAGGCGGCATATATTCAACTACTTCCTTAAACTGAGTACCATCAAATACTCTCTTCCCTACAAAAACCTGCCTATCCCTAAAAGCACCGCAATGTTTTACATCTTTTAACGTACCCCTTGTAATTGTTTTATGAATATCCAGAAAAAGCTTAACATCGATTTCAGACTTAGAAGCATATTTAGGCAGGACGTCCAAAGCTTCCAAATAATTTGTTACCTCCTGCTTATCTTTGGCGCTCGCAATAACTTCCTTATGTTCCGATAGCGCCTTTACTTGTTCGAGGGTTAATCTGTTGCCCTCTATGCTCGTAGATGAATGAGCGCCATGAATGCGAGCTTCTTTCTTCAGCCTTAATTCCCACTTGGGAATAAGCTTAGAGCGTTCAACTACCTCTCTTCCGGACATAATATGGGAGATACTATTTAGAATCTTATTTGTAATGGTATATTTTGGATTGAATGTCATGGTGTTATTATAACAAACGACAACCTAAATGACAACTAAAATGACAACTCAGATTAACCAACAATATTACCATTTGTTGAGCCCGTTGGTTAACTAGAGAGGCTTCCCCTCGTGGATTTCACCCCAGCCCCTCTAAACACGGAAGAATAATTCTCTATTTAATGCCCTATTTTGATACGGATGATTTGCAAATAAAGCCATAAATAGCATTATATAGGCTTCATTACATAAGAGAGTAATTTTGTCGCTCACAATCCTCTCTCTGTCCCAACAGAGATACTACCACACGATATCTAGAATACCTCCGACGGAAAGAATGGCGTAAGCCCTAGGGACGTCGCTAAATAAAAAGTCTCCGGCGGATTTTCTCCGTCGGAGACTTGTCGTAACTCATTGGTGCACAATGAGTTATATTACTGGGGTGGATGACGGGATTTGAACCCGCGACGTCTTGAGCCACAGTCAAGTGCTCTAGCCAAGCTGAGCTACATCCACCACAAAATTATTAACTTTATACACATTAAAGGATGGCACCTATCTTATAACATCGGGCGAGATTAGTCAATCTTCACAATCCGGCTTAGATCAATACTCCTGCCCTTCACTAAGACGATCCGCTATGTTCTCAGCGATGCTCTGGACTATATTTACCACGTCCGGGCGTACTTTATATTGTGGATCTTTCAGCGTACCATATACATCTATATAAGTATATTTACCCACGGCGGTAGTGATGTCTTTCTTCATTCCCGCCTCCAGTGCATCTTCTGAAAATTCAGCTTTAAATGTAGCTTTTACGGAATTATCAAAACCTATCTTTATAGGTCCCAATATTTTTACAAGATCACTTTTAAATACAAGTTCGTTCGTATATATAGATTTACCGCCTATCTTAAAATCGCACCGGCCTTCCTTAAATATGATCTCGCTGAAGTCGCTCGTAAATAACATAGTGCCAAGGCCGCGAAATAAATTTAACTGCCACAGCTTACCTTCTGTTATGGCAAGCCTGCCTTCACCCGACAATTTTTCGGTATTATTTACAAATCCATTTAATTTGACATGCGATCTGACAGAGCCGGCGACATCTTTATCTTTAAAATCAGTATCCGCCTTAAGCTTTTCTATCTTTACGCCTTCTATGTCAGCATTAAAATGATATGGGGCGTCTTTCACCACCCAATCTATCCTTCCCGTCGCGTCCATCGAACCGCCATATAGAAGCGAATGTAAAGACAGAATATCGCTTACACTATTCTTCTGGGCATATTTCATTTTTAATGCCAAGAGCTTATACCCATACAACGATAAGTTGTCACTGGAAAGGTTCGCTTCAACTGCACAAGATTTAAAGTCTTTTAAATTTCCATTCAGGTTAAATTCCGCCCGGACAATGCCGCGAAGTTTAGCTTTTTCAAACTTATCTTTAAACTTTTCTAAAGGCTGCTTAAGATCTTCGACATTGACGTTCACAACACCATTCATCGATGCGTTCATCTTCGCAGAATCCGACGAATCAATAGTGCCGGAGGCTAAAATATCGGAGTTATGATATTTTCCGAAAATCCTGGAAAAGCCCAGCTCCTTACCGTTTACCGCAAATGTCGTATCTAAAAAAATATCTTTCGAATCAAGTTTAAGCTGGATCCTCGGATTATTAAAATCTGTCAGCACACCGGATGATCTGTAAACAATATCGCGATACTTAAATTCCGCGTCATCCCAACTAACCTGATCAGGCGCAAATTTCAACTCCCCGGACACGTCCTCCAGGATCACTTTACCATTGTCTATGTTTATAACAGCATCCGGCATATTTAAAGTTCCCGTTAAACGCGTCTCCTGCGGAACAGCGAATGGATATTCTATAGTCAGATGAAGTTTTGCGTCACCGCTCAATTCGGCCGGTATATCCAAAGCAAACTTCTCTTTCAGCATCCTCTGAAAAGGTGCAAGCTTCACATCTGAGTAAGCATCGATATCCATAACCGGCTTATCAAAATCATTTATACTTATTTTTGCAGAAATAGGTAAGCCAAGAACTGTTGCAGTAATATTCTCCGAGGAGATGCCCAGGTTGCTGAATTCAATATGCCCTTTTGTATTTTCTATCTTTCCTATATTGTCCAGGCCGCTTATGTTCATATTGGTAACCTCAGCGGCGCCCGTATAATCAAGCTTCTTTTCTGTAAAATTATAACGAATGGTGGAGCGCTCACTCCCGCTGACTTCGGCAGAAATCTTATCCATGATAATCTGCAGGCTTTTTATTTCAGACTCTGCGTCTACAGAAAGCGTTTCATTCTTATATTTTATTTTCAGCACAGAATCGATCCTGCCCTCCGGAAAAGCAAGGCCTGTATTTTCGTAAAACCGCGCAAATTCTTTTGGTGCAAAATCTCTTACCTTCACCTCCGCCTCATATTCTTTGGTTACGGGTGAATACTCCCCAATAAGCTCGATCTTTACAGGCAGGTCTGCCTCTATTTCAAAATTTGCTTCATATTTTAATTTCGCCGGCAGTTTAAAATATATATCGGCATCAAGGCCTTTTATCTCTCTCGTAAAGATCGGATCCATGGTCAGATCGTGAAAATTTACAGACGCTTTTCTTACGCTGATCCTCTGGACCAGCACTTTAAAATCAGTATTCACCATGCTCTCTTTGGAAAAAAGCTCAGGAATATTTAAGGAGTAATCCGCCCGTCTTTCGACAAATATCTCCGGCGATTCAAATGTCAGGCGCGAGATTATTACATGTTTACTAAAAAGCGGCAGGAGCAGAAATCTGCAGCGGACTTCTTTAACATTTATTATAGCGTTAAGATCGTCGCGGATTATCAGGTCTTTTAATATCAGCCCCTTGAATATGTCAAACTGGACCGATCCGAGCAGGGTTTTCTTCTGAGTGACGTCTTCGAGGTTCTTTACAATAGCGCTTTTTATCTTCGTAGGCAGGATGGTTTGGTTTAAATATACCATACCTGCGTAAACGGCCGCAATGATCAGGACGAGTATTATTAAAAACTTTTTCATGTGCCTATCTCATATAATTGCACATGGATTATCTGACTCTGTTTAAAGTTAGGTTTCACAATTCTATCAGCTCGTAGTCAAGATTGCCAAGGCCCAGCTTATTGGCATATTTTAGCTGTCTGGTTCCGTCTCTGGAAGGATGAACAGCTCTGAATACATCTTTTCCATATGCTTTTGAGCAGGCATCGTAGGAGGCCTTATCAACACTTACGGGATCCGTAGATGCAAATATGCCTATATCAGGTATTATTACAGGGTCGTCCTTAGCCAGGCAATCGCATTCTTTGGTTATCTTCGTTACAAAATTTACAAACCCCTGCTTTCCTTTTTTATTCAGCAGTATAGCGCTGGCGTATTCTATCATCTTCTCCTGTATCTGCATTCCACCCGACTCCCAGTCCACTTCGATCGCACCCTGTGCACACGCCGCTATACATGTGGCACAGCCAATACACTTCGTAGGATCAATAACGATTCGCTTATTCTCATATCGTATCGCATCGGCCGGGCATGATTTAATGCACGCCATGCAGGCTTTGCATTTTCTCAGGTCAACTATCGGGGCTATCTCTGAATGCTGGGCGAGTTTTCCTTCGCGGGAGGCGCATCCCATCCCGATATTTTTAAGCGCGCCGCCGAAACCTGTCATCACGTGGCCTTTGAAATGGGCCAGCCCGAAGAGCGATTCTGAATTCAGGAATATGGATGCGACTTTTGCTGTCTTAAAAAATTTCCCGTCTATATTTACTTCGGAGACATTCTCTTTTTTAGTATCATCGGGAACTACAACTTCAGCACCGCATATCGATTTAGTAAAACCGTGTTCGTGGGCCAATTTTATATGGTCGGATGAATTTGTCCGCTTTCCCATATATAGCGTATTTGTGTCAACTAAAACCGGGCTGGCGTTCTTTTCTATTATTTTACGGCAAATTATCCCGGCGTATTCCGCCTTGACGTGCCCGACATTGCCTTCTTCGCCAAAATGCATCTTCACCGCGGTCTGATCATTTTTAGCAATAAAATCAAGAACACGGCTTTCATCTATCAGCCTCATGAGCTTAGAACTTACCGCTTCAACAGATTCGGACTCGCTGACTTTAACAAAGCATACTTTGCTTTTCTGACTCATAGGGCACCTTCCGGCGTTATCCCTCTTTTGTAAATCTTCCGAGGGATTTTATCACCAGTTCTATCGCCGAATTCACATCATCAATACTGAAAACACTTGTCGGAGAGTGTATATAGCGCGTCGGTATGCTTAAGACTCCCGTGGGAACACCTTCGCGGTTCATGTAAATTATAGCACCATCCGTCATGCCGCCCTCTATCACATCTACCTGATATTTTATCTTATTGGCTTTCGCGGTACTCATGAGAAGGTCTTTGACCTTCTCGCTGACTATCACTCCCCTGCCCGAAGCTTCGATTATCGTTATCGCCACACCGTTGCCCAGCTTCAGAGACGATTCCCGCTCAGTTATCATCGGCGTATCTCCGGCAATCGTCGTATCGATAGCTATAGCAAAGTCCGGGTCCACTTTGAAAGCCGCGGTCCTCGCACCTTTTAAGCCCACCTCTTCCTGCCCCGTCGCTACAGCATAAACTTCCGCATCGACTTTGAGCCTCTCCATGATCTTTATAAGGGCATAGCAGCCTATCCTGTCATCAGCGGCCTTTCCGTAGTAAAGCTTACCGCCCAGAATGCCTGCATTAGGTTCAAATATTATAGCGTCGCCGATCTCCACCTTCTTCTCGGCCTCTTCCTTATTTTTGCAGCCGATATCGATAAACATATCTTCGTATTTCAAAGGATGCTTTCTCTCCTCATCCTTCTGAAGATGCGGAGGCTTGGTCCCTATAATGCCGAAGCAATCGCCTTTTTTCGCTTTTACGATAACCCTCTGGGCAGGCAGTATCCTGTCATCTATCCCGCCTATCTTTATGAAATGAATATAACCTTCTTTGGTTATCTGTTTGACCATTAATCCTATTTCATCCATGTGGGCGGCCAGCATTATCTTTTTTTTGCCTTTGCCTTTTCTGGCAATTACGTTTCCAAAATTATCTATCTCTACCGAATCACAGCTCTTCTTTAATTCGCCCGCCATGATCTTAGCGATCTCACCTTCATATCCTGAAATGCCTGTAGCTTCTAAAATCTTCTTTAATAATGGATCCATTATTTACACCTCGCGTTATATTTTTCTTTCAGATCTTCCGGAATTCTCTGCGCCCTCATTTTGTCGGTGATGCATACCAGGACGATCTTGGCCCTCACCAGCAGCTTGTCATCCTTTTTCACTTCCTGGACAAAATGGATCGAAGCGTTGCCGACTTCCTCTATCCCCGACGAAATAGTGATCTGGTCTCCATATCTGGCCGGGCTTTTATAATCTGCCTCCACATGAACAACCGCAAATAGTATACCTTTGGCGATATACTCCTGGACGTCGACGCCAAAACTATGCAGATGTTCAGTCCGCGCTTCTTCCATATATTTCAGATAATTGGCATAGTAAACAACCCCGCCGGCGTCTGTATCGTGGTAATATATTTTCTTTTTAATGCAAAAATCGCTCATCCCATTGCCCCTTATTTAAACAATTCCTTTTCATGTTCCGTCAATTCATCGGCAGACAACCATACAGACAGATACAGCCTGTCGTCTGTCACCTTTATTATATTACCGGAAAAATCTATCTTCTGTCCTTTATTAATTTTTCCTGCAGTTTCCATATTTTTGTATATCAATACCGCCCTGTAAGGATTCCCGGCGGGCGTATTCTCAACATCGGTAATTACCTTATAATAATCTCTCTCAACGTCATTGACAATATCGAATGTATTTTCGCTCCTGACATCGCTTACCGTCCCGCTCACAGCGATCTTTCTGCCCATATATTCTTTTATCACTTCCGCTCTCTGAATATCGGTATCGCTTTTATATTTATCCACAAGCTTCGCTATGTCTGCATCCTCACAAAATGAAGCGGAAACCATCACAAATGAAAAAAATAACAGGACCGCCATGATTCTCACAATATATTTTGTCATTTAGCATCCCCCGTTTCGTTTATTTTCTCAAACAGCACTTTATACGCGACACCTCTCTGCGTCTGCAGGTCTTCTATTTCCGACTGTATCTGGTCGTATTCGGGATTAACCCCGTATTTATACGCGGCTTGCTCTTTTTCCAGATCCGCGGCGCGTCCGCCCATATCATCAATAAGCTTGGTCAGCTCCTCATGGCTCATCTTGTCGTATATATCCTTATTATCTGATTTAAACGAAGGTTTTGCAATGCCAATTTTTACGGTATCTTCCCAATGTTGGTCCTCATCCGCCAGTTTTATCTCTACAAAACTCGTACCGTTAAAAACTTTCTCAGCCCGATCACTATCCAGGCGAAACATCGCCTTTTCCCCGGTAATCTCGCCCTGAGCTGCCAGAACCAGAAGCCCCAGGCCTATCGCGGCCCCTGCCTTTGCTATGCCCTTCTCAAGCGAAGTCCCGGAAACTCCTATCTGCGTCCCTATCGCTGCAAATAGAACTGCCGCCGGGATCCTGAAAAGTGACTGCTCTTTTACATAAAACTTATCCATCTGGTCGGGCCTTACCCTCTCATCGCCGATGTGTATTTTTATGTCGGAAACGCTCCATTTCCTGAATTCCGCGCCTTTACCGGTAGCTATAGCTGAAACACCTATGTCCATGCCTTTTATCGTCGGCCTGTAAAGTATGGCCGCGTCGCATGCGCATTTTTCCAGTTTAAATTTTTTATACTCTATCTCTTCGGGCGCAGGCGTCTGGGAAAACGCAATTCCCGTCCAGAGGAAAATAAATGCAAAAGCGGATATACAGAGTTTACGCAGGTAACCGCAAGCTTGATTTGGCATGCCTTTTTTCAATACCTCAGTTATCGGAACACATGTAAATGTCCGGCCCGAAACAGTTCTCTGGGTGCCGAGCCTTTGGCCATACACCTTACAAGTATATCGCCCATCGGGTGACTTGGCAAGGTTGGAACACGGATCCTGGTCAATCCCGCAGCATTTCCCGCACCTCAAACAAAGCGACTCAAATTCCCTCTGCCAGTCATCTTGTTTTTGTTTGTATATCTCGTCGTCTGTCATAAAGTTTTAAGAAGATTATATCACTTGGAGCTGGCTTTTAACATAAAAACCTCTTCCCGTAGTAACGAGAAGAGGTTGGTAAAAAAATATACTGTTAACGCATTAAAAAAAATCAAACTTAACTATATGCCGCTTCCTCACATTTTCAACATACTCTTTTCCCCGCATCAATCCTTTTAAAAACAAAGAAAGTTCATATGAAAACTTTTTCTTTCGCATTGATGCATTGGTAAAGTCTTTTATGAACTTATCGGAATTTTTTGTTACCTCGTCTTTTGCCGTAGCCTTAAAACCTATACCATATACAGTGTGAGGCATTATGGGATCAGCATGAGTCCCTAATAATTTAACACTAAAGTCTTTCATTAAAAATGAGAGTGCTTTAGGGGTGAATCGCCAATAATCATTTGGCAGATCATGTATAGGAAAAATAAAAGGTGAAGCAACTATGAGCACCCCACCCGGTTTTAAAACTCTATAAAGCTCCTTAAAAGCTTTTTGTATGTCTTCCACGTGCTCCATTGTTTCAAGCACAACAGCGGTACCAATAGAAGAATCTTTTAAGTTAAGACGCTCTAAATTCTCAACCCTGTCAACGTTGTGCCCCTCCCTTACGTCACACCCTACATATTCTTTTCCTTTAAAAAATGGCCTCATATCTGCCAATTCTTTCTGATCTGGGTAGCAAAAGGAACCAAACTCGTATATAGGCTCCGGCAAGTTAAAACTATCCGCACAAACTTTACAAAAAGTTCTCACATTTGTTCGCATTGTTAATCTCCATTATCTATGCATTGTTTATTTTTTATACCAGTTAGTTTGCTTGCATTGCAAACAATAATCCTGTATGCCCGTACTTTGTTATTGCCTGAGCTTGAATCTTAACATTGAAACCGCTCTTTTCTAAATAGTCAACAATGGGAGTAGGATTATCGTGAAACTCTATAGCCATAACTTTAATTTTTCTTAGCAACTCAGGAGGGCATGATAAAATAGCTTCAAATTCAGCGCCTTCGCAATCCATTTTAAGAACATCAATATTTTTTACGTCTTCTATAATTTTTGAAAATGGAACTACTTTAATATCAATACCTTCATTTCCGCTTGCTTTTTTAGATCCAAAAACGCCTGTCGGCCCAAACATCGTATCATCTTTCACTTTTATTATTAATTCACTTGCACCGACACCATATGATTTCATTACAATTTTATTATTCAGGTTATTGAGTTGAATATTTTTATTGGCAGTATCAAAGAAAAATGGATGTGGCTCATATGCATATACAGCCTTAGCGCCTTTCTGACAAAATAAAATAGCAGTATCGCCTATATTAGCGCCAATATCTATAACATTGGCATCTTTAAGATAAGGGTAAATAAAAGAATATTGCTCAGCTAGAAAATTCTCCTGAATCATGTATATATCGGAAGGTACTTTTTTCCTGATTAAAAATTTCACCTGGCCAGTTTCTATTAAGAAAAAATCTTTATCGTATTCTTCAATATTTTTTGAAACATTTATACTTTTTTCGGCTGTTTCTATAGAAAAAACATCCGCTGCAAATTCTTTCTTATTAGCTTTATTTGTATCATAAATCGTAAAATTATTAGTTTTCTTACTATACTCCAAGCGCGAATCTTTTATGCATCTGAATATAGACTTGAACAGACTTCTATTGTTTATCAATGTGTTACGGTCTAATTCAAAAATAAAATTATCCGGATGAGTATTTAGGCATATCTTTGTTTTGTTTTTTATCCCAAATTTTACAAGATAAAAGTCCCAAAAGTTTTTAACTATCATAGTAGTGCATTCAAATCTCATTATAGCTCATAGCCTTTCTTTAAAATAAGTACTGTTATTATAACATTTAAAACCAATTTTAACATAAAAACCTCTTCCCGTAGTAACGAGAAGAGGTTGGTTTTACAATATCTATTATTTAGCCTGCCTTATAGAATTCTATTTTTTTGCCAGTACAATATATTGCTCTGCAATAGAATCCAGTAAGAAATTGTTAAAAAGCTTGTTTAAAAGTTTCTTTGAGCTGGACGCCCCTATCTTATTTCCGATTTTTACTATTTCAAAGTTGGCGTCTTTAAACATATTTATTATATTTTTAATGGCAAAAAATCTTATATGCGTTTTATCCATGATTCCTGCGGCGCTATAATTCCATTCCTTCTTTTTAAGCATCTTTACTATACGATAATGAGCTATGTTGACCCCCTCCCCTAAAACTGTGCCACATCCCTTTGGAATTATGGTAGCATAACTACCCAAAAACGGAGGTGGATTATGAAGGGCAAAAGATTCCCGGAAGAGCAGATTATCGGTATCCTAAAAGAGATGGAAGCAGGCGTCCCCATGCCGGAACTATGCCGTAAACACGGCGTAAGCGATGGCACGATCTATAACTGGAAGCGTAAATACGGCGGACTTACAGTAAACGAAGCTATAAGACTAAGAGGACTCGAGGAAGAGAATAGTAAGTTAAAGCGTATCGTAGCTAATCAGGCGCTTGATATAGAGGCGCTAAAGGCGGTCGTCTCAAAAAACTTCTAAAGCCCAAAGCAAGGCGTAAGGCAGTAATATTTATCAAAGATAACTTTGGGCTGAGTATCAGGCGATCATGCGATGTCGTGAATTTATGGAGATCGAGTTTTCAGTATAAACCGATAACGCAACCGGACGATGAGCCGATCCGTAAGCGGATAAAGGAGCTTGCGGAGAAGCGACGGAGATTCGGATGCGCGAGACTCCATATAATGCTGCGCAGAGAAGGCTTCGTGATTAATCACAAAAGAACCGAGTGTATCTATAAAGAAGAAGGATTGGCTCTTCGCATTCGTCGACGCAAGAAGATGGCAGCGATACAACGAAGTGAGGCGCCCGCGCCAACAAGAGTCAATGAGCGCTGGAGCATGGACTTTGTATCTGATGCCCTCTCAAGCGGCAGGAAGATAAGGACGCTCACAATAGTAGATGATTATTCGCGTAAATGCCACAGGCTTGAAGTCGATACCTCTATAGGAGGTGCTAGAGTGGTGAGAGTATTGAATGAGATCGCCCAAGGCGAAGGGTTGCCTGAATTAATCACGATAGATAACGGTCCGGAGTTTATAAGTAAAGCCCTTGATAACTGGGCTTATCAGAGAGGAGTAAAGCTTAACTTCATACGGCCTGGCAAGCCGGTCGACAATTCGTTTATCGAGAGTTTTAACGGTAAATTCAGAGACGAATGTTTAAATGATCACTGGTTCACGAGCCTTGATGAAGCTCGAAGGATCATTGAAGACTGGCGAATAGACTATAATAACGAGCGGCCTCATACGTCGCTTGGAGATCTTACGCCGGAGGAATTCTTGATAAAAGAACGTGAAAAATTCTCAACAGGCATACCTGTTGAGGCAGTATCAACAAGCAGTGGAGATTCCCTTTAGGAGTGGTACAATAGACGGGGGTAGGTCACGCCTTTGCGTATCGCATGGGTTTATTTAAAGCTAACGCTTTCCCAAAATTTATAGAACGTTGGTCTCTGTCTAAGCAAAGAACTTCGATTTTGTCTTGGTTGTAGCTATTTATAATTTCAGTAAGATACCGAGCGGGTCCTGATGCTATGTCAACAATCCGTGTTTTTTTATTTTCAAGCATATTGTTAGCAATTTCATTTTCTAATATTTTAATAATAATATCTTTTCTGTTGCGAGTGGCTTGTACAGAGGGAAGATTTAATACGATGGAATCCACAAATTTTCCAAATGCTGTTATCCCTTTTGGTTTTCGTCTATACATGTGATCAAAATTTAACCCTGAATCTGCTTTTCCAGAAACGCTTGCTCGCCCTAATTTGCTGAGCATAAGGATGTTTTTTATTACTTTTTTATACAAAAAATCTTCTATTTTCGCGTGAATAGTCATGTTATGCTTTATTTGCAATTGTTTTGCGCATTTTTCGCTAAAATTCACTATTACCTAAATATAAACCGCTAACGAAAGTATATCACATGCTTACTATAGCGTCAATTTAGGTCATTTATTTATACTAATTAGATCTATATAATAATATTTATATATATTCAAACCTATAAACGCGCCAAAAAAAATAGCCACTACAGAAAGTGGCACGAGAGATGTGAAAGAGCGGGGTTAGCGGAGATTCTATTTATCTTGTAAAAAAGAACGAGGTTAGCATCTTCTCAAAAATATCTTTATATTGCTCATATTCTTTAAGCGGGATTTCAAAAGTTATCGATAAAAGATGTATACCCGCCTTTATATAAACTATGGTCATTCTTGTATTTTTTGATTCATACTCTACTTTTAAGGCAGGCTGACCAGACACTGTAGTATCGGCCTGCGAAACGATGATATTACCGCCATCGTTAAGACTTTCAATAAATTGCTTCTTACTCTCTTCCCAGTCTCGTATCTTTATTACCGTATGCGCTGTCTGACTAAGAACTGACTCGGAAGGTTCCTTGCTTGCAAAATATCCTATATTATATAAGAGGCTAACGCCCACACTATATCTGTCACCTTCTTTTTTAATAGGTTCTCGTGTAAAAAATAAGCACTGAACATTCCCAGCAACTTCTTCCCTAACATACCATGCAGCAGGATATTTAATTTCAAATGGAAATTTAATTAGGGTTGGAGCAAAATCTATCAATGTTTCAGTGTTACCTTTTGGTTCTTGTAATTTAACTACGTTATTATTATCCCCGGAAGCTGTATCAACGAAGATACAAATTATCAATATTAAAAATGATAAAATACATTTACGCATAAAATCTCCTCTTATTTTTGTAAGGATTTGAGATATTCTACAACTTCTCCTACTTCTCGCTTATACATTGAATTTTTTGAGGCGAATTCTTCTAGAATCGGAATGGCCTCCGGTCTCTTCATATTCTTTATCCCTGCAATCGATGCTATATCATAACTATTTTTATCATTTAGACATTTTACATATAATGGCAGAACCTCTTCCCAATGGTTATCAAAATGATATAGCATTCCATTCATGGAACTTTCTTTTTCTAATCTATCACCGGATTCCGCCATTTTTAAACATATGGAATAAATACGTTCGTCTTTCATGACAGCAAGAACATGGAGTGCATTTTCATATCTTTGATATGCCGCTGAGTTATGATTCGGCATTTTATTCCATGTTAACTTGCGATATTTTTCTACCAGTTCTCCAAGAATGCCTTTTGCTATCTCTGGAGAAAGTTGAGCAAGAGCACCGCAGGCAGAAAAATGAATATTTGTATTAACATGGTTACTTTTTACTTTTTTTACCAAAATATTAATCGCCCTACGTTCTCCTCTTTCGGCAAGAATGTAAGCCGCTATGCTAAATCTCATAACATTTATACTATACAATTTCCTAAGCAAAAAATCAGACGGCTTCTGCGCCCATTCAATCCTTAGCTCTCTGAAATATGTCGGATGTGTAAATTCTACACAACTCCAAAACGCCGTTGGAATGATATCGTATGTTATAACTATCCAACTAATAGGTATAATAATTAGTAATACTATTAGGTATTTACGCATTTTATTTAATTAAGCGTCCCTTTTAAAAATCTTTTATAAATCTCTACTAATGACTGGCCTTGTTCAGTAGTAGCACCATTAATGACTATATTATAAGAATGGTTACTCAGCCAACCATCTATTGGGCCACTATGTCCCAACATTTGGTTAGCTAAATTCGTATCGGCTGTTAAAAACACATGAGTCCAAGATTGTTGATAAGAAAAATCGTCACCATAGCCAGACCCCCAGTTCGGATAATCGCCTTTTGCATTTACAATCAATATTTTGCTTGGGTCTATACCTGCCGCTGTGGCGTATATCGCAAGTGCTTCAGAAGACATTCTGGGCGATACTAATATGTAGTAAACATCTTTGTTTTGAGTATTAGCCCATGACCTTATTACTGCTTCTGTTCCTGCGCTCCACCCAACCACTATTTTCTTGTCAGATCCAAGCGAATCCGCCATCTGCTGAACTTGCGTCAAATCATCAACTGTGGTATTTATTCCGGGACTATACACAAATTGCAGTCCTTTTTCATCTATTAATTTAGAAATTTCTGGAGCCGCATCTTTAACAGCCATATCCCATAATGAATTTTCGTTACCAAGCTTGGCGCCTATCGCCTCCCATCCTAATAAAGCACTTGTAAGAGATATATAGTCTTGGGTTTTAAATACTTCTAAATTCATATCAACCGCACCTATGCCATTGCTTTCATTATACAATACATATGTATTTTTTGTGTAGTAGTCTTTGTCAAAAAATTTACTACCCACATAATAGAATGTTTCTAAATCTGCTTTTATATAATTAAAGAAACTTTGCCCCTCCGGGCAATTTATATCAAATGAGGTTTGCCCATTAAAGCTCAAATTATAGTTAAGTGATGGATTTCCATTTTTGTCTACGGTTAAATCAACGTCAGATAATATCATATCTATCTCATTATCACTATAACCCATCAATTGCAAAGACGCTCTTTGTTCATCCGTAAACCAATAAGCATAAGTAGAAGAAAATTTCTCTACCAAACCACCAGCCAGGCTAATATTATAATCCAAGGAGATTGCATTTATCTTCGCATCTACATAATCACCATAGCTATTGTATATATTATACCCCCCGCTCTCAGTCGGTTCGATTACGAGAAGCGTTTTGCCTGTCGAATCTTTTATCTCGGCATACGCTTGCTGGCCACCCACGATCTTTTGATACTGGATGTCAGAGTCAAAGATTGAGTAAAGTTCGGCGTCGGTGTAGCCAAGTTTTCCATATTCGTCAATACCATAATTGCCCCAGGAAAAGGTTGAGCCACTGCCGGTTTTTTCTTCCGTTCCAACGATATCCCAATAAAGCAATGTTCCGTCTTGAGCTTCTTCAAAGAAGACATAATAAAGAACATTACCATCACTATCCGGAACCGCAACCTGCCTAACTACTGTGCCATCCTTTAGTGTCCGTGATTCCGATTCCCCTGAATTTAATTTCCCGGTAAAATATTCCCCTATCGTTTGCCCGGATTTGATGATCTGATTAATCGCTATAGAATTTAAGAATCCCGCGGCGTAAGTATTTAACGCCTCGGTAAGGCCTCTCTCTTTTACTATTTCTGAAAAATCCATCACCTGGGACAGATACGCAGACTGCTGCCAGCTCGATAAAGGAGCGCCATCTTCTGTATAGCCTAAGAAAGTGAGCGCGTTATCTATATAGGTATCGAAGACCGCTTCAAATATGTTCTGATTACCTCCCGTAGCGGCCTGTATACCGGCATTTATAACCGAGGATATGGCTGAGAAACCAATGTTGGCAAGCAGGGGGTCAAGATCCAATTCCTCAGTGGCGTAATTTATCGCGACTGAAGTCACGCCCTGAAGTAATCCTGTGGTCACAGAATTCCATATCGCCTCCGGCTTCCAGTCGTTATTTAAACCAGCATTCAAACTCGATCTTATCCCTATACCCGCCAAGTAGGAGATGCGTTCGTCAATTCCTAATAGATCTCCCAGCTGAGTAACTCCGTAATATGCCAATTCGGAAACAGCAGACGGTAATATGGTAGCACCGAGCGAATAACTAACAGCGTCGAGACCCGTAGCTAAATATTTACCAACTACATTACCCGTCTCCACATCATACATTGGTACTTCCACACCGTTAAAAGCTGCACTAACTATACTGCCCGCTGCTATTCCTATAATACTGGACAGAGTCGGATCAATTCCAAGCTGTTGGCCTAAAGCACTTACGCCTTGGACTGCAAGACCCTGCAGTCCTCCTGTTATAAATGAGACGGCGGTAAAGCTACTGCACAATCCTGATACACCTCCGGTCAGGAAAGAACTGATAAGACTGGAAACTACGGGATTGACACCTAATCCTTCGAGGCCTTTAGAAATACCAAAAGATAGGGCTGTCAATACCACCGTCTTGCCTATAGCTGTACCCATTATGGTCGATGCAAAACCTGTAACTGTCGTAACTACACTGTTAACGGCACCCGCAAACATCGTTCCGCCGAAGAAAGCGCCCACACCTTTTAATAAACTCACTCCTACAAATTTTATCGCTGTAAATATCTGGGCGCCAATACCAGCCAGGAGGTTGGTAATACCGGTTATAACTGCGCCGATAGCCTCAATAATAGGCGCGATAACAGCTGATACTGCCATAACTACAGCCGCTATACCCGACACTACTCCTGCGGCAATAGTAACAACGCCTACTACGAATGACCATACCAAACCAAGTAAAAACGGAAGACAGCTCCCCTTAATATGCTGAGCTTTTTCAACGGAAATGATTTTATTATCATCGGCAGGCTTGGCTTTTGTTATCGCGTAACCCGTCCAGGCTTCTTTAAAATCTTCGGACGAAACCGTCACCGAAGTGCCGGAGGCTCCACGATTTACTTCTGTATATGTGATATTTCCATCTGAGTCTATATTTGTGACTACCACAAAATGGTCATTTTTAAGATGCGCTATAAAAGCTCCTCCGGACGAGAATATGTCAGCCAGATCATCTGACACAAGTTTAGTATTATACAAAACTAAACCATAAAGTCCGGCGGTTTTTGATATGGCAAACATCGACAACTCAAGAAGTTCACCTTCCGAAACAGCGCTTATCGAACCGGTAAATATGTCAATAAGTATTACTTTAACGGCGATGTCTTTACCATCATAAGTAACATTGTTCGCACTTAAAAGTGCTTCGAGCGATACAAAGGCACTTTTACCAAAATGGATATTCTGCTTATTCAGGAAAGCTATGATAGCATCTATTTCTTCCTGATTAAGTGCAACAACATCATTCTCACTTAACCCCAAAGATGCAATTATGGAGCTTCTCGCCGCAGGATCAGCTGCTAAATATTCAGCCAATTTGTTCATTATTACAGCCTTAACTTCGCTTACAAATATTTCTTCGCAGGCACGTTCCGCTGATCCTAACAATGCGGCTTTTATCTCATCGGCGTCTATCCTTGAATCGTAATCAACTTTCGAAAGCCAGTAACTTGTCTCATTAGCGTCCGGATCTCGCCCGAGGAGAGTGCGGTAGCACTCAAGGATCACTGGCGTGGCCTCTTCCTCTATTATGGCAGAGTGCATTTCTTCTTCCTGAATAGCTATCTCGGACAACACTTCGGTTTTATCAGTTTCGAGCTTGGCGCGGGCAGAGGCAATTTCAGCATCCAAATTCGCATAGGCAGCAGCAGCCTGCTCATTAAGTATGCGCTCCTGTTCATCAAGCTGATTGAGCGCGTTTCGGACCTCAGGGACTTCAATGGTTTCTGTATAATACTCAGGTCCCCAGCAACCATTTGAAACACGCGTCACTTCCTGGTAAAGCATCGGCTGAAGCCTATCACGCTCCGACTCTATCTGAGCCCTAACAGATTCTACATTCTGCTGTATCTGCTGATACGCCAGCCCTTTTTCTTTAGCCAGCGTCTCGAGATATTCCGCCTTTTCAGCGGCAATCTTCTGTTTTGCCGTTTCGATCTGTCCATCTATGGAATCTCTGGCATAAGGCATCCTTACAAACGCAAGGTTCCCGTCGGCATCATAGGAGTAATAAACCAGCAGATCCAGCTGCCCGTTATCATGTCTATAATAAGTTGCCGCTGTTTTGTTATTTATAAAATAAGTAACTCTGCTGCTATTATCCAGGTTTACAGTAACATCAGATTCTTCATATTTTTTCTCACCCTGCAGACTATCCGGAGAAAAAGCGTTTTCGACCAGCGCAAGGATCGCCGTTGAGAAGGCATCATTCGCCGGATCTGTTATTGTAGTCCCATCGGCATAATCTATTGAAACTAAGTCATTGTTTTTAAATGTATAGCTATCCTTTTGCGCATTCGTCGCGATAAAACTTGCAACAATTTTATCAACGGACGAACATTCGTATCCCACCAATAATCCGCTCTCAACCTTATAATCCGTAATCGCTGTATTATATTTTTCCAGGACAATGTCTTCGGCTAATGAACCGTCAGACAGAGACACAGAAACTGGCTTATCGTTAAAGTATTCTATAATTGTCCCATCGGATGTTGTTACTTGCGATAACAGGCTGGCCTTAAAACTTTTGGTATTTATAATGGTATCGTCTGAAAGGATATGCTCTTTTATATAGTTGTATTCGGAAGATATTTCGGATAGGCTGTAATTCAAGCTATCAATGTCAGATATTGGAGGGTTTACAACAAAATGTTCTGCATATAGTACATCCGCAGGCGGTGCAGTAGCATCAAACGTCTTATTGTAATTATAGGTAAGCTTGATCGCGTAATCACCTGACTGCAATATTGAAGGGGTCTGCGTGGGATCGGTTGTCTGTAATACGGCC
>Ga0172381_10001982_pt1 | contig 23342 bp, 32 predicted proteins | sample Leawel6488metaG_FD_119754 | JGI IMG/M metagenome (GOLD analysis project Ga0172381, IMG submission 119754) | Leachate microbial communities from a municipal landfill in Southern Ontario, Canada - Leachate well 64-88 metaG | ecosystem: Engineered > Solid waste > Landfill > Unclassified | place...
AAGCTCTCTGGCTTCTTTTCTTCGGCGATGTCTGCCATTGTAATTCTCCATTTTAGGGTGTTCGGTTGGTAAGGTTGTCAGGTTCTTGCAGTTGCGATGCGAATTTTGTGCAAAGCAATGCTCAAGTTGCGAACCTTGCGGAACGAAATTGTGCTTTTTACACCAGTGAACCATTTCTTGCTCCTTTGTAATTGGTAAAGAACAATGCGGTGCGTTTAAGGACGAGCCTTAAAAGACACCACTTCTGAATCTACAAAAGTTGATGGTCAATTCCACCACACTGCTCTCTACCTTTAAAGAGCTAAGTAAGGGAGGCTGGGGTCGCCCAACACGACAAACATCCCTTACTTAACTCTCTAATCAGCTAAGAACGGAACTCAGGTCGTCTTAACTGGCTAAAAATTCAAATCTTTTATTACAAATTTTATTACTACTGATATAATAATAGGCAAAATTAAAGCATTCATTATTATTAAAGCTCCCAACATTCTCTCTTTCCATTTTACTAAGTCAGCAACTGTTCCATTTGTTTTTTTAGCTTGTTCAAGTATTGCTGCATGTTCTTGGGCGTTATCTTCTTTTATATTTTGTAGCCTTTCAACTATTACATCTAAGTTAGCTTTGGCTTGTTGTTCCGTTGTTTGCGTCATATTTTATTTTTGAATGTTCTTATATTTTATTTTTTATTAATTTTACTTTTTGCAATTCAACCAGCATTTTTGGAAGCTTGTCTAAAACTTGGTTAGTTTCAGTAATATTTTTTTGATTAACATCAATCATTTCCTGAAGACCTTTCTTCAAATTTGCTACTAGCAAATTAACTTGGATTGTGTTTTTTTCACTAAAACTTGTAACTCTGTCTATGACTTTATCTAATAATAAACCCTCATTTTTTACTATATTAAAAGTTGATAAAGATAAAGACACATCTTTTTCTAAAGATGCTTTTTGTTCTTGAAGGGGAACAATAGCTTTTTTAAGCGCAGTAATTTCAGCTGTTAATAAAGTTTTCTGAGATTCTAATTTAACCATATCTTTAGAGACTAATGAGAGCAAATCCTCCTCCCTTTTTTTTAATTCTGCTATTCTCCCAGTGTACTGATTAGTCATATTTACAATATCAGCATAAGATGCCGCAACTTGTTTTATCTCTATCTCAAGTTTTTCTTTCTGCGCCCGGAGAACAGAAACCTCGGAAGCAATAGCGTCTCGCTTCCCAGCCCAAGTTAATAAAAACTCTTTTTGTTCTGGTAAAAGTTCTTGTTCCATTTTTTTTTATTGTTTAATATCTGTATGAATAATCTATAGCTCCATTAAATGTCCCACCAGTCACTTCCAAAATGAAAGCCTCTCCAGGTTTACATTCAAATCTTGGTACTCCATCCATTCCAGGTTCATCCTGTTCTGTGATACCTTGTCCTCCATCCAGTGTGAAAGAAGCTAAAGTTCTTGTGCCAGCTTTTATTATTAAATTACCGGCTGCTGCTAAATCCCCGATTAGTTCGTGGATATAAATATAAGCATCCGATTTTGCTGCCACGATAGTGGTGCTCCCAATTGGAGCAGCTACTGCGGCTGCTATCTTTTTGGTGTGCGCGTCGTGAATCATTTTATTTTTTATTTAATTTTAATAAATATTTTTACCGTGGGTTTCAGTCTTTAAGTGGCACTCTCGGCATAATGTCCTCCCTAAAGAAATATCCCATAATTTTTCAAACTTTTTTGCCTCTTCAAAAGTTTTTATATTATTTTCTTTTAATAAGAGAGCAAAAGTTTTCGGGTAATGGTCTGCGTGGAGAATTACTCTATCACCTGGTTTTCTGAATCTAGAACATAAGACACAAGTGTAATTATCACGTTCGAAGACTTTTAATCTCCAGCGTTTCATTTCTACTGAATGTCTTATTTTAAGGTGCTCTGGGTAAATTCCTCCTTTCCATAAATTGTTATTAGCACCAGAACGCTGCGTCCATTTTTTACCCTTATTCCAAGGAGTAAATCCTTTTTTAAACTCCGTTTTAGGAGAAAAATGTGTACCCTTGATTCCCTTATTCCATGGAGATTCTCCTTGTTTGAATAAATTTCTGACACACTTTCTAGAACAATACCTAGACTTTCTCCACTCTTTGATACTACAATTTACCTTCTTCTCAAATAATTTACCACACGTTTGACAATTCTTATTCATTTAATTTCTATCCCCGTATCCTACACCATACCTCGTGAGTAAAGGTGTAAGATACGAAGCACGAGGTTAATAATCTTCTTCGTACCATCTGTATTTTATTACAACACAGATTGACTAATTTGTCTAACTCCCCGACCCGTTTGACCACATCCAGCCACGAAGGTCTGATGCTCCCATTACGCATAGAGAGTTAAAGTTTAAAACTAAATCTTGGTTACCCAATAAATCTACAACTGCAGGTTCTGCTCTTGTTGGCAAAGCCTCGATATATTTGAAACCGAAATCTTCGTTCATCATTTTTGAATCGAACATACCCCACATCAAAGCATTCATAGCTGAATTCTCATATGGAGAAACTTCTACGATTTTGAATGTGTCTGTAGCTGGAGCGTTATTGAATAAGTTTGTTTGCTGTGGAGCTAATCCTTTGTCGATTGTTCCTTTGATTGTTTTAGCAAACTGTGCTGCTGTTGACCCTCTTCGGACTATTAATGTGTCCAAATCAGAAATCAATGGATTTCCTCTTCCATCTTTTTTGACTGATTGTTGTCTCCTTGCGGCTAACAAAGCAGTGTAAGTGAACTGAGGATTTGTTGTTGCACCATCAACAACTATATTTGACCAAGCCGCACCTCCGTCTTCACGAGGGTGAGAAGCTGACCAAAATGCTACTGCATCTGCACCAATTGTTGAAATAGGTGTAGGTGTTCCCACTGCATTAATCGGCGTCCATGTGAAAGATGTTCCTGTTCCTTGTGCTAATAAACATTGAGCAAGGTAATTTTTTGCATGTTCAATTGCGTTTTTTCCTTCGAGAACTTTTTGTTTGACTGAGCCTTTGATTTTTGCGGCCGCTGATTCAAACAAGAAGAAATTTGTCTGGAATGACAACCTTACCTTTTTTGTAAAGTGCATTTGGACATAATTTTTTGAGTATCCTTGTATTGGAGCATCAGATGAACCGATACCTCCGTCTGGGATTATTTCAGCCATTCCTAAGCCAGTTACTCCAACGTCTGTGTAAGTTCTTTCGCCATTACTTACTTTATACATAAAGTCCATATATTCTGACTTTACTGTTGGAGAAACCTTAGGGGCAATGTGTTTTAAAACATTGTTTACGATGACCGCATAATCATTTATTGTTCCTAACATGTTTTTGTGTTTTGTTTAATTATAATGATTATAGGGTTATGAATTTTCCGATGATAAGTTTATCACCAGTTGCCCCGTACGGCTCGACTTGCTGTACGATACCAGTTCCACTGGTTGTTCCTGTATTGTTTACTTCTTGTGAGTCAGTAAGAACCATAGCTTGCCCATTGTGGGTAGCATCTGAATCATTAGTGACTGGGAAGATGAATGTATCTTCATCTGAAGGCACGATATAAGTAACACGAGTTTTTGCATCAGTTGCTGCAATTGATTCATTGCAAATACCTAACAAATCTGCTGCTACTGTTCCACTATCTGCTGGAACAGCATATCCACCTGTCATAGCCAAAATTTCACCTTTTGCTACAACGGTTGCTGCTTCTTTGTTAGTTTCTTTGAGCTCCCTTGTGTTCTTTATTACGGCCTGTTTTATTTCTGCCATAATTTTGTTGTTTATTTAGGAGCGGTATCCTCGTCAGTCAACAATTCAATGGCTTTTTCTTCTGACATCCCAGTAGCGACCATCTCTTTTATAGAGGCGGCCATTTCTGGGGAGTAAGGAGTCTTTGCAATAGTTCCACCCGGAAATTGCATTGCATTCACCTTCTCTTGGACGTTTGCACCTTTCAATACTCTTTCTTGAATAGTTTCTGATGGCTTAAACATGCTTTCACGAGCAAGTTCTAAAACTGTCATTAATTCTTTCCCACTCTTGTTTTGCCAATTGTAGTTAGAATCAACAAAGTCAAAGAAAACTTCTCTCGTATCTTCATCTTTAAGCTCAGCATGTCTTTCAACAAATTTATCTAAGGTGTTTTTAACCTCTCCTGCTAAGCGTTCTTTTCGGACAATCTCTTCGATATCCTCCTTAGTTGCCCCGCCGAGTTGTTTTAAACGTTCTTTGTCAGCTTTTAAAAGTTCATCTTCTTCTGCTGTCTTCTCGGGTACCACTTCGCTCACTTGATTGAGCGGGTTAATAAATTTATCAGCGCCATTAAGATTCTTTAATTGACCCTTGGTTGTCTTAATTTCTTCTGATAATTGTTGCTTCTGCTCAGGAGACTTTGCTAATTTACGTCGTTTTACAAGGTCTAAAAGTTCGATGCGTTTCTCGTAAGATTCGTCCGACTCAAACTTGCCTTTATTAGGGACTCTAAATTCGTATGTGTCTTCTTTTGCAGGTTCAACTGGAGGGGTGCTGGTATCCTCCACCTTTAGAGCCTCTGGAGTTTCCTCCTTCTTCTCTTCCGGCTTAACTTCCTCTTTAGGAGCAAGTTCTTTCCCAGCTTGGACAGATTTTATTGATTCTTCTAAGCTTTTATCAAGTTCAGTTTCATCAATAATATCAGTCTTTGTTTCTTCTTTTTTTGTTTCATCCATATTTTTTCCGCCCATATCGGGGTGCGGTCCGATGGTTTAACTACCTTAATTATAATATGCCACGTTTTTTAATGCAATATTTATCTATCATCAAATTTACAGAATTTTGGTATTTTTTCTAATTTCATTCTTAATGTATCAAGATTTACTGACCCTTCATTTAAAAAAGATATTGCATGTTTTTGGAAGTCGCCGTCCAAAGAATTATTGTCCACTCCAACGTCTTTAGCATTTTTAATTGGAACAATAATTAAATAGACCTCCATTCCTAACGCCTTATAAAATAAAAAATTGTCTGAGGGCTTAAATACTTTATTAAAAACCGCTAATAAATCTTCTCTATCTACTGGCTTCCCGCAAATCTTTTCAAACCCTGGAGCGACCACTCCATTAAAAAAATAATCTTCCTGTGGAACTTCCTTTCCATAAGTATTAAATAATACTATTGTATTTTTTTTTATCTCGGGAGTTTTTGTTTGTTCCGAAGCATCTACTTCTTTTTTACTTCCCGGACAAAATCTTTTGTGTGCAGTTAAATTTACGCACTCTTTACCACACTCTTCGCATTTTACTTTTGGTTTTTCTTCCATATTTTTTCCCCTCGTATCGTGAAGGGTAACGATGGTTTTATTTAATTTTATTTTTGCTATCTAATTTTACATTTTTGAAACTCTTATAAAAAATATTTAAGAATTTCTCTTGTTCTGGCTTTAGCTTTTTCATCGCTTCGTCTATATACTCTTTTGTTAAAGAATATACAGGGACGTCCTGATTTATTTTAGCTATGCCATATATCTGTTCTATCAATGCAAACTCAAGTGGGTATGGATGGGTATAATTTATATTTATCTTTTCACCTTTTTTCATATCCTCAGTTAACTCGCATTGCAGTTGTCTCCCGACTTCCACTACGTCAATCCTTTCAGAGTCCACATATGTAGCCTCAAGAAGAGTAGAGTTTACCCCACCAATAAGCATTGATGACAATTCTTCAGCACTAACTATAAATTCATCACCACTCTTATTAGTAACGAATCTCATTAACTTTTTCTCCGTTGCTTCTGGAGAATAATTAATTTCAACTCTATAATCCTTTTTTTCTAATTTTTTCGGCTGCATATTATTTCTTTTTGCCATTTTTTACTACTTTCTTTTTTGTTATTTTTTTTGCCATATTATTTTTGTTCGAATAAACCTCCTTTTTTAATATCTTCCAGGTAGTCGACCATGTTTCTCAACATTGTACTCTGGGTATCTAACGTAATCATATTCACAATGCTTTTCCATTCACTTTTATCATCTACTAGTGGTACCTTCATCATAATATCTTTCATTAACTCTATTATAATAGGAGCGTGCTCAGATTGAGCAAGGGCTATTTTTTTTTGGACTAACGACTGATTGGTTAATTCTTCCATAGTTTTTTATTTTAACTATCCTTGAGCACCAGCTCTCCCAATAGAGGCATCAAAACTCGCACCGAGAGGGCTTTGTGGTCTTGGTAATTCGTTTGGATTTTGAGGCTCCATGGCTGGCATTCCGTCCCCCGCCATTTGGTCTCCCATCGGAACAGCATCACCTCCAGCTCCTCCACCTCCTGCCAGGTTTTGCATTGCTGCATTTTGTGCATCCATTTTCATTTGCTCTTGTTGCATTTGCTTTTGAACATCAGAAGGTTGTTTAGCAATGATGGCATCATAATCCGCTTTAGAAATATAGTCATAAACGTCGCCTCCTTGTATTTCTAACATTTTTTCTAAAGCCATTAATTGTGAAGCTGCGGCTTCTGGGTCTTGGTTTCTCATGGAATAAATTAAAGTAATCTGATTGGTAATTGCTGGCCACAAAGCCATATATGTTTGCTTCTGTATTTCTAATGATGGGAGCAACATAGAGTCTGGGTCGATTATAAATTCAATATAGTCACTAAGATGTCCAGTGCTTTTCATTTCATCGAACAACCCTTTTGCTGAAATTTGTCTAGTATCCACATTTTCCATAACTTCTCCTTCCGCTGTAAAATCAAAATTAAGTCTTAAATTCCTTGAAGCAGCTGCAGCATATCCTACAGGGACTCCATTATCATCGAGTACTTCTTGAGACTCTACAAAGTAATCAGGATTTTGCTTAGCAAATTCAGCTAACTGGTCTTGAGAATCAATCATGAATATCTTATCTACGGGGTATGTCTGCATCATCCACGTGTTTGCTATGTGGGCATCAAGTTCAAGCCCGGCAATCATAGAGTTTTTTGGTGGAGTTAATCTATTGTATGCAGCTTCTTTTAAAATAACAGTAGAACCAAGGGTTGCCTCCGACTGAGTTCCGGCTACGATATTGTTAACTCCCGTATTTTCTTCAATCGCCATTTTTTGTTTATCAGCGTAAAGAATACCCTGTTGGACGTTTCCGGAAGTTTTAACTACGTCGATGTCAGAGCCAGGATGTTTAGGATTTACAATATTTGGCCCTCTCTTATACGAAGCAGTCCCATTTTGTACTTGTGCTCCAAATAATAATGGGAATATTTCAGCTTCAACTTGTTGTGCATTCAATGAATTTATATATGTAAAAATTGCAGTGTTTCCACGCATCATTTCATATAATCCAACTCCATATGGGTCATTTAGGTCACGAACGAAACATCTAACCGTTACAATTGAGCCATGAGAACCTTCGTTTGGAAGTTCCCCATCATATATAACCATTTTCCCGCAGGCGACAATATAACGATTTGTTAAGTAATTTTCGTAGTATCCGATAGTTACGCTAGTTAAAGCTTTCTCGTTGTTCTCATCTTTTGCTTCTTCAGACACAGTACAATATTCTAATTTTTTCTTATTTTTCTTTGCTTCTGGATACATTCTATAAAATTCTTCTTTCTGCATATCTCTTTCGTAATAAGCTTCTCCCCATGACCAGCAATCTCCATGATTAAATCCAATTCCAAGCCATGTTCTCTTCACGTCCATAGGCTCTCTATATATGTCATCGAACATTATTTTAGTAACTCCATTTCTCTTTGTTTGAACTCTACGAGGATATACTCTCCAAGCAGACCATCCGTATGTGAATAAATTCTGGTAAGTTAGACCAAGTGTATTAGCTCCGTTTGCTCCCGTCATGCTCCAACTTCTTTTCCAAAGCTCATAAGAAGCCTTCGCATATACCTTGTCATCAGCTACAACCGTAGCATCTGGGAGTTTTCCCCCAAGAACTGAGGCTGCAATCAATATTTTAGCGAAAGCGATAGGCTCTGCAGATACAGGTACTCCTGATTTATTCTGGTCCATATTTCCATTTTTATGTGGGAATACTGAAATATCGTACGAACCGTTAGATAGCTTGTTGTAGAAGGTCATTGACCCCCACCCATTGTTCTCATACAGCTTGTTTCCATAAGAAACAGCAGTATTTATTAAATTTTGCTCGATTTCAGCTGCCAACGCGTCAAAACGGACACGATATTGGCTTTTTTTCATCTCTTTTTTCTTATCTGAGAGAAAATCTATAGTTTTTTTATCTTTTTCCATTGTTTTTAATACAATATTTAGATTATATATGTTAATTATAAATCTAATTAGAAATAATTACAATTGGGGAGAGGTGTCTCCGAACATTAAACGACTCATTGAAAAACCCTCACCTCCAGTTTTATCATCAACATATTTTCCCTGTTCTTGAAGTACGGCATAACCAATTGCTGCGGCCATAATACAATTATGGACCAATATATTATTAGCAAAGTATTCGTGTTTATCAGAAACCTGTAAATTGTATACCCTTCGCCTTTGCGCGAGCTCTGGTATTCGAATAAAGATTTCTACACCTATTAGAACAATACTTAGCGTTGAACACGCGAGATTTAAAAAGTTTTTTACAAACACCACATACAATAGTTCTCTCAACTTTAAATAAAGACGTTTTAGTATTTTCACTAAGAAATTTTTTTCCGATTTCTGTTTTTCTCCAAAGTGCCCCCGCCTCATAAAGTCTTCTGCCTTGCTTTTTCCCAGTAATGCTTGAAAGTAAGCGTCTCTCAGGGGATGACATGTGTTGTCTAGCATGTGCGCTGGCGCTAACACACTCCAGGTTTTCAACTGAATTATTTGACGAGTTATTATCTTTGTGATGGATAATAAATCCTTTTTGTATTGGTCCGCTATTATCAATCCAAATTTGCCTATGTAATGCAACGGGCGGTTCTTTCCACTTATCATGTCTCCAAAAATATATACGGAGTTGTCTCCTTTTTGAATTTGGGTATCTATGATACCTTTTGCCTCGGTATAAGATAGTTTCTCTATCTTTTGTTTTGATGTATTCCATATATGTATTGTATCATAATGGCATACCGTATCAAGAGGCTTCTCACAATTATCTAAAATAATTGGATGATTGGGTGTTCCAGTAAGTCCAATATTATTTATAACCTTTTTATATCTACTTCTAACCATTTCAACTTTTTTATACCCACTCCTAGTCATAACCATGTCTCCTACTTTTATATTCTGGATTGGAACATTTCCACTATCTGTTAAAACCATAGTATCCTTGACAAAACAATCGTCATTTTTTTTGTCCATGGCTTCTGGCTTTCCCTTCTCATTTCTTACGAATGTGAACATCTCGTTCAATAATTGTGTTGGAAATCCCGTGTCTTTTCTAAAAAACACTGCTTTTAAAGCAGCTAAACAAAAAGGTCTAGTAGCCCCAGTAGTTTTCCATCCAAAAAATTTCGTAATTTTCTGAGTTATATCATCAAACACTTTCCGGTAGTACAAATTTATATACCCGGACTTTTCCAACGAATCATTAACCCACAATCCATCTTTGTTTACCTCTATTGCAAGTAACGCCCAATTATAATATTTCCCCAATTTATACGCCTCGGTAGCTAGTTCGTCTGGCGGGACCTGCGACTTATAAATTGCGTCGCACTCTTCAGTTTTATGATTTATAACATACAATACTTGTGCATCCCCGTGAGCTAGACCTTCTGATGTATCTCCTCCAATAATATATTTCACACCAATCTCAGGTTTTTTGAATACCTCCAATGAACCGGAGGAAACAGGGTTAAATATAGTATCTCCTTTCTCATCGATTCCAAGCTCCCCCTTTTCACCTTTTACAGCTGTTTGTAATAATTTTGCCACTTTAGCTGTTGGAAAATAAGTTTGCCCAGTAGAGAGAAAAGCCTCCTCCTGCGTTGTTGGGTATTCTTGCATTAACGATTTTATAGCATCTGGGGAATTTTTTCCACCAAACTGCAACCACTTCATATAATAGTATGTGATTTCTTTATCAGTTAAAGAATGTTCCTCTTGGTATGAAGCCCAATCAATCTCACACTCCTCCATTTTTGAAGTAGGTATGGGCTCGTATATTTTATCCATTTCCATGTCGTCATACTGCCAGTTATAGAAGTGGGGGAGAAATTGCACCTGTGAAACTTGTGGAGTAATTTTATCCCTGGTTAACCAGTTCTGCTGAAACAACTCGTAGAACCTCCCCGCCATACCTTCAGCCGTTGATTCGATGAAAATAAATCCATCGAAGGGAACTGCTGGGAATGTTCCTCTTTCAACCTCTTCTGCTCTCTTAGGGTACATCACACACATTTTTGCATACTCAGAAACATGCACTAAATGGAATGTTCCAGAACGACCAGACAAGGACACTACAATGGACGAAGTGGAACCTGCGTTTGGTCCGTAGTCAATAACTACTTGTATTTTACGAGCACTCCTTTGGTGTATTTTAAAAAATGCACCCTTTACATCTTCTGCCATGTTCCTAACCGCAAACTCAATTTTTCTATCAAAAATTTGCGTGGCATCTTCCACTTTATGGGCGATAACAATTCCATCTTTGTTATGATTAAATAGAATTGAATCGAGAATAAATAAATCAATAAACGTAGTGAAACCAAGTTGCCTGGACTTGAGAATGATATGTCTATGGTATGGCTTCGGAACGTTGAGATAATTGTCGTAGAAATGTTTCTGCGCACGATTCATTTTGAACACTTCTTTTGTCCCGGATTTTGTAACAATCCAATACAAGTTACTGAGACGCCAAGTCTGACTTTTTATCAATTCGGGGTTAGCCGTCAACAACTCAACTATTTTATTATTATGCTCGGTGAAAATATTAGACATGTAAAGCCTCTTCAGCTTGGGCTAAGAGATGTTCCTCTTGTTCCTCGAGCCGTTTAATCTGTTTCTTTATCTCACTCAACTTCTGGAAGATAACAAAAAGCGATGTGGGCTGTGCCTCATATCGTATAAGCTTGAATCGCTCCTCTCTGGGGAGTTCATTGAATATTTTAAAAAACTCGGAGCTTCTCATTGTATTAACAGGTTTATTTTCTGCGTGAAACGAAATTAAAAATCCAAATCCAATTCTTGAATAGGTTCGGGCTTTGGTTCTTCTTTTTGAATTATCGGTGCTTTAGCATCTCCACTCAGCATCGTCTGATTTTCCACTTGTTGGAGTATCACCGTGCGAAGCTTATTCGTGTTCGTTTTATTCCCGGAGGCCTTATCAGGCTTGTCCGTATTGAACTTCGCCCAGGCCGTTGAAATCGCAGTCAGTGCTTTTATCATCTCCGAATTTGTAAACCCATCGAACCCTCTGATTTTGAATTGCTCAATTGCCGCCAAGGCCATGTTGTTGGACTCGTACGCCAATTTTGTCATAGCGTTATGAAACCCGTCGGTATGTTCGATGTGGGAGGAAATTGACCGTGCCACATTCGGCGCGTAGCCCAAATCCCTAGCAACTTGTGCTTTACTTTCCCCATCGCCATTAAAAACCCTTCGGGCATAAGCCATTTGTTTTAGCGAGAAGCCACCTTTTTTAACGTATACCATGTGTTAATTATACTCCCGAATGATAAAAGAAGTCAAGTTTTAGGCATAAGTAGGCATAAGTGGGGGTAAAAAGGGCATATTGGAACCTTTTTACTTTTTTCTGTCAAATAGGTGATGGCCAATAATCACCATTCTCCCTCGAGAAAGTATTGACATATTACAAATGTTGGATATAAACAGGCATAACCCCCTATTTTGGGCAACAAACAGTTCTATATATATTAATCAAATCTTAATCTTTTATAATAAAATACAACTACTTTTTACTTAAAAAACACCCTTATGCCTGTTTTTAACAGTTTCTCCATAGTAAACTATTGACTAAATACAGGCATAAGGTTGTAATATGCCATGTTATGCCTGAGTTATGCCTGTTTTTGTTCGGGAAATTGAAATCCTTTTTACCGTTTTATGCCTAAATTTGATGATTGTGCGTGTTGTTAGGAGAAATGTCAATAGAAAAAGGGTGGTATAACCATCCCTTTTTAATAGAAAATGCTTGAAAAAATAAATTAGACCCCCCCTATCTTTTTTTTTAGTGGAGAATAGTGGGAGAAAGTGGTAAGTGGTTGTACGTGGACTCTGGTTTTGTTTAAAGAGAGGGTGGTAAGTGGTTGTACGTGGACTCTGGTTTTGTTTAAAGAGAGGGTGGACCACTCTTTTTTAAATTGTAGTATAGGTAGTATATTGGAAGGGGTATCCCCCCAAGCCCCATATATAGAGTTTATTTTTTAGTTGTATAAAATAATTAAAATAAAAAAAATGGTTAGGTCAATTTATAAATAAATTGCCCCTTATATAGCCCCGCGATTTTTGGAAGCCGAGCTGATTGAGTTGAGTTGATTGAGTTGAGCTGATTGAGTTGAGCTGATTGAGTTGAGCTGATTGGCGAAGTTCCTGGTTTACTGCCCCTGTGTATAAACTGTGTATAAACTGTTAACGCCCCCCTATACCCCGTTTTTGATTTTTTTAATAAGCACCCAAGAACATAGTCGCACAATACAAGTCGCACAATACAAGTCGCACAATACAAGTCGCACAATACAAGTCGCACAATACAAGTCGCACAATACAAGTCGTGTCCTAAAATAACCTTAAGCTATTGACACTGTCGCTGGTTTTGATATAATGGATATAGATGAAGTATTTATAAAGGTCGTCCATCTAATAATAAATTAAAATAAATAATAATATGCCAACAATATATGGGATAGAGTTAAGCGAAGACGAAGAACAGTTAGCTTACGAGTTAGGTCTTGAAGAGTATTTAGAAGAACAAGACGAAGACGAAGAAGCTGACGAAGAAGAAGAATAAAAAATAATTAGCTAATACCCTATTTTACCCGTTTGTCTTATTAGCCGAGCGGGTAAAATAGGGAAGCATATAAAATAAAATGTTAAATTATAATAAAGATTTAGAGATAAAAAGATTAAAAAGTTTGTGCTGGTTCTATATCGCAACAACAGCTATTCTTTTAATCACAACATTGGTTTTTCTTTTTGGTTGGTTAGATTTAGTAAATTTTATTAGTAATATAAAATAAATAATATGAATACAGAAAAAATAAGTTATTTAGATTTAGCTAAAAGAATAGGCGATTGTGTTTTAAACAATACGGTTAGAAGTGAATTACAAGGTGAATATGAGTTTGATATTTACAATGGTAAATATGAGTATTGCATAAAGCACGAAACAAAAGAAGAATGCGAAAAGAACAGTAATAATTGCGAATATGAGAGTTATGAAATATATCAAGATTATATAATATCAGAAAGCGGAGCAGAATACCTTGCAAAATATACTGATGAAATAGTGTTTTATTGTGAAAAATTAGATTTGTATATTTGGGGAATTACTCATTTTGGAACAAGTTGGTCTTATGTTTTTACTAACATAAAGCAATAAACAACGCGATGAAAGCCCCGCAGACGCACGGATTTGCGGGGAGTTGGGGAAATATACATATAAAATAAATAATAATATGAAAACTTATACAAAAACAACAATAACATCAGAGCCGAGATTGAAAATAGAACACGAAGACAGCCCCGAAAGTCCACGAGAATGGGGTAATTTGGGATATTTTATAACACAATATAGCAGATATAACAGCCCAGACACAGAGCCACATATACAAAGTGTTATAAAAGACGCGGGAGAGATAGCAGAGAGCCAAGAGCAACACATTGAAATGATAAAAAAAATACTTAATGAAGAGGGAGAAAAAGTTATCGCTATCTACCCAATTGTAAAATATGAACACAGTGGAGTTTCTTACAGTTTAGGAACAATGCACGGGTTTGATTACAGCAACAACGGATTTTATATTATAACCGAAAAGACACAAAAAGAAGTTGGCACAGAAAAGAAAGATTTTGAAAAGGTTATAAAAGACGAATTGGAAGTTTACAATCAATGGTGCAATGGTGAAGTTTATAGATTTACTCTATTTGATAAGAACGGCGAATTTGTTGATAGTTGCGGTGGATTTTATGATATTGAAGATATCAAAGAATACTTACCAAAAGAGTGGAAAAACGAAGATTTAACAGAGTATATGAAATAATGATAGATAACATTATTTTTATAACAGTGATTTTAGCAATGTTAGCAAGTATATTATTAACAATAAAAAAATGAAAACATTCAATTTAACAGCAACAATAACAGTTGAAGCGGAGAGCCAAGAAGAATTAGAAAAAATAATGGCAGGGAACGGAAGCGACGAACAAAGGGAAATGATTTATGATTTATGGAACAGTGTAGAAATTGACGAAGAAGTTAACTAAATAACCGATATTCTATAAAAACAACGCTTAAAATTGAGCTACAACGCACGATTAAAAGCGGAGTTGATATAGATATCACAAAAATAATATGAAATTATATTATCACAAGACAGACGGAGGTGCGGAGTATTTAACAGATACTTATAGCCGTTGGGAATACAACGGCAAAAAGGGAAAAGAGGGAAGAGTTAATGATGAAACAAAATATATTATCCGAATTGACGGAGATATAACAAAGGACGCGGAGATGATTAGATACCCAGAACAAAAATAATATGAAACAGTTTTTACGCAATTTTTGGGAGTTTATAAAAGATTTTATTTATGAAAGGACTATTGCATTGTTTGCCGTTGCAGTTATTCTTGCGATATTTTCGTATTTATATTTTCAATATAATTAAACATAAAACTATGAACAAACAACAACGAGAAGAAGCCCGAGATTACAAGTTAATTGAGTTTATAAAACGAACGGACGCTATAAATAATATAGCCATAAAAGCCGAGCCGTTTGTTAAAGAGTATTGGGAAATACTAAAAGATTTGTGGACGCGGCCAGTTGGTTGGGAAGAAGCAAAACAGATTAAAAAACAGTTGGTTAATTGGGAGTTAAAAGAGTTGAATAAAAACTATAATAAACTAATTAAATAAAAATATGAAATACTATTATTGTAGAGTAGAAATTGGCGGAGATTATCCTGATTATGATTTTGTTATCAACGCCGAAAATGACGAACAAGCACAAGTTTTAGCGGAAAAAGAAGCAGATTGTTATGATTGGAACGAAGTGTATATAAGAGAAGTCAATGCAGATAGTTTATTAAAAGTAATGTTAATCAATTAAAACTATGAAAACTATGAAAAAAGAAAAGCGACAAGCAATAATTAAGGTAGTTGATTTAATAGTGAGGTTTAGAATAACCCCACAAGATATAGCTAATGAGTTAGCCTATAGGGAATATAATAAAACTAAACAAAAAAATATGAAAATAAAAACAATAAATGAAGTTTTAGTTAGCCACAAAGTTTCAAAAGACTTTATCATTGAAGCAGAAATTAGCAAAGGCAATTTTGTAGAACTGGAATTGAATAAATGGGCTTACGAAGACAACATTGAAGTTGACGCAGATTGGGAATTTACAGAAGAAAGCCAGAAAATATACGACAGTTTAGATGAAGAAATACAAACAGAGATAGACGATTATATATTAGAAATTAAAATATAAAACTATGTATAATGGAACAATAGAGCAATTTATATTAGAGCAAATAGAGGCTTGGTTAGATAACAATGTTTTATCAAGTGAAGATTATCAAAACATTTTACTTGAAGCCGAAGAAGAATTTGATAATAAATAAAATAAATAAAACTATGGCACAAAGACAAAATAAAAAAAAATCATTACTATGCACCTATAAAAACTGCAAGAACTTGCAAACAGCGGACGGAGAGTTTTGCAAAAAACATTATCCATATAACAATATGATAAACTGTTCAACAAAAACAGATACCTATTTAATCAAGAAGCGTGAAATACTAATGGATTGGATTGAGAAAGACAGAAGTCAAGATTTTATAGACAAACTTCACAATCTATTGGAGATAGAAAGGGAATTAACATTAAGAGAAGAAAGATAAAGCTATGCAAGAATTAAAACACAAAATAGAAATACGACAAGATTGTAAACAGTGCGGTAAAGATATTGTTAATGCACGATACAGAACTTTTTGTAGCAAAGAATGTAGAAATAAATACTACAATAAAAAATACTCTGCACGGGGAACAGAGTGGCATAGAAAAAACAGAGATAGAATAGCCAGTGAGCCGAGCGAAGATAAATGTCAGTGTTTGATTTGTGGCAAGTGGTATGTTCAAGTATGCTCCCACGTATATCAAGTTCACAAAATGACAGGCAGAGAATATAGAGAATACTTTAGATTAGAAGTGAAAAAAGGAGTAGTTCCAGAATGGTATAGAAAATTAAAAGGCGAACAGGCTATTGATAATGAAACTTATAAAAATTTAGAAAAAGGTGCAGGGTTTAGATTTAAGAAAGGCCAAGAAGGCTGTGGCATCTATGAACGCTCTCCAATTACTATTGAAAGATTGAAAAAACAAGGCGAAAAAATTGTAGCATTGCGATGGAAAAAACGGGGTATTGACAGCGACATTTGATAAGAGTAAAATTAGTGTAGATTAAGATATGATTAAAAATTAATTATATCGGTCGGCTCAAAATCTTGTCCTCATTAGGAGACTTCATAATTAAACAATGATGGTAAACCATCTTAAATAAAAAAAACTATGGCATTAGAAAATAGAGAAAATGGTAATTACATTACCATATTAAATGGAAAGTTTTGTCAAAGAGTTAAAGAAGGAACAGAAGGAGCTGTTCAAAGAACTAACAAATTAAACAAAGTTGTTTTTGAAAAATTCTATGACAGCTTCACTGGAAGATTAATTGATATAAAAATAGCAGACGGAACTTACGGAAAAACTTGGAACTTTTATTTTCAAGATAGCGGAGAAGTTTATATTTTACAGCTTTCATATAACAATGGGTTTGCAAACGCATTATTAAAAATGCTCCCAAACGCAGATTTAACAAAAGAAATGAAAGTTTCTCCGTCAATGAAAGAAGAAAATGGGAAAATAAAAAGTTCATTATTTGTTAATCAGGACGGAAAACCTCTTAAACATTTCTACACAAAGGATAATCCAAACGGCTTCCCACAATGGACGCAGATAACGGTTAAAGGAGAAAAAGTTTGGGATAGCACAGACCAATTGAAATTTTTAGAAGAAATGGTAAATACTACAATTCTTCCAAAGTTGGTGAGGAATGTAGAAGTAGCTGAACCAGCAGAGATTACTGAACCCGCAGAAGAAAATGAAAAATTAGATTTTTAAGAAACTATGAAAAACTTCACTAATAATTGGTTTGAGATAACAGCTAAAAAAAACTTTGAAAAGTATGCACCGAAAGAAGGACACTTTCTTGAAATCGGTTGCTATGAGGGACAGGCCTCATGTTGGTTGATGGAAAACACTAAAGCTAATTTAGTAGTAATAGATACCTTCTCTGGCGGACAAGACTTGCCAGAGGAGGTAAACCTCCTTGAAAGGTTTGAAACTAATACCCACTTATATAAAGATAGGATTGAAATAATCGAAGGAAAATCACAGGAAATGTTAAAGTCAATGATTGATACTTTCGACTTTATCTATATAGACGGTTCTCATTTGGCCAGTGATACATTAGAGGACGCGGTATTATCTTTTAGATTATTGAAGAAGGGCGGTATAATGATTTTTGACGATTATACTTGGGGCAGACATTTGCCACCAGCAGAAATTCCAGCAGTAGGCATAGACGCATTTGTTTATGTTTATGCTAATCAATTAGAGGTATTAGAAAGGAACTCGCAGTTAATTTTAAGGAAGTTATAAAGCAGAAATGCAAAAATGTAATAAACAATTTATCGTGAGCATAATGAAGACGGCTAAATGCAGGGGTTAATTACATTCCCTCTGAATAACATTAAGCCGTTTTCATTTTGCTTGTGATAACAAAAATGTATGACAAAACAAGAAAAATTTCTAACTTTTTTCCCTGATTGCACATATAGATACCTTGACCAAACAGGTGATAGCAGACCTCCAATCTCAAGTGCGGTTAAGAGGGACGAGCTGAACCTCAATAAATATGAGAGTTATTTTACGGTCAATGGATTTAGAAATGCTCCCAACGCACAAAAAGAAAATTGTAGCTCAATTAATGCTTTTTTCGTAGACATAGACGGCAGGAAAGATATGGACGAATTAACTGATATTCGAAAAATGCTCGACCCAACTATAATTGTAGAAACAGGTAGAGGCCATCATTTATATTGGGTATTGGAAAAACCTATCTATAAAGAAGGATTATCACAAACGGAGTGGAATAACCTTGTCGCACAATGGGAACAAATAGAACAAAGTCTCGTGACAAAACTAAAGGGAGACCCAGTCGTTAAAGACTTACCTCGTATTTTACGATTGCCCGATACAATTTACTGGAAGAAGACAAAAGGTGAGTTCAAAATAAAAATTATATTCCAAGAGCCAAAGAACGTTTATAAAATAGAAGATGTAGAAAAGGTATTCCCGCCAATTAGTCCTTTGGCAATGACTTTTGTAACTCCAGAAGCCTCTGATAAAGCAAAGAAGATGAGTGATGCACAGCGTAATATGTTTTTCGAGAAGGTAAACGAAGAGTTCCCGATTGAGGAGCGTGATAGTTTTATAAAGTTGATAAATGCTGACCCCGATAGTTTACCCGCTCCTAATATGAGAAACAACGTTTTACTGGTTACGGCTACCCTCGCAAGGCAGGCAGGATGGGATAAACAGAAAATGATAAAGCAAATTGAGAAAGTTGGTTGGCACGGAATGGAAAAAGAGCGAGGTGGTATGCAAGAAATAATGAACACAATCAACAGTGCTTTTGACCGTAATTACACTTACTCGTGTAAGAATGAAATTATATCCTACAATATGTCCCCGATGGAAGAACAACGATTGCACGGAGCATATACTTCTGTTATGAAAGGAAAGAGAGAACAGGATAAAGTTCGGTTTTCTACTTATGAACGTGAGATTTTGGCTTTACATCCACATCTCCGCAAGAATGATATTGGAATGGTTTACAATTATGTCGATGGAGTTTATAAACAGATGAGCGACCAAGAAGTTTCTGATATGATTTTAAATGGGTTAGAAGAAGATATGCTTTGGAATTTCAGAACTAAAAAAAATGTAGCCGATAAAGTTGCTTGCTTAATTTCTAAAATACCTTTACTGGTTATTTCAAATGACGGTGGCCGTATCGCCAATGTAAAAAATGGTTTGTTAAATATCTCAACAAGAGAGTTGCAACCTCATACGCCAGATTATGTTTCCCTAATCCAATTCCCAGTTGTTTATGACCCCAATGCCACAGCTCCAGTTTGGGAAGAGTGTGTTAAAAGTTGGATGGAAGGGCCAGAACAGGAAGAAAAAATTAGATTGCTAAAACAGTTTTGTGGATACTGCTTATCTTCCTCAATGCTTTACGACCGTGCGTTATTTATAGTTGGAGATGGGGGAAATGGAAAATCTACATTTGTTGATACAATTTCAATGGTCATAGGTCCAGAGGCTACTTCACACATTGATTTAGAAAGCCTCTACGGGACATTCGGATTGCACGGGCTTATGGGAAAAAGATTAAACATTATTGAAGAAGTGCATGGAAATTATTATCAGTCCAATAAATTAAAGAAATTGATTTCGGGCGAACAGGTTACGATTGATATCAAATACAAGCCACAGTTTACATTCCGACCGCAGGCCAAGTTTATGTTTTCAGTTAATATGTTTCCAAGAGTGGATGATACTTCAACGGCTACTGAGCGTAGAATTTGTGCAATTACTTTTTTGAACAATTATAGGAAAAACCCAAATTTCAGATTAAGGTCTTCAGTTGGTTTATTAGCCCAAGAATTACCCGGTATATTAAATTGGATGATTGACGGGGCACAAGACTTAGCTACTAATGGAAACTTTATCATCACTAGAGAGCAAACAAGAATGCTGGATGAATACAGGCAAGAGAATTCTTCTGTCGAGGGGTTCTTGTCCCAGTGTGTTGTTTTAGATAAGGATAGTGAAATTGATACTACTGAATTGTATAACGAATATAAGAAGTGGAGTATTTCTGATGGAGGAAGAAAAGTTAAAGCTAATATTACGTTCACAAAAGAAGTAAAATCGTTCGGAGAGAAAGACGACAGGTTCACTTTTATTCCGCGTGAATCTGGAAGTCGGGAGGCAAGGTTTGTGGGTATTAAATTAAGTCCACAATGGATAGCTAAAAATAGAGTGTGGGCTAACCCATATAATAAATAATATGAAATTATATTCTCACCAAGAAAAAATAATCAAAGAAGACAAGAAAAAGTGCGGCCTGTTTTTAGGCACAGGGGCAAGTAAGACCAGAATTGCATTGGAATTAGCTGAAGGGAAAACTTTGGTCATCTGTCCCAAACAACAGCGTGAGGACAAAACGTGGCAGAGAGAGAATAAAAAGTGGAAGACTAATAAAGACCTGACCGTTATTAGTAAAGAAGATTTACGAAAAAGCTGGGCAAAACTCCCGTATTACGATACGGTTATTATTGACGAATGTCACAACAATTTAGGTGTTATGCCAGCTTATGTTCAAAGGAAACACGTTCAATATCCTAAAACCTCTCAGATATTTGAAGCGACACAGAACTTTTTAAAAAAACATCCGCCAAAAAGATTGTATTTATTGTCAGCCACCCCAGTTCCAAAACCCATGAGTTTGTGGGCTATTGGTATTTTGTTCGGGCAAGACTGGGATTTTAACCAATTCCGAGAGATATATTATACAGAAATAAGAATCGGTTTGAGAAGAGTTTGGATACCGAAGAAAGGGGATGCTATCAAGCAAAGATTGGCTAATTTGGTTCAGAAATTAGGCTATACGGGGGGGCTAAATGACTTCTTCGATGTCCCAGAACAGTCTCACAAGGTTGTCGAGATAGAACTTACTACAGAGCAGAATAAGGCCATCAAAGATATGATGTATACAGAAGCTGACCCATTAGTAAGGCGTGCAAGACTCAGAACTATTGAAAACGGTGTTTTGTATGGCAAAAAAGTAGAAACTATTGATAATAAGACAGACCAGATGAGCGATGACACTAAGATTTACAAGTCAAACAAGATAGATTATATCCTAGAGAGGGCTATGGAATTTCCAAAGCTACTAATATTCGCCAATTACACAGCACAGATTTTAGAGATAGAAAAGGCTTTAAAAGCGGAGGGATATAATGTTTCCACATTAACCGGACAAACTAAAGACAGGACTTTCATAAAAAAGGTCAACGATAGTCCCGAACCACATATTATTATCGCTCAAAGTTCCATCTCTGCAGGTTATGAGTTACCAAGTTTTCCTTGTGTAATCTATGCCTCAAAGAGTTGGAGGTTCGTGGATTTACACCAGAGTTTTGGCAGGGTGCTTAGAGCCAATCATCTAAAGAAAAACTTATATATACATCTTGTTGTGAAAGGAGGTCCAGATGAGGATTGCCATAAAACTGTTATGTCTGGGTCTGATTTTGTTGAGATGGTAAATAGACATGATGTTGATTAACTATACAAACACGTGGTAGAAAAGAAGAAAAAAAGTCGGACAGAACAATCCAAGGTTATTAAAAAATAATATTAAAAAATAAAAATATGAAAAAACTTTTATTAACAGGAGCATCAGGAGCTATTGGTGTGCATGTCCTGGCTCACATAATGCAAAATACTGATTGGGACATTATAGCTTTAGATAGCTTTGACATAGACCATAAGGGGTATTTTGATAGAATAACTAAAGTCTGTGATGGTCACCCAGATTGGAATAAGAGAATAAAAATATTCACCCACGACTTAAATGCCCCAATAACCGATAGAGAAATAGAGCAAATTGGACATATAGACTATATTGTCAATTTAGCTTCCCGCTCGGATGTCCAGAATTCAATAATAGACCCAGCGCCGTTTGTTAAAAATAATGTAGGGTTGATGTTAAATATTTTAGACTATGCCCTAAAAGCAAAGCCAGAGGTATTTTTGCACTTTTCAACAGACGAAGTTTATGGCCCAGCTCCCAAAGAATCCACAGGACACCCAGAATGGGATGTAATTTTGCCATCTAATCCGTATTCTGCATCAAAAGCGTGCCAAGAAGCTTTAGCAATAGCATGGTGGAGGTCATACGGATTGCCATTGGTGATTACAAATACTATGAATAATTTCGGAGAAATGCAGGCACCTTCAAAATTTCCAGCCATGATACAAAAATGTGCAGAGAAAGGAGAAACTGTAAAAATCCATGCGTCAAGGAGTGGAGAGATTGGAAGCAGATATTATATCCATTCCAGAAATTCTGCAGATGCTATATTATTTATTTTAAATAACGTAAAACCCGTTATACACGGAGATGGAGAAATAGATAGACCAGTCAGATTGAATATTGTAGGAGACAAACAAATTGATAATTCTTTATTGGTAGATGTAATTGCTGTGTTAATGGGAAAAGTTATTAACAAGCAAATAGTATATTTTCATGATGACAATCCGGGTCATGATTTACACTATGGATTAGACGGAAGGGCTTTAAGGGAATTAGGTTGGAAGTCCCCGGTATCATTTGAAGAGAGTATGAGGAATACTATTAAATGGCAGAAAGAAAATCCTGAATGGCTGACATAGCTATTGACAGCGACATTGACGCCGAGTATAATAAAAATATGACAACAGATGTAATAAGAAAACGTGAGGCCAAATGGCAAACGATATTCAATAAATATCTTCGTGAGACAAAATTCTATGGATTTTTTGAACTGAAACAAACAGAGGCAGAAACATTCCCTTTCGCTAAAATTGAAACAGTCCAGTGGGAGGGGTTAGTAGCCTGTGAGAAGAGCGGATTAGTATGGAAATTATCAGACGAAGACCAAAGACAAAAGCCGTGTGATTGTTTGAGCGTAGTCCCAATGAATTCTTACCTTGTAGTAAAATTCCGCGATGGATTCTATGTAGTTAGATTTCAGAAGATAGTTGACTTAAGAGACAACGGAGTTATATCTATTAGCCGGACAGACATGGGGAAAATAGCAGATAAGATAATTAGACTTTCATAAATATAATTCACAAAAGAAAATAAAATTATGAAACCATATTACATAGGACTAATATTCCCAGCGATGTTAATAGGGGTAGCTATTATGACAGGATTATTTGACCTTATAAGAGAAATGACTTTATTACAAAATGGAATTGTATGGGGAACAATGATAGCAGGATTTTATATATCATTTGGAAGCATTTTATCAAAGTAGC
>Ga0172381_10001984_pt1 | contig 23323 bp, 33 predicted proteins | sample Leawel6488metaG_FD_119754 | JGI IMG/M metagenome (GOLD analysis project Ga0172381, IMG submission 119754) | Leachate microbial communities from a municipal landfill in Southern Ontario, Canada - Leachate well 64-88 metaG | ecosystem: Engineered > Solid waste > Landfill > Unclassified | place...
CAACTTGCTTCTTTTTAGGATGTGCCATTACTCCGCTATTAATAATATTAGCAATTAATTGAAAGTCTTTTTTAGTCATATATTTAAAATTTGTCAATTGTTTTTGTTAATGTTGATATCTTTCCTACCGAACAGTCAATAGCCGTTCCTTGTCCTTGAATTTCTCCTGATGAATTTAATGAACGAATATGACCATTTTCAATACATTCTTCAATTTGCTTGATTGTTCTTTTCATCCACAAAACAGATTGTTTTAATGAGAATACTTCATTATTTAATTCTTCTTCGAGTTGTTTTTTTAATTCGTTCATAATTTTAAAGTTAAAAAATTATTAATGATTGCTAGTTTCGGCGGTATATGTAAAGCATTTGTGTGTGGCACATACGTAACCAATAACTATTACAATTAGATGTTATAACGACTGTAGTTTGTTTTTTAGTTCCATAATACGATTCATTTCATCTTGGATTTCATTAGAATTATCTAAGTTATTCACAAGACCATTTTTTAAATCGTTCTCTGTTTCATAATATAGACTTGAAAGACCTCTTATTAATAGTTGGATTTCAAATTGTGTTAATTCGTTCATATAATTAAATGTTAAGAATTATATACTTTATCCAATATACTTTGAGAGGATGTGAGCACCAGCTTCAAAATATACTAGATAAAAAATATTAAATGGTTAGGATATTAAATGGTTGAGTATAGGTTGTGCGTATATATGACAACACCTTTTCACCTACACCTTGCTACAAATTAATTCTAGAAGATTTTATAAGCTACCTTTGGATTTATTGCTAACTCCTTGAACTAATTCTATTAATTATGATAAAAATAATTCCAAGAGGTAGTAATACTTATGTAAATCTCAGTATTAGTATAAAATTACTTTAGTAGTTTCCTTTTATACTTCATACATCCAAGAAATACTTTCTTGCTACCTCCTAGAAATTATATTACTTCATTGAAACATGATTATTATTGTCAATGATATGTTAATTTGCTATTAATTGACGAAGAGGGTAGTATGTGGTAACTACCACACCTATTGCCCCCTCTGCCACCGTTTAAATTGGTTTAATAGGTAGTCTACTATTGCCAAGCTTTGGTGTTTAGCAATAGTATGACTCTCTACTAGTCCTCAAAGTCTAAGCCAATACTTACCGGAGTTGAGGCTTTAACGACTTTTGACTTTGCTTTTGGCATTGTCTTTTTAATAGTATCGTTAATTAAGCCTAATTTGCTTTCTGCTAATTCTTGGTATTCCAATTCTGTCTTTGAGAACTCTACTAATTGGTCTTCCAAGCCATTTTCTTTTACGACTCTTAGAAGCTCTTCTTTAATATGCTTCTGCTTATCGCACCACCATAAGTCGTAACGCTTTACTTCTAATTTTGTCTTAGCCATATATTTATATTGTTAATGTATTGGCTTATTGCCATTACCTTTTTTAATTATGTTTATATAATAGCATAAATTCATTTAATTTTAAAGAGGAAATTGTTGGAGGTGTTTAATATTAAAGAAAAGCAGTGGGGGGTTCAGAAATCGAATCAAGATAATTGGCGGAGGTATTTATATATAATACCTAGAGGCACTCGCTCCTTACTCCTTCCTATCTTTAAAAATTCTAAACTACACTCCTTCCTATCTTTAAAAATTCTAAACTATATTATCTTTAATTATTTTATATTTTAGAAAAGAGGTAGGGGGTATCTCTTTCTTTTTCTACCTTTTTTATTTTAAAAAAATATTAAATTTTAAATAAAAAATTTTATTTTCAAAAACCAGTCAGTGGGGATAACTTTGTTTCTTGTTTATTTTTAAACTAAAAATCTGCGGATAAAAAAGGGTTGACTTTATTTATTTTTTAACATATAATATAATCAAGGATTAATCTAAGATATAATATGGCAACATTGAATGAAAAACAAACAAAATTCTGTGAAGAATATGTAGCTAATGGTTATAATGGAACAGCAGCTTATAGAACAGTTTATAGTCAGGAAGATGATAACTCAGCAGCTGTAGCCGCCCATAAATTATTACGTAATAGTAAAATTGTTGATAAGATAAAAGAAATTGAAGGAGACTATCGTATTATTGGTCATAAGTTAGGTATTGATAAAAAATTAATATTAACTCGTTTGAGGGATCTGTTAAGTGCGAAAAAACAGGTCTTTTTTAATGGAGAAGAAGTTGGATTAATTGATGACAATTCATCTGTTAATAAAGCTATCGAGAATATAATGAAAATAATGGGTGATTTTGCTCCTGAGAAGAAAGAGTTAAGTATTGAAGAAACAGATGTTGATTTATCTAAAATGTCAGAAGAAGAAAGAAAAGAATATAAAGAAAAACTTTTGCGTAGTTTAACATAGTTAGTTTATCTCTCGTCGTATAAGACTCCTAAATTATGCGATTTTGCTCTTCGTAGCATAAAAATCGAACCCCTCATCTTGGAGAAAAAAACGAGAAGGCGTAATTTCTAGCAGTTTGGAAATTGCCATAATATACGATGAGGGATAACTTAATTATATGCCGTTAAGTAATAGTAAAAATGCGCAACAAAAAAATATTGCCGAACTTCAATCTAGTAAGCCTGGAGTAGCAAGAAAAAAAGCTATTCATACTTATATGAAAAGTCATGGCGTAGATTATAGTACTGCTAAAACAAAAATCGCAGTAGCCATAGCAATGAATATGAAAAGAGGATGATCTCTTACGATTAAAAAAGCAAGAGAATTTTCTAAGTCGATAAAGAAGACACCTCTCTTTATCACGGGCTATAAAGGTTTCGATTGCCTATAGCAAGACCTACGTTCAATTCGTAGATAGTCCACAAACAACATTATAATACCGGTGAATTCCGAAGTAATAGCTTATAGCTATTAAGTAAAGTCCCGTCTAGCTCAATTGGATGAGCATCTGTCTTGTAAACAGAAGGTTGTGGGTTCGATCCCCACGATGGGATCATAATAGCTGAGTGGAGAAATGGCATCTCGATGGTCTCATAAGCCATAGTTACGAGTTCGACTCTCGTCTGAGCAACATAATTAAATGAAAGATGTAGAATATTTAAAGAAAGTTAGTGAATCAAAAGAATTACAAGACCTTGAATGGTGGAATTGTCATGATGATCCTTACTATTATCTTACAAATTGGGCGTTTACTTTAGATGCTCATGATTCTGAAAATCCTATTAAATCATTTCCAGAAAAGGAATATCTTAAAGTACTTGTTAATATTTGGTTAACACAAAATTTATTATTAGTTCCAAAAACTCGTCAAATGCAGATGAGTTGGCTCTTTACAGCATTATATGGATGGGATGTACAATTTCATCATGGAAAATTAGTCTTTTTTCAAAGCAAAAAAGCTGAAGATGCCGATGATCTTGTCAAAAGAGCAAAATTTATTTATGATCACCAACCAAAATTTCTTAAAAGATACTTTATTGATGGAAAATTCTATGATCTTCATGTGAATCCACAACATAATGGTAAACATACTGAAGGAAAAATGACATTTCCTGAGATAAATTCGGAAATTCGTGGTATTCCAGAAGGAGGAGATGTAATCAGAATGCACACAGCATCAGGAATATTAGAAGATGAGATGGCTTTTCAACCAGAAGCCGAGAATGCCTATACGGCAGCTAAACCAACTATTTCTTCTAAAGGTCGTTTTACCGGATTAAGTACAGCTGAAGACAATACTTTTTTTGAAGATATGGTTTTTGATCGTATTGAAACTTAAAATGTATGAAAAAATATATTATTACAGATGAGATATATCATCAAGGATTTATAATGATAGTAAATTGTTCAGAAAAACAATTTAATGAACATCTTAAAAAAAAGTATAATCTTAAAACTGATCTTTTAAAAGCTGATGGAAAGTTTTTAGTAATAGAACGAACAAACAAGAAAACAAAAGAATATGAATGTAGGAGTTTTTTATGGTTACAGAAATTTGACTGGACAATTCAAGGCCAATGTATATTAGTTCATGAACTTCAGCATTTATGTTTTAATCATCTAACAACTATTGGAATTAAACATGAAGATTCTACTGATGAAGCATATTCTTATTATATAGCATATTTGCTTGAGAAATGTTGTAAGGCATTAAAGAATCTAGAGAAAAAACCGAAGAAAGTTAAAAGAAAAATTAAAAAAAAGAAATAAAATGTATACAGATATTGAAAAGCCAGAATTAATTAAGGGATTAAAATATTGGAAGAATCCTAATAATCAATTTGCTGTAGCAATGCTTCATTATACAGCAGATCCTGATAAAGATCCAGAGAGAGATGGAAAAGAATGGTATGAAAATGAAAGAAAAGGAACTCCAAAAGCTACTTGGTTAAAAGAGTATGAAATTGATTTTTCAACAAAATCAGGTAAATTAATTTTTGGACCAGAATTTTGTGATTTTGATCCAAAGATACATTTTATCAATTCATTCGAATTACCAGAACCTTATGAATTATTAATGAGTTTAGATTTTGGACAAAGAAATCCTACAGCCTGTCTTATTGGAGCTTGGACAATGGATCAAAGATTATATATTATTGATGAATATTATAAACCAAATCTTCCTTCAAAAAGTTCTAAGGAAATGTTTGAACAATTTGATTATTTAACAGGATATAAGTTTAAAGGAAAAACTCCAAGAGAGAAATCAATTATTGTTAATAATACATTTCCGATTAGAGTAATTGATCCAAGTACAACGGCAAAAAATAGAACAAAAATTAAACAAGGAGAAGAAATTGAGTATAGTGTTATAGAAGACTTTGAAGATCATGGATGGGAATTTGAACCTGGATCAAATGATGTGGCTAATGGAATTACAAGAATTAGAGAATATTTACAACTTGATAGAGATAGTAAACCTCATCTTTATATTTTTAAGGATAAATGTCCATATTTAGTTAATGAATTTACTAAATATAAATATAAAGAATATAATGAGAACATGAGAAGACAAAAGAATGAATCAGAAGAACCTGTTAAAAAAGATGATCACGCAGTTGATTCTTTGCGGTATATGATAATGACAAGACCAGCAACACCACAGAAACCACCAAAGGAATTATCAAGAATTGAAAAAGATATACAAAATTTATTAAAACCTAGAATCATTACAGATGATTGGGATAGTAATTAAAAATTTATGAAGCAAAATTTAAAAAAATTTGTAACAAAAACAAGTATGAAATTAAAGTTAGAAGAGATTATCAATGCCTCACCAGCATTACAAACATTGTCAAATACAAAACTTCCAGTATTAGTTAGTTTTAAACTTTCAATGTTATTAAAAGAATTGAATCCAGTCTATCAATCTTATAATGAAAGTAGAACAAAGTTGCTTGAAAAATATGGAAAGTTAAATAAAGAAAAGACAAATTATGACTTTGATGGAAATAAGAGAGAAGAATATGCTGAAAAACATAAAGAACTATTACAAGCAGATATAAAACTTGATATTCCAGATATCAAAATTTCAGAGCTTGATGATATAAAAATTGAACCTATATTTTTAGAACAACTTAATTGGTTACTAAAATAATTATAAAAGTATGAAAGAAAAAAAAGGTATTGAGATTAAATTAAATGAAGAATCTCAAGAAAAGATGAAAGATGCAGAATCAAAAACACGTTTACAAAAATTTATTGAACAACTTGAGAAACTTCAAGAACAATATAGTGTAAAAATCTATTCAGTTAATCAAGTTCAAGAAAATGGAGAAGTTATTCCAATGACTAAAATAATTGATGTATTAAATAAAAAATTATGAAGATAAAACCAAAACAAGGTATTTTGGTTATTAAGAAACATAACCAAACAGCGTTAAAAGTTGATATCATTCAAGTTGAAGATGAACAAGATAAACGACTTATTACAGGAGAAGTACTTTCGGATAATAGTAAGTTATATACTCAAGGAGACACAGTAATCTTTGGAAAGTATGCTCTCTATTTATTAACAATTGAAGGAGAGGATTTTTATCTTCTTGACGAAGAGGATGTCATAGGAACTACAAACTATAAAGAATAAAATGTATGTATAAAATGTTACTTTTTGGGCAAGATGCTCGTGAAAAAATTAAAAAAGGTGTTAATATTTTAGCTGATGCTGTTAGTTCAACATTAGGACCTAGAGGACAAAATGTTATCTTTGAAGAAAGTTCATTCCCAACTATAACGAAAGATGGTGTAACAGTAGCTCAGCAAGTTTTTCTTGAAGATAAATTTGAAAATATGGGCAATATGACTGCTCGTGAAGCAGCAGAAAATACTAATCGTGAAGCAGGAGATGGAACAACAACAACCATCGTTTTATTAAGAGAAATATTTAATGAAGGATATAAAGCTATAACATCAGGAATGAATTCTGTTCTTCTTAAAAGAGGAATGGATGAAGGATTAAAATTTGTTTTAGAGAATTTAGATAAACAAGCTAAAAAAATTACAACAGATAAAGAAAAAGAACAAGTAGCTATTATTTCAGCAAACAATGATATTGAAATGGGAAAAATGATAGCTTCGGTTATTAAAGAAGTTGGGCAAGATGGAGTTGTAACTGTTTCAAGTTCTAATAATTTAAAGACAGAAGTAGAGTACATTAAAGGAACAAAATTAAACAGTGGATATGAAAGTCATTTATTTATGAATGATCCAAGAAATCTTTCAGCAGTAATGAATGATCCAGAAATTATTATTACAACAGAAAGAATAACTATGTCTTCTCAGATTTCTCCTATTATTCAAAAATGTATAGCAGCCGGTAAAAAGAATATGGTTCTATTTGCTGATGTAATTGAAGGACAAGCAATGGTATTTTTGGTTCAGAATTATTTACAAGGAAAGTTTGCTTGTGTTCCTGTTAAAGTTCCATCTTATGGAGGATATCAAAGAGATTTAATTTATGATCTAGCAACACTAACAGAGGCTACAGTATTAGGACAACAAGATGCTAAAATGATAGAAGATGCAGAACTTACAGATTTAGGAAATGCTAAAAATGTTATAATAGGAAGAGATCAGACAATTATTTCAGGATCTGAAGGAGATATTAAGAATCGTGTTAAAGAAATTAAAGCATTACTTGAAGAGGAAAAAGATCTTTTTAAGAAGGAAAAATTAAGACAAAGATTAGGAAGACTAAATGGAAAAATTGCTAATATTAAAGTAGGAGGAGCATCAGATTCAGAACAATTAGAAATTCGTTATCGTGTTGAAGATGCTGTTAATGCTACTCGCTCAGCAATTGAAGAAGGAATTGTAGAAGGAGGAGGAACTGCTTTATTAAGATGTTATCAGGCAATACAAAAAATAGAAGAAAAAGGAACCAAAGAAGAACTTGAAGGATTAAAAATAGTTATTGAAGCATTAAAAGCTCCGTTAAGAAAGATAGTTGATAATGGAGGTATCACCGGAGATTCGGTCGTTGCTAAAGTCTTAGAAGGAAAGTTAGGATATAATGCTCTTACTAATGAATATGAAGATTTATTTAAAACAGGAATTATTGACCCTAAAAAAGTTGTAAGAAATGAAATAATTAATGCAGTAGCAACAGCCGGTATTTTATTAACATCAGGATGTGCAATTGTTATTAAACCAGAAATAAAATAATATGAATATTTTAATTATAATTTTGTTTATAGGAACTCTTGCATTTATTTATTTTTGGCAAAAAAGACAAGACAAAGCAGAAGAAAATAGATTTAGAGAATTTGTTATTGCTAGCAAAGCAAAGAATGTTGAAGATTATGTGACAGCTATTCCTTCTCGTGATGATAGTATTATTCCACAGCAAGAGGAATTACATGACATTGATAATATTGATCCAGAAGTATTATTGAATGCTATAAAACAAGAACATCAAGAAAACTAATATGAAAGTGACAAATATAAAAATTAAACAAGTAATTCCAGATAAAGGACATATTGGATTTATTTCATGTGTTGTTGATAGTTGGTTATTTTTAAATAATATTGCTGTATTTACAAGACTCTCAGATCCTGAGAAAATTAGACTTGTATTTCCAGAAAAGAAAGTTGGAGATAAAAAAATTAATCTTTTTTATCCTTTGACTTCAGAAGCATATTTTGAATTAGAAAAAGCAATTCAAGAAAAACTTAAACAATTATGACATTTAAAGAATTACAAAGTGAAAAAATAAAACCACAAGATAAAGAAGTGGCATCTTTTATTGATCAATTATATACACAGACACTGTCTAAGTATATGAAACTACATCGTGATTGGTATCTTAATGAAAGATTTGTTAGAGGAGATCATTGGATTGTCTATAATAAAACATTAAATAAAATACAAACACTTCCAGTTTCAGATGGTGAAATTCGTAGAACTATTAATAAAATAAGAACACAATTAAGAGGTGTTAAGAATTTTATTAAAAGAAATCAACCTAGATGGGAAGCTCATCCAGAAGATTCATCAGATGAATCATTAAAAAATGCACAAAAAACAAATAAGATTTTACAATATTATTATAGAATTTTAAAAATTAAATCTGTATTAACAGACATTATTGTATCAGGGCTTAAATATTCTGTTGGATTTCTTGAGGCAGCTGTTGTTGAAACAGGAAAAGAGACAAAGATTAAATTATGGCATGATGATACATTCTCTATTCTTTTAGATCTTGATGCTAGTCATATTCAAGATTGCCGTTACATTTTAAAAGTAATGAAAAAACCCGTTACACAAGTTCAAGAAAATAAAAATTATAAAATTGCAGGAAATATTGGCTCCGATTCCAAAGAGAATGGAGGTTCTACATACAAAGAAATGTTAGAACAAGAAAAATATGGAACAAATATAAATAAAGGTGTTAAAGATCTTGAATCAACTCTTGTTAAAGAATTATGGATTAAATGGTATGATGAAAATGGAAAGTCACATGTTAAAATATTTACAAATGTCTCAGATCAACTTGTAAGAGTTCAAGAAACAAAATATAGAAGATATCCTTTTTTTTCTTATAATCCAGAACATGAACCTGGAGCAATATACTCAGATGCTTGGATTAAGGATTTAATTCAAATTAATAAATCATTAGACAAAAGTGTTTCACAAATTGAAGGATATATTCAAAGAATGTTGGCTGGTAAATTTATGATTAAACAAGGTGTTGAAGTTTCTTCAATTACTGATAAAGGAGCAGAAAAAATTTATTATAAAGGTTCAGTTCCTCCAACACAATTAGAATTACAACCATTACCAAGCACACCATTTTCATATACTAATAATCTTGAAAGATGGATTGAAGAAGGTGGAGGAATGAGAGAAGCATCACTTGGAAGAGCTCCATCAGGAATTCAATCAGGAAAAGGCGTTGAAGCACTACAGGCAGCCGATGCCTCTACTGTTGCTGAACCAGTTGAAAATCTTGAAACATTTTTAGAAGAAATTTCAGAATTTATTTTAGAATTATTGACAGATTATCAAATTACTTCAATGGAGATTACAGAAGAAAATGAATCAATTAAGTTTATTGGAGGAGAAATTTCTAATGAAGAAGTTCCTGATGGAGTAATGAAATTAAAACCATTAAATGTAAGAGTTGCTATTGTTCCAGAAATTGCTTATAGTGAAGATGCTAAATTTGATAGATTGATGCAATTAGCTAATGCTCAAATGATTGATCCGCAAACTATACTTGAAAAACTTTCTATTTCAAATGTTTCAGATATTATTGAAAGAATGAATAAAGCAAAAGAAGAAGGATTTAAACAAGAAATGATGAAACAAAAAGAAAGTCACCGAACATCAGGAAATGCTCCAGAAGATACAGCTGATTTAGCAGATCAAGAGAATATGCAGATATCAGCAGGACAAGAAGTTCCAATGACTCCTCAAGCAGTCTGGGCGCCTGAACATACAGAGCTACATTTAGCATTTATACAAGAAAATCAAGATGCTTATACACAATATAAAAATTTGTTTGATGCTCATATTCAAAATGAAGAACAGTATCAAGCACAACAACAAAAATAATATGGATACAAAAACAATGATAATGAATATTTGGAATGGTAAAAGAAAGCAGATAAAACAAAATGCTGCTAAAGAAGCTGAAAAAATATTTATAAAAACAAATCCAGGAACGGCAGATAAGAATGGAAATTTTCCGCAAGTAGGTCCTAATATGCCTAAAGCGTATAATAAAGAGGCTAAAAGAATTGAAAGACAAGTAATAAAGACTAGAGTTGAACAATCTAAAAAATCTAAGTAAAGTTTTAATATAATTCCCAGATCGGTTCCTGGGTTATCAAAGAATCGTTAACATAAAATTTATGCCAAATCCACAAGATTTAAAAATGGAAGTAAATGCAGCAATTGATGCTGCCGCTGAAGTACCTTCCACTCCAGCAGAAAATGTATCCTCAACTCCAGAGGTAAAAGAGTCAGTTGTAGAGCCAGTTGCTCCAATTGAGAAAGATCCGTTAAAGTTAAAAGAGCAGATTGACAATCTAAATATAGCTCTAAAAACAGAAAGAGATTCTAATAAAACAAAAATTGAAGAAATGAAAAAGAAACTCGAAGAATCTGTTTCTAGCTATGAAAAGATTAAGAATGTTTTTGCTCCTCCACAAGAGGAAAAACCTCAAGAACCTATTTACGCCACATCAGATGATGTTGATAAGGCTGTTGAAAAAAAACTTCAAGCATTGAAAGAGGATCAAATCCAAAATCAAAAAGTTGAAGAATATAAGAAAGAAATTAAAAGCCTTGAAACAGAATGGGATGGACAAAATGGAAAACCAAAATATGATGATGAGGAAGTTCTAAATTGGCAGAGAGAAAATGAGAAAACTTATCTTTCTCCAAAGGATGCTTTTCTTCAGATGAAGCACAATGAACTTCTTGATTATGAGGTAAAACAAAGACTTTCTGGTGTCAAACCTGTTATAGAAGTAGAAAAACCTTCTTCAATGTCTGGTAATCATCCATCAGGTGATTCAGTTAAAAATGCTGATATTAACACTAGAGATGCTATTAGACAGGCAATGGAAGAAGTATCAAAAGAGATGTAGCTTAAAAATTAAGTTATATTCTATACTGAAATAGAATCAAAATAATATGGGACAATCTGTCTCTAATTTAGCCAATGCGGCTATGAGAGTCTACGATAAGGTTGTTCATGATCAAGTATTTCAAAAGAATGTTTTATTCATGAATATCTTACGTAATGTTGCTCAAGAAATTGGTGCAACTACAAAATACATTTCTCTTCATTATGATAGAAATGTAGGATCTGCTGCTGGAAGTGAAACAGTTGTTTTACCTATTGCTGGCAATCAACAATACTTACAAGCTAATGTTACAATGAAATACAACTTTCATACAGTTAGTATTACAGATGTAGCTATTAAAGCTTCAGCAAGATCTAAAGAGTTTTTGGTTAATGTTCTTGAATCCGAATATCAAGGTGCCAAGAATGATATGCAAAGACAGTTAAGTCGTCAAGGTTATGGTATTGGTACTGGTGTTATCTGTCGTGTGAATGGAACTCCTTCACAAGGTGCTACATCAACAGTTACATTAGATACTCCAATGATTGGAAAATATCCAACAGATTATATTTCTATTGGAAATGGATTAATGTTTTCAAGTGCTGCTGCCGCTGAAACTTCAGCTGTCTTTGGAACAGTATCTTCCATTCCGTCCAATACTACTTTAGTTTTTTCTGATGCTACTGGTGTTGCTGATGATGATTATGTATTTTTAGCACATACCAATGGTAGTACTCCAACAGTTTCCAATCTTAATGCCGAAATGATGGGTCTCAAAGGACTTATTGATGATGGTGCTAATATTGATAGTTTTCAAGGTTTAGCTCGTACTACTTACAAATGGTGGCAATCTTATGTTGATGATGCTTCAACTCAAAGATCATTAACAGATGCTCTATTACATTCTACTTTTTTGGAAGCTAAAAAGAAAGGTGATCCGAAGTATATTTTAACATCTTTTGATGTTACTTCTGCTTATGGACAACTTTTAACTCCAGATCGTAGATATGGTGTAGAGTTAAAACTTGAAGGTGGATTTTCCGGAGTTGGATTCAATGGTATTCCTATGGTAGCTGATTTTGATGCTCCATATGATGAAGCTTACTTTATTGATCCGAGTACATTATCTGTTGAAGATTTAGCTCCTATGTCCTTCTTACAAGAAGATGGTGCTATCTTAAATAGAAGTTCAACTCAACCAATTTGGAATGCTACTCTTCGTTACTATGCTAACTTAGCAAATAGCGCTCCAAATCAAAGTTCTGCTCTTCGTGATATCGTTAAATAATTAACAAGTATCCCTCCCTTCTTAATTGAGGGGAGGGGGGCAACTATTCAAAAATATGATAAAAGATCGAAATTTAGATCTATTAGCAAGAAAACAGTATACAATTCTACATCCAGATGTTGCTGCAAATAGTATTGTTAATGGAGAAGATATTTCTGCAGGTACAGTTGCTGCTGCTACTCTGGTAAAAACATTACTAGATTATCCTCGCAACTTGCTTTATACACTAGCTGACAATTCATCTAATACATTAGAAGCAGTTTTTACTGTAGTTGGTGAAGATCAATTTGGTGAAGTTGTTACTGAAGTTGCTTCAGTGGATTATAGTGTAGCCGCAACAACTGATGGAACTCAAATCTTTTCGAAAATTACTTCTATAAAGATTGTTCCTACAAATAATGCAGCTTCTGATACAGCTTCAGTCGGTGTATCAATTACGGCTGATGTTGCTTCATTTGGATTACCAGATAAAATTGGTGCAATTACTGATGTAAAAAATGTTGTTTTTGATGATGCTGGAACTGTTAAAGTTCAAAATATTGATTCAACATCAGTAGTATTAGCTAGAAATTGCTTTAGACCAGAACAGACTGTTGCTGCTGCTGATAATTATATTATCATCTATAAAAGTACAGGTTATCGATAAATAATTAAATAATTATAAGGTGCCTATGACAGATATCTGTCTTCGTAGAATAGGCTAAGCGGCGCGTGAGAACGGCCTTATAATTTAACTTAACAAGCATATGAAATTAAGAAACAATGGAGGTTCCTTTATTGTAATCTTCTCTGGAAAAGATTATCCGGTGCCATCAGGAGAATTTGAAGTTTTCTCTGATCAATTGGGATATTTTATTCTTGGTAGAGCTGCAAAATGGGGGAAAGATGTTATTTCTGTAGATGAAAAAAAGATGGAAGATATTCGTCCTGATATTAAAGAAGTAGAAGTTAAAATTGTAGAACCTGTTGAAGAAGTTATAGTTGATGCTGTCGAAGTATTAACTAGTGGAACTGTAACAAAAACTAAAACAAAAATCAAAGAAGTAGAAACTAAATAGTATGAGAAATATTAAGAAGTATGATAAACTTCTAAAAACCAAAAGAAATATTGATGGTTCTATTCAGATAGTTCGTCAAAGTCCATTTAATAGTCAAAGACAATTTGAAATTATTGATATAAAAAATGAATATTGTGGAAGTTTTAGATGGATTTTAGATCAATTAATTAAAATGGATACAAGAAAATTTGATATTGTTGGAAAAAGTATGCGAAATAATTTAGCTATTCGAAATCGAAAAGATGATGATAGAATGACTAAAGATATTGCGGACTTTTGGGAAGTTGGAGGTGAATCAATAATTACTTAATTAAATAATTTGATTTTTGTTATGAGAGGGGGGCAAGTTTAACTTGACTCTCAGTAAGAAAAATTAAGTTATATCAATCCTATGTTAATGGATAAACAATCAAAGATTACCGCAAAACGTGGTATGCCTATTGATTTAACAAACATCGCAAAAAAAACTGTTACTAAAAATTCAGAAACTGTACAGTTATATTATTTTAATGGTACAACTTATACAATAGATGGTGGACAAGTAGCTGGAACGGTTGTAGTTGGAAAAACTGCTTATGATCCAATTATTGGTCGTATTAATGGTAGTGTAGCATCTTATCAAGATTCCTCGTTATCATTTACATGTGCTGCTCTTACAACTGAAGTCGAATTAGAAGAAAATGCTTTTGAAGCGGCAGATTATTTAAGTCCTTCAGATAGAGCAATCTTTCTTACAAGAAATTTTGCTAATGGAGAATATTGTATTGATTATAAAAAAGGTATAATTTATGGAGTAAAAGCAACTACGGCAACTTCTTTAACATCAGTTCGTTATAGTATTGCGGCAATTGTTACAATTGAATTTGCTGATGGACCTTCCACAAGTCCAAGTTCTTCACCTTCTTCTAGTAGATCAACTTCTATTTCAAGTTCACCATCAAGTTCTGTCTCACCATCTACCTCACCTTCAACAAGCCCTTCTTCTTCAGTATCTCCAAGTACCTCACCTTCAACATCTCCTTCTAGCAGTAAATCGACTTCACCTTCCTCTTCACCTTCTTCCTCTCCTAGCAGTTCTGAATCACCGTCAACAAGTCCTTCTAGTTCTGAATCAACATCTCCATCAACCTCTGAGTCTACATCACTTTCCTCAAGTCCAAGTAGTTCTCCGTCTACATCACCTAGTTCTTCAGAATCCCCATCAACCAGTCCGTCATCTAGTCCAAGTAGTTCAGAATCTTCTTCTCCTTCAAGTTCTCCATCTGGAGCTTAATAATTAATTAATAAATTTATGAGAAACACTTTAATTAAAATCTTAACTTGGTTAAGTGGAAAAAAGGGTGCTATTGCCACAATTTTAATGGGTATTGTTGCTTATTTAGCAACAAAATCAATTTTTGGTGAAGCCGAAGTAGTTTTGGTTACGTTAATTATTGGAACATTATTTGGCATAACAAGTCATTTAACTGGAAAGTTAGTATATAAAAAATAAAGTAGATTAAATTTAAAGTTATGACCGAAGATCAAAATACAATTGCTAATCAAGTCCAAACTGAGAGTATAGTTAAAAAGATATTAACCTCGGAGGTTAAATATATTATTGGAATTGTTATTTTTCTAGTAGGAGTTGTTGCTCCATATTATGATATTAAGACTGAGATTGCCCTAATTAAACAAAATCATATAGCTCATATTGAGACAATGGAAAAACAGATTGAAACCAATTCTACTGATATAAAGAGTTTAACAGAGACGCAGGTTAAACTAATGACAGTTATTGCCGAAAATAGTGTAAGGTTAACAAACCTAGAAAAATAATATGAATTTTAACGACCGAAAATTTGGTTTGATTGAAGGTAAGAAGATAACTGACTATATTGCTGGTTCAAGTTCGCCCATTGTTAGAAAGAAATTAACAGATGGTGATTGGATAAATTATAAACCAGAACATGAACAACAATTTAATAGTGAGAATCTTTATGATACTTTAATGTGTGTTACCTTCGCAACTTTAGATGCTCTTGAAACATTGTTTATGTATCATTTACATAATGGAAACGTTTCTAAAGAGGATGTTGTATGGTTAAAAGAAAAAGGATACTTTAAGAATGGATTTATTAATTTTAATGATAGATTTTCGGCTATTAATGGAGAAACAAGTATTCATGGAGCATATCAATTCGCAGTTATAGATGGCATTAGACATAAAGGTTGTATTCCTCAAGATATATTTCCAATGGCTAATAATTTTATAGATAATATTGATCCTAAATTTATTACCCAAGAAATGTATGGTTTAGGAAAAGAATTTGTTAAGAGATTTCCAATTTTATATGAATGGGTAGATAATAAAGATATCCACGAATATTTACAGTATGCCCCTCTAACTGCTTCTGTGCGTTATGATAGTGGAGATAATATATTAGATCCAATAGGTAGTCCAAATCATAGGATAATGGTATATAAAGCTACAGACGAATTTATTGGAGTTAATGATAGTTATGAGGAATTTAAAAAATATAATCCAAGTAAAGTCTATTCTTATATGGCATTTTATTTGGAAACAAAAAATGATATGATATTAAAAAAAGAGAAAGGTAGTTCAGCTATTTATTTAATTAATGAAGATAACAAAACAAAAACAATGATTGTTGATATGCCTACGCTTGATTCATTAGGAGGAATATTTGAAGAGGTAGATAGTTTACAAATGTATTCAGATAAAGGAACTCTTATCTGGACTGAAAGAATTATAAATTAATATGTTATCAATAATAATTCCAAGTTATAAAGATCCATATCTTCATAAAACAATAGATTCTCTTTTAGAAAATGCTGAAGGAGAAGTAGAAATAGTTGTTGTATTAGATGGATATCAGCCTACTATACCAATAAAAGAAGATAAAAGAATAAAAGTTATTCATTTAGGAAAAAATAGAGGAATGAGAGGAGCTATAAATGCTGGAGTATTAGTATCAAAAGGAGAATATATAATGAGAACTGATGAACATTGTTTATTTGGAAAAGGATATGATATTATTCTTACAAAAGATATTGAAAATAATTGGATTGTTACTCCTAGACGTTATTTTTTAAATCCAGTAGATTGGAAAATAATGGATATTCCTCCTACAGATTATGGAGACTTAAAGATACAAGGAACTGGTTCAGGAAGAAAATTTCATGGTCAAGAAAATAAAGAACTAGCAGAACAAAGAAAGAATATCATGATTGATGAAACATTTGCTATGCAAGGTAGTTGTTGGATAATGAGACGATCTTGGTGGGATAAAGTTATTGGAGAACTTCAAATAGAAGGATATGGACCTCTCTATCAAGATAGTCATGAAATGGTTTTTAAGACTTGGAAAGCAGGAGGCAAATTAATGGTTAATAAAAATACTTGGCACGCACATAAACATAGAAGCTTTAATAGAACACATAGCAATGGAACAAAAGAAAATCCGTCTAATAATGAAGCTTGTTTTGCTTATTCACTTAGTGTTTGGGAAGATTATTATAACGAATTAAAACAAAATGGCAGATTTGACTATACTGTTCTTGACAAACAATAAGGTTCCTAAAAAATGGGCGGAATATCATTTTCAGAAATTAAAAGAAGCTGCAGGAGAATACCCTATAATAACCATTTCAAGAATTCCAATGTCAGGAATAAATTTAATACAGACAGAATCAGAAAGTTCTTCGAATATTTATTGGCAATTATTAAGAGGTGCAAAACTTGCCGAGACTGAATATATTGCAGTAGCAGAGGATGATACACTTTATACTAAAGAACATTTTCATTCATTTAGACCTGATGGGGTATTTGCTTATAATCTAAATCGTTGGACTTTATATACTTGGGGTGAACCTATTTATTCTTTAAAAAACTTTATAAGAACCAATGCAGTTTTAATTGCTCCTAGACAATTAGTTATTGAAGCATTAGAGGAAAGATTTGCTAGATATCCACATGATATGAAAAATATTCCGTTAGGGATGTGTGGGGAGCTTGGATACTTTGAAAAGGAATTAGGAATAACATTAAGACGAGCAATTGAATTTAAAACAATAGAACCAGTTGTTCAATTCGACCACGATTATTTTACAGGGGATAATTCAGAGAAAGGATTAAAAAGAAGACATACAAAAATATTAGGAACCATAAGAGCTTATGATATTCCTGTATGGAGAAAAGCAAAAGATTTAGTAACAAAATTTATATGATAGAAAATATTAAAAAAAGAATTCCTTGGAATAAAGGTAAAAAAGGATTACAAATAGCCTGGAACAAAGGATTAAAAAGAAAAAGAATATTGGACAAATTATTTTAAAATTAAAATGTATGAAAATTAACGACATCACCGTTATTTATTTAACAGCAAGTTTAATTCCGGAAGAATTTGGAAAATTTCAAAGACAAACTTTAATAGATGCTATTGGAGATACTGCTTTAATTAGTGTATCAAGAAAACCTTTAGACTTTGGAATTAATATTATAGACGATGGGAAAAAGTGTACACACAATATATACGTCCAAATGTTACGAGCTGCTAAAATGGCTACTACAAAATATATAGCCATAGCGGAAGATGATACTTTATATCATGAAACACACTTTACATTTCATAGACCAGCAGATGATGTATTTGCTTACGACCAAAATAGATTAGCATTGTTTACTTGGGGTGAACCAATGTTTCACTGGAGAAATCGTCGAAGTAATTGTTCATTAATTGCTCCTCGTGAACTTCTTATTGAAGCTCTCGAAGAACGATTTGCGAAATGGCCGAATGGAATTCCTGAAAATATTGTTGGAGAATTAGGAAGAGGAATGGTTGAAAGAAATTTACATGTTATTGAACGTAAGTCAGAAGATGTATTTAATAAATTTTCCTTAATTCAGTTTAATCATGAAGCAGCATCAGAAAAAAGACAAAGATTACATCGAAAATCATATGGTCCGATAAAAGCCTATGATATTCCAATCTGGGGCAAGGCTGGCGAATTAGTTAAAAAATATGTTTAAAGATTCATATACTATCATCTATTATACCGGAAATCGTGAAAATTCTGAATTTGAAAAAAAGATAGTTGATAATTTAAAAGAACAAGCAGGTGATATACCAATTATAAGTGTCTCACAAAAACCAATGGATTTAGGAAAGAATATTTGTGTTGGTAATGTGGGATTTTCTTATTTAAACGAATGGAGACAGATATTAATTGGAGCTAAAGAAGCAACAACACCTTACATTATATTTGCTGAATCAGATTTTCTTTATCCTAAAGATTATTTTAAATTAATACCAAAAGGTTTAATGTATGTATATGATAATATTTGGATTGTAATGGATAAAAAATATGGTGATTGGTTTTGGAGAAAGAAACAATCAGAAGGAGCACAAATTGTAGATAGAAAACTTTTAATAGAAAGATATACAGAATTTTTAGCAGGATATCCAATGTGGTGGGAAGGAGAAATAGTAATAGGTAAAAGAGGAAATAGTCCTTTATGTGGTGTTGCTTATGAATATTTTACAGGAGACCCAGCAATTAGTTTCAAAACTGGAGATGGATTAAGAACAGTAACAAATGTTATTAAAAAAGATAAAAAAGAAAAACTTCCATTTTGGGGGTCTATAAAACAATTAAGACAAAAATATTATGAGGTTAACTAAAAATTGGAGTAGTCATATGGCTATGCTTATTAAAACAATAATGCTAACAGATAAACCAGTACTGGAAATTGGTTCAGGATTATTTAGTACTCCTCTTATGCATTGGCTATGTAAGATGCGAGGTCTTAAATTAGTTACATATGAAAATATAGAAGAATATTATAAATTTGCTAAAGGATTTCAAAGTCCTAATCATCGAATTAAATTTGTCAAAGATTGGAATGAAATTGATTTAAAAACTCATTGGGGAGTTGTTTTAATAGATCATCATCCAAGTGAACAAAGAGGACTTGATGCTATTCGTTTAAAAGATAAGGCAGATTATTTAGTATTACATGATTCAGAAAAACCAGAATTTTATAACTATGAACAAGCATACCCACATTTTAAATATAGATTTGATTGGATAGAGTGTAAACCTTGGACAACAGTACTTTCAAACTTTAAAGATTTAACAAACTTAAAATAAACGTATGACAACAAAAATTTATGGATTAGGGTGGGTTGGTAAAGCTATGAAGACTCTTTTTCCGGAGTCATTAGTTCACGACCCACAACAAGGATTATTTAGTGAAGAAAAATGTGATGTAGCATTTATCTGCGTTCCTACTCCATTAAAAGATGGAAAATTAGACACATCAATTGTAGAAAGTGTTATTAAAAATTGTGAAGAAGATTTAATAATTTGTCGTTCTACTGTGATGCCTGGAACTTGTGATAAGTTAGAAAAATTGGGAAAAAATATTGTCTTTCAACCTGAATATTTAGGCGAAACAGTTAATCATCCAATGACAGATCAAAAAGCAAGACCATTTTTAATATTAGGAGGTAAGCCTGAAAACAGACGCAAGGTTATAGAGCTTTATCAAAAATGCTATAACGCAAATATAACAATCAGACAGGTTAGCAATTACGAAGCAGAAATCATTAAGATGACAGAGAATAGGGCTATTGCTTTTAAGGTAGCACAGTGTCAAGAATTATATGATGTATGTCAAGCAGCTGGAGTAGATTACTATACAATCCGTGATGCTGTCTATGGAGATGACCCTCGCTTTAACTTATGGTTTACTTTTATTTTTCCAGAGGCTAGAGGATTTAATTCTAAATGTATTCCTAAAGATATTTATGGTTGGGCTAGTTGGGCGGAGTCAGTTGGTTATGTTCCTGAATTAACAAATAAATTGCTAGAAGTAAATGATAAATTAATATGCCAAAACTTAGTATCTTAATTCCATCAAGGAATGAAATGTTCCTCGGACGTACTGTTCAAGACATTCTAGAAAATATAGAAGATGATACTGAAATTATAGTTGGGCTTGATGGATGTAAGGATAATTCAATAATATTAAGCGATCCACATGTTGTAGTAGTTTATGTTCAAGAAGCTATTGGACAAAGAGCAATGACAAATTTATGTGCTAGATTATCAAAAGCAAAGTACCTAATGAAAGTTGATGCACATTGTTCATTTGATAAAGGATTTGATAGAAAGATGATAGAAAGAATGAAAGATAATTGGACAATGGTACCAACAATGAGAAATTTATGGGCATATGATTGGAAATGTAATAATTGTGGTTGGAAAATGTATCAAGGACCTACTCCTCAAATTTGTCCAAGTTGTGATAAGAAAGGAAAGATAAGAAGAAAGATGATGTGGATTGGAAAAATAAAACCACAAAGTAATTCTTACTGCTTTGATCAAGAACCACATTTTCAATATTTCAATGAATATACAAAAAGAGATGAATATAAAAAGATGCTTGCTGATACTGGATTAACTGAAACAATGTCATTACAAGGTTCATGTTTTATGTTAACAAGAGAAAAGTATTGGGAATTAAATATCTGTGATGAATCATTTGGTAGTTGGGGAAGTCAAGGAATTGAAGTAGCTTGTAAAACTTGGTTATCAGGAGGAAAGGTTGTTGTTAATCACGATACTTGGTACGCTCATATGTTTAGGACTCAAGGAGGGGATTTTGGATTTCCTTATCCTCAATCTGGAACAAAAGTACAACAAGCAAAACAAACAGTAAGGGAATTGTTTTATGATAATCGTTGGGAAGGTCAAGTTAGACCACTGTCGTGGTTAATCGAGAAATTTTGGCCAGTCCCAGGATGGGATGAAGATGCAAGACAGAAATTGCTGGCGTGGCCACTAAAGAGATAATAATTAATAAATAATATGGCTAATCAAAAATTAACAGAACTTTCAGAAGACGCAACACCGTTAGATACAGATATAACTTATGGTGTAAAAGACCCAACTGGATCTCCGTCTTCTATAAAATGGGCTTGGTCTACTTTAAAAACCTTTTTAAAGACTTATTTTGATACGTTTTATCAAGCTATTGGTTCTTATGAAGTAACGACTAATAAAGAAACCTCCACCGCCTCTAAAGGAGGAGTATTAAGGAATATAGACGGAGCAGTAGGGGATGTGGCACAGACTGGGACAGGTTGGATTGAAGATGAGAAGTATGGTTTTGGGTTAGTGCGAACAGCCACCGCCGTTTCTGCTGAATTTGATAGTGCCGTTACAAGAACTGGCAGGTTAACATTAAAATTATCTACAACAGATGCGACTGGTAATTTATTAGTAGCTACAATGGGGACAACAGGAGCTTCACTTGGAGCTACAGCTTCTAAATATGGCATACCATTAAAACCATCTACTACATATAGACTATCTTGTTATGTAAAAACTTCTGCTGTTGGTTCTGTAACATTAGGAATACACGAACATAATTCTACAGGCACAAGACTGGCTACTGGTTCATTTACTACGAGTGCTTTAACAGGAACAAATGACTGGGTTCTTTTAACTAAAACAGGAATTACAAACGCTTCCACCGCCTTTGCTAATTTAATATTAAATAATCCTGGAACAGGTGGAGCATCTGACGCTTGGTTTGATGTTAATTCAATGACCCTTGAAGAAGTAGTAACCGACACCACCTTTACTGGTAAGGTAGCAGAAAAGATAAGACCAGTATTACAAGCTGTTACTTCAACTGATAACATTGACCAGTCTTTAGACCCAACAGGAGCTTATACTAATACCTATGCTCTTACAAACGCAGTAAATGAGGGGGCAACGCATATTCAGACTTTTACTCCGACTAAAAAATACACCACAAGAATAGGGGTTTGGGTTGTAGAAGCTGGAACTGGCGTAGATTGGACTTTAGTAGTTCATACCGCTGGAAACGTGGTTGTGGTTTCAAAAACTATTGCCGCTGCTTCTTTAGTAGAGGGTGCGATGAACTACTTTGATGTGCCAAATATCTGGGCTAGTGGTGCTTTACACTTTCATTTATACGCCTCAGCAACAACTGGAACTCCAACTTGTAAAGCTAACACCTCTAACGATTTAGAAACTGCTTCTTATATCCAGAACTACGCCAAAAAAACCGAGTCCTTTTCTCTTATTGCTAACGGAATAAAAACTCAACTAAAAGCAGATAAAGACGGCTTACTTTCTAATGCTATTATTGATTTAGATAATGGGAAGTATAATTATTATAGGGTTGGTAATAATACTCTAGCGTATGCTGATATTTTAACCGATATTTACGAGGTTAATACTATTTATGCTTCTGACGGTCCAAACATTGGAAGTGCTGGTAGATATGTTACCTATAAAATAAACACAATTTTACCAATAAAAAAAGCCTCAATTAAAGCTGTTCTACACGGAGCTTCAACTAGATTTGTTGATATTTCAGTATCGGTAAATAATATTGATTGGGTGCTATTAAAAACACAAGAAACCGCAGCACATTTTTTTACTGAAAGTTTATTAACAAATATAGCAAATAAGGGAAATATTATTTATGTAAAATTGGCTTATAGTTCTGGCGGTGCTTCTTATGCCGAGGGATTAGTATTTGAAGCCGACCTTGATACCTCCTCTATTCCTCAAGGACTATTCTATCCTATCGGCTTAAATCAATTCGCAGAAACTTGGAAAGCAACAGGCACAGTTTTATCTTATGTTTATCGCCAAGCTAAATACACTAATGAATACGGAGTTGTAATGCCTGCTATTGAATTAAATAGTTTGTCGAATGGTGCTGGAGCGGCTCTTGGTTACTTACCTCTTAAAATAGATAACTCACAAGAAACTACCCCAGCTATCACAATTCTTGCTTCTTCTGGCGTGGCTTCTGATACAGTTTTAGACGCTGACGGAGAATATGTCGCTTTATCAAGTGGAGCAACGGAAG
>Ga0172381_10001985_pt1 | contig 23323 bp, 19 predicted proteins | sample Leawel6488metaG_FD_119754 | JGI IMG/M metagenome (GOLD analysis project Ga0172381, IMG submission 119754) | Leachate microbial communities from a municipal landfill in Southern Ontario, Canada - Leachate well 64-88 metaG | ecosystem: Engineered > Solid waste > Landfill > Unclassified | place...
CACAAGGAATAAACAGACATATATCTGAAAGAAGCATATCGCCACCCTTAAAAATCCTTTTTTCAACCCTGCGAAATACTGCTTCACATCGGATTTGATCCTTTTTACCGTGAGATGGATGATGTTCATATATCCGCTGAATATCAGACTCGAAAGCATCGATAATATCATCGAGATCCCTACTACCGCAAGCAGGATATATGGTATGTTACTGTAACTATATACTGTTTTTGATAACAGCACTATCGTATCTCCTAGATCATCCGAAATAAATGATGAATAGTATTTACTCAGCATCTCAAGGGGGTTGAATATGGAAATTATACAATAAATAAGCGATATTGAAGCTATATAGATAGGTATCAGTGGTTTCTTAATAAAATATACTATAGAATTACTGAAAAAATTCATATTTCCTCCATAAAAACATTGTGATTATATCATGCGGTCACAGTCATTGCAACGTGATCGGATTTACAGCAGCTGTCTGTATTCTGTAGGTGAAATGCCGAAATGCTTTTTAAACAGTTTGGTAAAATGAGCAACATCCTTATATCCGAGTTTATCCGAGATCTCATACACCTTGGCATTCGTGGTCTTCAGAAGTTTCTTTGCTTCGTTCATTTTATAACTAATCACATGGTCGGTAAATGATTCGTCAGTCACTTGCTTGAATATCTTGCTCAAATAATTAGGATGAATCTGAAGCCTTTCAGCTATGGTTACGAGCGATACATCATCATATACGCCTTCCTTTATATATCTTATCCCTTTATTGACAAGGAAATTGTTCCTCTTATTAGTCGATTCCTCTATAGCAACGGATATTTCATTCATTATAGCGATTATGAAATTTCTCATATCATCTATGGAAATAAGTTCATTTATCGCATTGAAAAGATCGTTTTCCCTGTTGTAATAACGGTGGTTCGTTATTTCGAGAGAATACATGACCCTTATTATGAATACCGATAACAGGAATGCGATCCTCTCCTTCTGCTTAACATCATTGCTTACTATCAGCCTGCTCGACTGCATTATCTCATCGATTATATTATTGATATCGGCCTGATTCATATTTCTTAAAGCAAAAACGATATCTTCCTCACGGTTTTTCAGAATATTATCAAAGTCATCCACTACCATCTTATCCTTTGATGCTGTTATCTTCTGCTCTGAATCAACGACTACATTCTTCCCTAATATGACACGGTAAAGCATTGCATCAAGCGCTCCTATGTATGAAAGCGATATTTTCTCCATGCTGCCGCACGTATTGCCAATGCCGGCTGAAAGCGAGAAGCTCATATTCTTATTGACCCAGCTTTTTACATTATTCAGCTTATTTACAAGTATGTACCTCTGTATAGGCTGATTTGAACAGACCAATACACCTATCCTCTTATCAAGATTGAATGTATAGCATTTATACATATCTGAAAGATTCTCCTCTATACAGCTCATTATCGCGGCTTTATAGAAAGAGAAATCATACATATTCACCTTTTTTTGAGAAGAAGCAAGTTCAAATTCCAGAACGCATACTATATAGTTCGAATAATCTATATCTATTTCAGTCGTCGCGGCTCTTTCAAATATCTCCGATTTCTGACGTATCCTTCCTTCCATGACCATTCTGAAGAAATTATCCTTCAGCACCATTATGTTTTCCCTCAGTTTACGGCGGATATTATCATTCAGTTTGACTTCCTTTAGTTTTGCATCGATCTCCTTCTTTGCTTCAAGTACTTTTTCTATGAGCACATCCGCAACAAGAGGTTTAGTAAGATAACAGAAGGCATTGTTTGTCACAGCTCTTTGAGCATATTCAAAGTCCCTGTAACCGCTTATCAGTATTACTTTTATATTCGGATATGTATGGTTTATGACTTCAAGCAGATCCAGTCCGCTCATTTCAGCCATAGATATATCGGTGATAACTATGTTCGGCATGTAATATTCAATAAGGTCCAGCGCTTCCGATGCTCCCGACGCGGTCCCGCATATATTTATATCGTGCTGTTCCCACGGTATAGATGTTGCGATACCTTCCCTTATGGATTTTTCATCATCGACAATAATAATATCAATCATCTTTTCCCTTCTCCTTGTATGGAACACTTATCGTCACTTTCGTCCCTGCCTTACATTTGCTTTCAATGGTAATACCATATTGATTGCCGTAGTACAGCCTTATCCTCTTCTGTACATTCCGAAGACCTGACTCGCTCTCCAGTTTTGCCGAATTAATACTGCTGTTTATGAGATTTAGTTTTTCTTCTGTCATGCCGATACCGTTGTCTTCAACAGTTATCAGTATATCATCATTCTGTCTTTCTACTTTGATCGTGAGTCTGCCCTCGATCTGATCTTCAAGCCCATGAATAATGGCATTTTCAACTATAGTCTGAATGATCAGGTTCAGTATCACGCAATCCTCAAGTTCCCTCGGGCAGGCTATCGTATACGAAAAGGATTGGCCGTAGCGCACTCTCTGAATATCAAGATAACATGATATGCCTTCCAGCGCGTCAATGATCGTAGTAAGATCCTTGCCTTTATTGAATATCCTTCTGTACATCGTCGAAAGCGCTATCACCATTTTTGATATTTCATCGACATGATGTTCTTTAGCCGTCCAGTTGATTGTATCAAGAGTATTGTACAGGAAATGCGGGTCTATCTTGTCCTGCAAAGACTGAAGTTCCAACTGTTTTCTGTACAGTTCCGCCTGGTATAGCTGTTCTATCATCCTGGTAGCCTGATCAGTCATTGAGTTATATGCGATAAAAAGACCTCTGATCTCTTCATCTTTACAGGCAGATTCATCAAGTTTCGAAGTGAAATCACCTTTACCGACCTTTTCCATGCCGTCTATCAGCTGCTCTATGGGTTTTTGTACATTGCTCATCAACACTTTTCTGAATATGAAGTAACATGCAAGGAGCGCTGATAAAGCTGCAACGATCGTACCTATTATGATATAGTCATATGAACTTACGCCCAGATCATCTGTCGGTATGACATACAGCATCCCGACCTCATTGCGGTCATCCAGTGAAGTATAGCGAAGATAATAAAATTCATAGTCATATTCAAATATCACTATCTTCTCCTGTGCAAGTTCAGGGAAATTATCTTTCACAACGGTCGTCAATGCCAGGGTCTTTTTTTCGTCTTCATCAAAAACTAAAAGTATTTCATCTGTTGAAATCGAAGTATTAATTGAAACCAGAGCATTCATTGAATTTTCGGTCATTTCCATATTTGCCAGAAGCCTGTAGAAATTATCTTTCAGTATATTGAACGTTATGTATGTTTCATTTTCAAGATCTGGATTTATTAAATCAGCTCTATATGTGATGCTCAGGTAATCCTCATAGTAACTCCATACGCAGTATTTATTACGGTCTTCTGCACTTTTCAGATCAGACACGTTCTTGATGAACCAGGGGAATGTCTTTTTTGCGATGAAATTATCCGTATAACCTTTATTTTCGATCAGATACTGATTCACATAATCGTAAACATATATGTTATCTATATACTGGTTTGAATCACTCAGTACATCCAGATAAAAATACAGGTCGTCGTTATCATGCGTGCCATCAGTACAGTAGAAACCATTCTTTGCATACATCGTTATTATATTGCTGTTGGCAATATATTCTGCGGAATTATTGAACCCTGAAACGTGATCCTTTAAAAATCCTATGATCTCCGCGTCAGTGCTGTCAAGCAGCGTGGCATTATTGTTTTTTACATATTGTGACATCAGTACATTATTCACTATCACGGCAACAGCTACTATAACAAGCGTTAATGTCACAATGCTCAGCAATTTCCGTTTAAGCCCTTTAGAAACGAATAGTTTTCGATTCAGTTTTCCCAGCAGCTTTTCTATCATTCAAATTTCTCTCTGACCAGATCAATGGCATCGCATGCGTCTTTTACACTCTGCGCATCGTACCATATAACTGTCTTCTTATCTCTCAAAAATCCTATATTCTGCTCAATCTCAGATCTTCTCAATGTGACGATGACTATCCTGCCCTCAAGCTCCTTTTCGTATTTTTTAAATATCTCTATGCTTCTTGGCGCATTCGGATCGTTTGATATCTCTATGAATCTTACCTTGTCCAGTTCGCATAAAACAGGTATAACATGGCTTCCTACCGAATGAGTATGGATGAAAAGCCCGTCAAAGGCATCTGCTATTTTCTGTAAGAACGGCACCTCGAATTTCCTGAACATATCAGCAGACAGCATCGTGGTTGAATCCACTGACAGGTGCCCTGCATATGTTTCAGGTAACAGTACATCAAATCCGGAAATAATATAACCTTTGTACTTTGTTGCGGCTTTCTGCTGCTCTTTAAGCATATATATTATTGCATCTGTGCACAAGGCGGCCAGTTTTACAAGATCTTCCTCTTCATCATAAAAGTCATAAAATATATCATTTCCCCTTAAAGCATTGACGATATCCATAGGGCCGTCTGCACCTCTGTACCTTACAAAGAAGTCACCTTTGGTCTTATTGCCCATATATTTCATTCCTTCGATGACCAGATTTCTCCATATATTACTGTCATCCACTTTAGCCAGAGTATAGTTGCTGTAATCTTTGATATATTTGTGGTGCCAGCTTGTATCTTCAGTAAACGAGACTGTGCCTCCCATAAAAGCTGAATGCTCGGCAATTCCGTATTTTGCCGTTACCGACGGTATAACATCATCATCAACTCCTTCTCTTTGGCTCCAGTATGAATATTCCTTTTCAATAAGATGATCAAGATATGCTTCCATATTTTCAGGCAGCCCGAAACTATCCAAAGGTCTTGATGCGACTTTTATATCAGAGATACCCTTTATCTGTATGAGAGCACCTTTTTTTGATCCATACATTCTATCCGTTCTTTTTATGATTTCATCGATTCTTTTGTAGTCCATGTGATGCTCCTTGTTTCTTCTTAATATCCGGTCATACTGACAGTATACCTTTTTTGACCCTTCGGTTCAATAAACAAAAAGGATAAGACCTTTTGATCTTATCCTTTGGTGATCCATTATATTTATATTACTAACCTTTTACCGAACCGACCATTATGCCGCCTGCGAAATGTTTCTGCAGGAACGGATAAACCATAAGGATAGGGATCATTGACACGATCATCATTGCGCCTCCCAAGCCTTGTTGATTGATCAGAAGTTCAGTAGGATCAAGTCCCATACCTATCATAAGCTCTTCCCATAATTTATCATTGCCTTCATTCTTTATTATGGTCTCACGCATCTTAACAGGGAATGTCCATTTCCTAGGATCTCTGATATAGATCATTGCCGCATAGAACAGGTTCCAGTAACCTATACCTGCCATAAGTCCTAAAGCTGAAAGAACAGGTTTTGAAAGAGGAAGTATTATCTTGACAAATATCGTGAGCTCAGGAGCTCCGTCTATTCTTGCAGATTCCGTAAGCTCAGCAGGTATGGACCAATAATAGTTTCTTATGATAGTCATATTCCAGCCGCTTGCAAGACCGGGAATTATCAAAGCCCATAATGTATCTATCATTCCTAACTGTCTTATAAGAAGGAATCCAGGAATCGTTCCGCCGCCGATAAGCATTGGTATTATTACCATGTAATATGCAAAGAAGTTTCTTCCCGGCAGATCTCTCTTGCTCATTGTATATGCTCCCAATGAGTTTATAAGCAATGTCAACGGTGTGCCTACAACAGTAACGATGACTGAGTTGAGCAATGGTCTGTAAATGGCTGAGTCCTGCAGCATCATTCCATAGAAAACCAAACTGAAGTCTTCGGGCCATAATTTCAACGATGCGGTTGCGGTTTCACTTAATTCCAACGAATTTCTCAATACGAATATTACCGGTATCAGAATAATGAATGTAAATACACACATTATAAGCATGTTGAATACGTTGAATACTTTTTCGCCTAACGATCTTTTTAACATTTTATCAGCCCTCCCCTTAAATTATTGTTCTGCCGTCTTCTGTTAAGTATTTGCTTGCGAAATTTGCGCTTAACATAAGTACGGTAGAAATAATCGAGTTAAATAAACCTGTTGTCGTTGACATACTGAATTTTCCCTGTCTTATACCTGTTTCATAAATGTATACATCCAGTACCTTTGAGGTCGTATCCAGAAGTGAGTTGCCGTCTGTCAGCACGAATACCGGTTCGAATAATCCGCCCATGATCCCTGAGAACGACATGACAAGAAGAACAACTATCGTGTTTTTGATACCTGGAAGAGTTATATGCCAGGTCTGCTGTATCCTTGATGCTCCGTCTATAACGGATGCTTCATATAACTCAGGATCAACACCGCCGAGAGCTGCCAGATAAATAATTGATGAATAACCTACGCCTTTCCATATCCTCATGCCTGTTAACAGCCATGGGAACAGTTCCGGCAAACCGAAGAAATAAATTCTTTCACCGCCTAAAGCCTCGATAATGGAGTTTACATAACCTGAGCTCTTTGAAAGCAGCTGAATGAATATACCGCCTATAACGACCCATGTCAGAAAGTTGGGTAATGTGCTTATTGTCTGAACGGTCTTTTTAAACCACATGACCCTGATCTCATTCAGACACAATGCAAAAATTATTGGAGAAGGTCTGATAAATACATAATCCAATCCTATGAACACCCAGGTGTTTCTGAATGCATCCCAGAAAGCTCTCAAACCAAACAGTTTGTCGAAGTTTTCAAATCCGCACCAATACTTAAAACCACCCGTGGTGAATTCCTGAAAGGCAATCATTATGCCCGGCATGGTTACATAGTGGAAAATATAATACAAAATCAGCCCAGGAACTATCATCAGGTAAATCATAACGTTTACTTTCGTGAAGATCCTTTTTTCATTTTTTTTATAAATTCTCAAGCTTTTCTCTTCCAATTACAACACCAACCCTTCTGTTTAAATATTCCCTATATAAAAACGTATTGTTATAACATTAACAGTTTAACACAAAATGACCTATTTCAATACATGAAAATAATAACTTTTGTTGTATAAATGTGGTTTTTCATATTTTCTCATTTACAAATTCTTTAAGAAGATCGATACAGGCACGGACATCCTGCATATCGACCATGCCGACAGGTCCGTGGACATACCTCATCGGGATCGATATCCCCGCAGTCCTGACGCCCTCATTTGAAGTATAGATCGCTCCCGCATCTGTTCCGCCTGCAGCTAAAATATCTGACTGCCATTTTATCTGTTTTTCTTTGCATATCTTTTCCATCATATTTATCAGTGACTCATCACATATAACGGATCTGTCCATTATTTTTATAGCGGTACCAGCTCCTAATACAGTATTGCCATCCTTTGTGACCGGAGTGTCAAATGAGTTTGTCACATCCACTGCAACTCCTATATCCGGTTTCACTACACGGCTTGCCACGATCGCTCCTTTAAGGCCGAGTTCTTCCTGGCTCGTGAATACATAATATACGTCATTATACGGTTTTTGGTTCTCCATAAGCGCTTTAATGGAAATATAGCATCCTATCCTGTTATCGATCGCTTTTGCTACCACCCTGCCGTTCTGCAATGTGCATAAAGGGCCGTAATAACTGCCTGTATCACCCGGTCTGACGTATTTTAATGCATCTTCCCTGCCTGTCGCGCCTATATCGGCATACATATCCCCTACATCATTGTTTTTTATGTGTTCCGCATCTTTTTTAAAACACAGGATGCCTACTGTCCCATTCTGGAATATTATTCTGTTGCCTATTGAAACAGAGACCGGTATGCCGCCGATGGATCTTAGTCCCAAATATCCGTCGCTGTCGACATTCATTACCATGAAACCTATCTCATCCTTGTGAGATGAGATCATTATCTTTTTTTTATGTTCTCCTGTACCTTTTTTTAAAGCTATGACATTACATATCCCGTCATATCTGATCTCGTCAGCATACCCTTTCACAAAACCGGTTATGACTTCATTTATTTCATTCTCCCTGCCGCTGACTCCGAATGCAGATGTCAGTTTCTCCAGTATTTCCACAAGTACCTCCTATGGTTTTATTGAATTTCCTTTTCTTTCAGCCCTCAGATCCTTCAGTGATTTGCTTACGCTTTTGAAATTCACGATCAGCAGTATTCCCATGAATATATTCGTTATCAGAAAAATCAGCTGGAACTGAGGAACTTCGAATACCCAGAAAGGTTTGATGTTCTGTTCTATAAGATTCTTCAGAAAGTTACCTAAAAGAGGTGCGACGGCGATTATAGCTGCTATGATGCTTGTGTAAAATCCATCATATAATGATCTGTTCTCTTCAGGTATCATGTCATATTTTTTCTTAAACAATGTCAGGGAGAACAGCGGTCCGGTAATGGATGCTATCACATTTATTATCAGTATCATTACAAATTTTGATGATATATTGGTAAACGACCACATCAGTGAATCAATGAAATAGAAAATAAAACAGAAGAACAGGATAACATCCGTATTATATCTGTCTATGATCTTCCCGATGATCGGATACCATACGAACTGAAGCAGGCAGTTTACTATCGATGCTACGGAAATAAATGTATATGAAAGATTCAGATAGTTCATCTGATAAAGAGTCCCATAGGACATGGCAATATACCATATGAAATAGAATGCCGATATCAAAACCATAAATCCCATGAATTTTTTATCTTTTATAGGAACGATCAGCACATCTTTCAGTTTTATTTTCTGTTTAGGTACATTGACAGGCGGTTCGGTGATCCTGTAAAATGAATAGCTTTCAGCCCACATTATTATCCATCCTATAGTGAACACTATGACCAATGCCTTGTATTCATCTGTCGCGATATCGATGAATCTGCTCGCTATGAGGGGAACTATGATATTTGCCACCAGAGAGACCATGCTTCTTATGCTCATATACTGGCCTCTGATCCTTATATCTATCAGATCAACGAACCAGCTGTTTATTGCTATCCCGTTGAATCCGTTTATTGCAAAAGCGACCAGAGCGCATATGAGCATTAAATACGGCGCAACAGCCTTGGAAACGAATAAAGGTATCCAGGCCATCAATACCACTAATGACTTGTATATCGTGTTACCTATAATGATGAATTTTTTCCGGCTTCGTATCCTCTGCATGGATACACCGGCAAACAGGACCATGACTCCCGCGATCGAACCTACGATCGGTATATATCCTATTATTATCTCCGGAGCATCTACCTGGTTGAAAAGACCTGTCATATATGTCGCAGCCGTCACCAGTCCGAAAATCGTACCGTAAAGAGCCTGTATTATGAACCAGTTCCTGTCTTTTCTGCCTGGCATTGTAAGAAGTGTCGTATCATTTCTGTAGAACAAAGCTATATAAATCTGGCTTATGCCTCTTTTTAATTTTTCTAACATTTTAATATTCCTGTAAGGTCAGTATTTCAGGGCCATTTCCGGTTATTGCTATGGTGTGTTCAAACTGTACTGAAAGAGAGCCGTCATATGTATACACTGTCCATCCGTTCTGTTCATCCAGGTAACAGTCATACTCTCCGGCATTGATCATGGGTTCAACAGTGAAGACCATACCTTCCTGTATCCTTATGCCCCTGCCCCTTTCACCGTAGTGAAGAACAGTGGGGTCCTCATGCATCTGCTGTCCTATACCGTGCCCCGTATAATCCCGCACGACCGAAAATCCGTTTTTTTCAGCATGATGCTGTATAAAGTAGCCTATATCTCCCAGCCTGTTGCCCACAACAGCTTTCTTTATTCCTATATCAAGGCATTCTTTCCCTGTCGTCATAAGTTTCTGCGCCTTAGCTGAGAGTCCGCCTACCGCATAACACCATGCGGAATCACCCATCCATCCGTCTTTCTCAGCGACCATGTCGACTTTGACAAGATCCCCTTCTTTTAATACATATTTTGAAGGGAATCCGTGGCATATTTCGTCGTTCACCGATGTGCAGCTTGCAAAGGGATATCCGAAATATCCTTTCTGTGCAGGTTTTGCTCCATGCGATGTCATGTATTTATCCACAAAATGCTCTATCTCCATAGTCTGGATGCCGGGTTTGATGACCGATCTTAAACCCTCATGGCATCCGGCCACTATTTTTGATGCTTCCCTTATTTTGTCTATCTGGGCACTTGTTCTTATGTTAGTCATTTATCAATCCTTTTTTAAGTGGCAATATAGCATTTTCCAGTGCAAGTGTCAACCATGATCACAGTATCCTGTCTATTGCTGGGTCGATATCTTCAGCAGCGTGCATCCGTTGATATAACAGTAATTTATAGCCATATATATATTCAGTTCGCCAAGCGAATCCAGCATAGCCTTTACATCTGTCGTAAATATGAAGACCTCCACATATGTCTGCCCCGCTGCAAGAGGATCATATACCTTCGTTTTAAATTCATTTGCATCCATAACTGCGGCTCCATTATGAGAATAATAGAAATAACCGTATCCTGTGGAGTCATACAGATCCTGCCAATCATCGTATGTATGCGAGCGGTCGAAATATTCTTTCGGTGCATTGAAGTATGCAAATGTGTATTCTTCATCACCCAAAGCCGTATCATCAAAAGTCACGTCACAGTAATACCACTTAGAATCTATTTCCACTACGTTCCATGCATGAGCGGATCCTTCAGCATATCCGCTCACTTTTTCACAATCGATGCCAAGCATATTCATGAACATGTAGAAAGCATCTGTATATCCCTGACAGTTCGCACGGCCATTAAGCAGACTATAAGCTCCGGTTATGCTATATGACTGTATGTCATCTTCCCCTTTTTCCTGATATACAAGAGTGTTGCAGATATAGTTATGTATGGCGACTTCCTTTTCGTAATCGCTCATGGTTTCCGAAATATTACTGTAGATATAATTTGCCGCCAGATCATACAGTTCCTTTTCCTTGTCTGACAGTAATGATGTGTCTTTGTTTTTGTATGCATACACGACACTGTCTCCCGGATAATATTCAAACTCATAGATCGCATAATAATCTGCGTCGGAACTTGAATATGTAGTTTTATATACGCTCTTTAGAACATATCTGTTCATACCTTCAAGTTCAGGAAACGATTCCCAAAGATCACCTCTGACAAATATGCTCCTGTGCCGGCTTTCATAACAGGTGTCGGCATATGTATAAAAGTCCTGCAGGCTTGCAACATAATGCGCGCTGTGTGTGTCGATATCGTCTATAGTCAGTTCTATTGCATAGGGATCGAAAACATATGTGATCGGTTCTTCTGTAGGGCTCTGCATTGCCAAAAATGAATCCGATATCACATTTATGATTTCGTTACATGATGTTAGTGAAAATACCAGCGATATAATCAAAATAAGAAAAATAATTCTCTTATATTTCATAAGATCCTCCTAATAGAAAATATTATACATTACTTATTATTCAAATGAAATACAAATCCGGCAGCCGCATCATGCATAATACTGTGCCTGAGCATGCCACAATTCATAATATTTTCCGTCAGTATCAGCAACCAATACCTCATGACTTCCTCTTTGTATGAGCGCTCCTTCATGGAATACCGCTATGTCATCACAGAAACGGCATGATGACAGACGGTGCGAGATAAATATAGCTGTCTTGTTACCGGTTATCTCATTGAATTTATTGTATATCTCAAATTCGGCAATGGGATCAAGCGCTGCGGTAGGTTCATCGAGTATTATGAACGGGGCATCCTTGTACAATGCTCTGGCAAGGGCTATTTTCTGCGCTTCGCCTCCTGATATCTCTACACCTTCATCATCAAAGTTCTTATACAGATATGTTTCGGTGCCGTTTTTCATCGTTCCCAGTCTGTCAGCGAAACCGGATTTTTTCAGGCACTCTTCCACGCGTGTCCTGTCATATCCCATACTTGCCGCGACATTCTGTCCAAGTGAAAATGAGAACAGGTTAAAATCCTGGAACACCACCGAAAAGATGGACAGGTATTCTTTGTATTCATATTCCTTGATATTCACTCCATTTAGCAGTATTTCCCCTCCGGTAGGATCATACAGTCTGCACAGTAATTTGATGAAAGTCGTTTTACCGCTTCCGTTCATCCCTACAACAGCCATTTTTTTGCCTGTTTCAAGCTTCATCGAAAAATCATGTAATGCATCCTTATTACAGCCGGGATACCTGAAACTCACGTTCCTGAATTCCAATACCATCTTGTCTGCATTATCACTGTCAACAGCTGCTATGCCCTGAGGCATTTCTTTTTTGATATTTAAAAATTCCACTGTGCTCAGCTGTCTCTTTGCAGTCAGGTCAAACCTGGTCACCTGGAAAAATATATAGCATATGGCAAACATGAGCATATTGAAACCTGCGGCATATCTTATGACGCCGCCTGCCCCAAACATACCTGACGAAGCCTTGATGGCTGCATAGATGAAGGACGCTCCTGTTATGAAGACATATGAGAATTCACCGCACACATTCCTTAATGCGCGCCAGTGGTTGAGTTTATTGCAGGTGCTGTTGAACATCCTGATACCGGGCATGATAGCGTTATAAAAAAGTTTCCCGGCATTATATATACGTATATCCTTGCCTTTCCTGTATTCTGTCTGTCCTGTCTCAAAAACATGATACATATATGTTTTCTTATCAACTGACTTTCTTTCCATCAGTTCCGAAGATTTTTTATTGAGTTTATTTACCGGGTAAATGGATATAAAGATATTAACAGCTGAAATAACGACTATGAAAAGATAAAAATCAGGCTGGAGGTAAATGGTCGTTTCCGTGAACAGAGGCCAAAGGAATATCACTGCGGTCACGAAATTCGCAGTGACTCTTGTCAGATAATATATCTGGTCCATCGCTTCATTGAGCCCATGACCGTAATTGTTATCCTCCTCCATCCGGCGGCGTATATCCGTGGAAACAGGGCTTTCAAGCTGCGCATAATCCATCTCAAGAGTCTTTTCGCCTACTTTGGACGGATAAAGATTACGGCATCTCTCTTTATGTATTTCCAGAAATTTTCCGGTTGCAGTGGTCGATGAATTCAGTATGAAAATTATCCCTACGCCAGTTGCCACTATCAGCAGCAGTTCTTTGAATCCCACGCCTTTTACAAGCGCATCGATAACTGCTGCAGACAGAAGCGTTGCGGTAAGCTCATATGTCGCGTTGCACAGCATCCTTGTAAGAGAAAGAGGAATTACATACTTATCCAGGCTGTGTATGAGTTTCATGCAGCCATATATGGATATTAAGGCATCGAAAGGCTTTTTCTTTTTTTTGCTTTTATCCATCATAAGGACGCCTCCCCTTCCGCTGTGATATTTTCTTTATAATAATGGCTCTGGATATCGAACATCCCCGCATACCCGCCGCCCTGTTTCACAAGCTGCCTGTGGCTGCCTGTCTCTGTTATTTTTCCGTTTTCCATGAACATTATCCTGTCACAGAACCTTGTCGAAGCCAGACGGTGCGATATGAACAGCACTGCTTTATTTTCTGTAAGCTTTTCATATTTTTCATACATTTCTCTTTCCGCAATAGGATCGAGAGCCGCCGTAGGTTCATCAAGTATCAGTATATGAGTATCTTTGTATAGTGAACGTGCAAGTAAAAGCTTCTGCTGCTGCCCGCCGGACATTATGGCACCGTCATCATATATGACGCGCTGCATCTGCGTGTCTGATCCTTTTGGAAGCGAACAGACATAATCCTTTAACCCTGCCAGTTCCAGACATTCCATGACTTTCTTTTCGTCAGTCATTTCCTTTTCCTTCATCGAAACATTGGAAGCGATGGTGAACGGGAATATCGCTATGTCCTGAAACACGGTGGATATGATGGAGATCAGATCCGCATGCTTAAGTTTCTGTATATCGACGCCTCCTATTTTAATGACGCCGGAGGTGGGTTTGTAAAATCCGCACAGCAGTTTGACTATAGTCGTCTTACCTGCTCCGTTTATACCTACAAGCGCTATTTTCTCACCCTTCTTTATATGTATATCTATCGAATCGAGGATCGGTTCGGTAGTTCCCGGGTAGCAGAATGTGACTTTCTCAAAATCGATCGAATAATCGCCGTTCATGTCGGATACCGATGCCGGATCCTCAGGGTCGGCAGGGTCTGACATCTCGATATATTCCCTTGTGTCACAGAATGAAAGATTTCCGGAGCTTACGCTGTGATATGCTTCTATTATGTTTGCCACGAATTTCGAAAACTGGGTTATTGCGGCAAAATACATTATGAAATCCGGCACGCTTATCTGCTTTGTGATAGTCATATATGCCAGATATGTATATGAAAGCCCGTCACGCAGAAGAACGATGAGCACATCCACATAACTTGCCTTTAACGCCTTCATATTCTTGTCCCGGCTGTTTTTAACCTGTTTATCAAGAAGTATGTCGCGGAATCCTATAAACAGGTCGCTCATGCTGTACAGCCTTATATCCTTCCCTGATGTATAATCCGAGGAAGTCTTTATAATATAGTTCTGTTTTTTATCTGTCTCAGCCCAGCGTGTCTTGTTTTTCTGCTCATAACGCCTGTAGGCTTTCAGTGCAAAGTAATTGATAAGAGATGTTCCGACCAATAGTACGACTATCAGTATATTCAATTGGGACAGGACAGCAGAAAAAAGAATGAAGCACAGCAGATCAGAAAGCATCCAGTTCCAGTTGTCAAAAAGCTTTACGACTCCTGATTCCCTTCCGTTGAACAGACTGTTTTTTGCTCTTTGATATCTTGTCTGGCCTAAGGAGCTTTCAAGATATCCGTAATCACATGTCAGTGATTTTGTAAACAGTTTGACGCAGAATTGCTGGCGCATCTTGTCAAGTCTCATGCCTGTATTGCCTATATAAGACAGTGAACAGCCGACAAGCAGCTGCAGCCCGACAAACAAGCCGATACTGATAAGCATATCAGCAGCAGATGCCTTCGATATCACCTTGCCAAGAACCAGTTTTGGCAGATATATGTACAAATAATGGAATACAGCCGATAATAAAATCGAAACGATAGAGAATACCAAAAGCACTTTATCGTTTTTTGCTATATACCTGTATAAATAAATTATGTTGCTCCATACCGAGTATTTTGGCTTGGCTTCGTCTTTTCTGTCCTTTTTCATGTCCTTCTCTTTCGAAGAATAATATTAGCACAATTTAAACATTGAAGTATAGAGAAAATCAGCATTTTTCTGAAATATTCCGTACATTTCTATTTTATGTACCCACACATATCTTATTAGTGTAAAATGTACATATAAATGAATCAACACGAGGTATCTTAATATGGAATTAAAACAGAACTGTAAATATGACATAATGACCGTTACGAGCATGGGAGTCAGGATAACACCTGTAGACCGTCAGCCTGTCAATGTAAGCAGCATATACGAAATGCAGGCTACCAGTGCGGAAAGCAATGTTTTGAATATCAGCGCTTCATTGGGCTTACACGCAAAAGTACTTACCAAATTCGTCAAGGACAGCCCTATAGCGCTGTTTATCAAGGGCGAGCTCAGAAAAAGGAATATAGAATTCGAAGGTAAGGATGTAGATCAGGGTGGTCCGTGGGGATACCGGCACCAGTTCAATATCGCAGACAGCGGATACGGAGTAAGAGGCCCCCGCGTGCATAATGACCGTGCAGGTGAAGTGGGAAGAACATTAAGCGCGGATGATTTTGATCTTGTAAGGCTGTTCAGGGATGAAGGCTGCAGGATATTCCATCTTTCAGGTCTCGTTGCCGCATTATCTCCCGAAGCAAGCCGCTGCTGCCTAGAAATCGCAAGGATAGCCAAAAAATATGGTACAGTGATATCATTTGATCTGAATTACAGGGCAAGCTTCTGGATAAACAGAGAAAAAGAACTTCATACGATTTTTACGGAAATAGCGGGCATATCCGATGTGCTCATAGGTAATGAAGAGGATTTCCAACTGGCGCTTGGTATTGCCGGACCTGAGGCAGGCGGAGCATCAGTAAGCAAGATGGAAGGATTCAGGGATATGATCCAAAGAACGAAAGCACTGTTCCCTTATGTCACCGTATTTGCCAACACGCTTAGGCAGGTGCAGAATGCCAACAGCCATTTATGGGGTGCAGTAATGTATGCTTCGGGCGAATGGTTCACAGTAGAGCCGAGGGAGATCACTGTCCTTGACAGAATAGGCGGAGGAGACGGCTTCGTAGGAGGATTGCTTTATGGCATCCTGAAGGAATGGGAACCGGAGAAATGGATAGATTTCGGATGGGCAAGCGGAGCTCTTGTCACTACTCTTCTCACGGATTACGGAACGCCTGCTGATGAAGACATGATCTGGAGCATATATAAAGGAAATGCAAGAGTAAAAAGATAACCGATAGCTGATAACAACAAAAACAAAGGATAGTTTACTTTTATCCTTTTTTAACATGCAAGTGTATGACATTATACGGTGAATATCCGTATTTACTATATCAAGTTTTCTTTACTACTCTTTGCTTGGGTTATGCGTTGAATCTTTCAGTTCTTTTACAACTTTTCTTAAGTTTTCTACTTCCGCAGTTATCTCGGAAAATGCGTTTATGCTCAGGATAACAAGTTCACCATATCCGTTCTTTGTAACATAGATAGGTTCTTTTGTTGCTCTGCACATATTCAGTACATGTTTCGTGTCTCTAAGTTCCGCGATAGGAACTATTTTAGGCATATTCATATGAAATCCTCCTTTTATTAATATAGTATATCAGGTACTAAATAATGTCAAATATATTTTGTTGCTTTTCAAAACATTATTTTGTCAGTTATCTGTAGATTTACACCTATATTGTACACATTAAATTCAAAATAAAAAAGCAACCCGTAAGTTGCTTATCAACATAAAATGAGAACCTAACATTCTGCTGAGTTACAAAATATATACTTTATTTATCGTTACGGTTACCTGTCTTGTACTCTATTAAAACGCGTAAATGATCTAAAAGTGTCTGCATTTCCCATTTAGCCATCTGCCCGTCTTTTGACTTGAGCGCTTCATATATGTTTTTATGTATCTTCAGCATGTTCTGTTTAGTCGATTCATCCGCACAATATATGGATGCGGCTTTCATTATCGCTCCTTCCAATGATCCGAAGATCAGTGAATATGCGATATTTCCCGACATTTTGATTATCATTTTCAGATATTCCATATCAAGACGTACCAGTTCATCGATATTTTTAGTTGCCGCTTCCCTGTCGGTGACCGCCTTCAAGACAATAATATCTTCTTCTCTGCCTTTGAACGAAGCTTCAAGCACTCCGTTACATTCTATAAATATGAGTATCTGGAAAAGGCCGTTTACTGTCTCGTTATCGATGTAACCCAGTTCTATGGCATCATTGAGGACTGCTAATGTCCCTTCATGGCGCCAATCAGATACTGATGTGCCTTTCCTTGGCGATATGACGACATACCCTTCTGTCGCAAGATTGGCAATAGCGGTATTGACAACGCTTCTGCTTACACCCATGCCGGCTGAAAGATCACGTAAAGAAGGTATATTGAAGCCTTCAGCCCATTCTCCGCTAAGTATCTTTTTCTTTATATCATATGTAAATGACTGCGTCATATTGATATCGCTCATTTATTTCCCCCTGCCAGTTCAAAAAACACTGTATCATACATAAGGATACTTTACACTTTGACAATATTTCTGTCAATAAAAAACCTTCCGTTAACGGACAGGATACAGGACTTTCAAAACCAAGAAGAACAGCATTAGCTGTTCATCCTGTTGATTTATATCACACTTATGTGAAGATCCTGTTTTCTACTCTTTTTTCCACCTTAGGACCGGGTTTCTGGCAGCACCTACTTCATCAGGCCTTTTGATATATGTCGTATGAGGCGCAGTCTTAAGAAGATCAGGATCAGTTTCAGCTTCATCGGCGATCTTATTTAAAGCGTCAATGAATTCATCCAGAGTCTCCTTGCTTTCAGTCTCGGTCGGTTCGATCATCATTCCTTCATGTACAATATGAGGGAAATATATCGTCGGAGGATGATATCCATAATCAAGAAGCCTCTTGGCCATATCAAGAGTAGTGACTCCGTTCTTTTCCTTCTGCCTGTCTCCGGAGAGGACAAACTCATGCATGCAGTATCTGTCATATGGGATAATGAAACTCCTTCTCACGCCCTGCATAATATAGTTGGCATTAAGTACCGCGCCTTCGCTTGCGGCTTTTAATCCGTCAGGTCCCATCGACAGTATGTATGATAAAGCTTTTACTGTTACAAGGAAGTTGCTGTAAAATGCCTTTACTTTACCTATCGATAACGGCCGCTCATAATCAAGAAAATATTCATCCTGTTTCTTTGATACAACGGGAACAGGCAGGAAAGGCACCAGTTCCTTCTTTACACACACCGGACCGCTTCCGGGACCGCCACCGCCGTGAGGTGTCGACATCGTCTTGTGGAGATTGCAGTGTACAACGTCGAATCCCATGTCAAAAGGCCGTGCTATGCCCATTATGGCATTCAGATTCGCACCGTCGTAATAAAGCAGGCCTCCCTTTTTGTGGACTATCTTTGCTATCTTCCTGATATTGCTTTCAAACAATCCCAAAGTATTGGGATTTGTAAGCATGAATCCTGCAGTCTCGTCATCCATCATGGCCTCGAGCGCATCACAATCCACCAGTCCCTGATCATTGGATTTGACTTCTGCGATATCATACCCGGCTTCAGCGGCACTTGCCGGATTGGTTCCATGAGCTGAGTCTGGTACTATTATCTTCGTTCTTTTCATGTCGTTTCTGCTCTGGTGATAAGCTTTTATTATCATTATACCGGTCATTTCGCCGTGAGCTCCCGCAGCAGGCTGCAGCGTTGCTCCGCTCATTCCCGTTATCTCGCACAGATACTGCTCCAGATCATACATGAGCTTTAATGCGCCCTGGACCGTTTTGGGATCCTGATACGGATGAATATTTGTAAATCCTCTGAGTTTTGCGATATCCTCGTTGACTTTGGGGTTATACTTCATCGTGCACGAGCCTAAAGGATAGAATCCCTGATCGACACCGAAGTTGTGCTGTGATATCTGGGTAAAGTGACGGACCACATCGACTTCCGATACAAGAGGCAGTTCTGCGTCCTCTTTACGCATATATTTTTCATTTAACTTTGTTTTCGGTATTTTGCTTTCTGGTAATGAAAAAGCGTTTTTACCGACTTTGCTAAGTTCGAATATCAGCTTACTAGTCATTGAACTCACCGGCCTTTCTTACAAAAGCATCTATTTCGTCTTTTGTACGCTTTTCAGTAACTGCCACAAGCCAGCCTTTATCCGTTTCGAGACCCCCTATAAATCCGTTGTCAAAAAGGTATTTATTGAGTTTCTTTATATCCGCCTTTGGCTTCACTACGAATTCATGAAAGAACGGGGTTTTGGATACAGCTTCAAATTTCCCTGTCTTTATGAGTTCCCTGTATGTATAATGTGCGTTATCCATGCATCTTGATGCGACTTCCTTGAATCCTTCTTTTCCTGTTATTGAAAGGTATATGGTAGCGGTAAGAGCACAGAGAGCTTCATTCGAGCAGATATTGGATGTGGCTCTTTCTCTCCTTATATGCTGTTCCCTTGCCTGCAATGTCAATACATATGCTATATTGCCTACGCTGTCGGCAGTTTTTCCGACTATTCTGCCGGGCATCTGCCTCATATGCTCTTTCCTGCATGCAAAGAATCCCAGATACGGTCCGCCGAATGCCATAGGCATTCCGAGAGGCTGGCCTTCTCCAACAACGAAATCGGCACCGAAATCAGCAGGCGATTCGAGTATCGCAAGAGCAGTAGGGTTTGCACAGACTATCAGTTCAGCTCCGCTTTCCTTTATATATTTCCCTATTGTATCCATATCGGATATGGTTCCGTAGAATGTCGGATACTGTACGCACACACCGCTGACATGTGACAGATCGTATTTTAAAAGCTCCTTTTCAGACAGCTTTATCATATTTATTCCCTTGAATTTAAGATATGTATGTACTACCTCAAGATATTCAGGATTGATGCTGTCCAGTACCACTATGTCTTTTCTTGTTCTGGATGATATGGAAACTATACCTGCGGCTTCTCCAAGCGCTGATGCGCCATCATACATCGATGCATTTGAAACATCCATTCCTGTAAGTTCGCATATCATCGTCTGATATTCGAATATTGCCTGCAATGTACCCTGGCTTATTTCCGGCTGATAAGGCGTATATGCGGTGAAAAATTCCTGTCTCGACAGCATGTGCCCTATTACTGAAGGTATATAGTGATCATAGGCACCGGCTCCCAGGAAACAGATATGATCGTCTGTAGTCTTGTTTTGCGATGCCATAGCTTCCATATATCTGACAAGTTCCATTTCGGTCATAGCCTTGGGAAGATCCAAAGGCCTGTTAAGCCTTACATCTTCAGGGATCGCTGAAAACAGGTCTTCTGTTTTGGAAGCCCTGCAGGCTTTAAGCATCTTCTCCCGGTCATCTGGTGTTACCGGTATGTATCTCATTGTTATTTAGCCTCGCTTTCAACAAATTCAGTATATTCATCCTCTGTCATCAATTCATCGAATTCGGATTCATCGTCATATGCTATCTTGGCAAGATATGCTTCATAAGGTGATTCATTTACCTTTTCGGGAGCATCTTCAAGCTCACTGTTGCCTTGAAGAACTCTTCCGCTTACAGGCATATATACCTCAGCTGCGGTCTTTACTGATTCAACAGCGCATAGAACATCCCCTTTCTGCAGAACCATGTTTTCCTCAGCCATTTCTACGTATACTATGTCTCCCAGCTGCTGCTGAGCATAATCTGTGATCCCAACATACGCAACACTTCCTTCTTTTTTGATCCATTCGTGATCCTTGGTAAATTTCATGACATTCTCCTTTAATCTTTTTTATACTTTTTAGCGTAGAACGGTTTCTTTACCGTTACCGCTTTTAATTTCTTTCCTCTGACATCCACATATATTTCAGTTCCGACTTTCGTATATTCTATTTCCATAAGTCCCATTCCGCAATTCTTGTTTAAAGACGGGCAATTGCTTCCGCTTGTTACATATCCGATCTTTCTGCCTTCGGCATTGAAAAGCTCATAACCGTTTCTTGCAACTCCTCTGTCTACCATTTCGAAACCAGCTGATTTTCTGTCAAGACCGGCCTGTGCCTGTCTGACCAGCGCTTCATGCCCTATAAAACCGGTTTTTTCAAGTTTCACAAATGGTTTCAGCCCTGCATTCAAAGGAGTGATATCCGCTGAGAGTTCATGCCCGTACAAAGGTAGAGCGCTTTCGAATCTCAAGGTATCCCTTGCACCTAATCCACATGGAAGAGCACCAAGCTCCATAAGCTTCCTGAAAAGCTTTTCCGTATCTTCCGCGGCACAATAGATCTCAAATCCATCTTCTCCGGTATAACCTGTTCTTGATACTATGGTATTAACCCCGTCAACCGTGACATCATTTCGAAATCTGTAGAACTGAAGGGATCCAAGATCCGTTTTGGTCAGGCTTCCCAGTATTTCCTGTGACTTCGGTCCCTGAAGAGCTATCTGACCATATTTTGCGGACATGTTCTCCACTGATACGTCAAACCCTTTTATGTGTTTTTGCATCCAGTCGAAATCTTTTTCTGTGTTCGACGCGTTGGCTATTATGAGGTAGTCCTTATCACTGTTCCTGTATATGAGAAGGTCATCCACGCAGCCTCCGTTCTCATAACACATGGGGGAATACATGATCTGTCCTTCAGTCATTCCTGTCGGATCGTTCGTTACAAGATCATAGATATATGCGGATGCATCCTTCCCTTTTACGGTGACTTCACCCATATGTGATACATCGAATATACCTGCTGCATTTCTTACAGCCATGTGTTCCTCGATGATCGAAGTGTACTGTACAGGCATGTAAAAGCCGCCAAAATCTACCATTCTGGCATTTAATGATTCATGTACAGAAGTAAGTGGTGTTGTTTTCATTTATTATCTGCTCCTTGGAATATATATATTTTATGATAAGATCGTACAGTTGAAATGTCAATCGACACAACGCCGAAATACGATAGCTTCATCTTCTCTTCATTGCCTCATACATTTCGTTATAGTAAAGAAGATTGTCTATTTTAGTACCCGGAGATATCTGATTTCCCAATGCAAACATGTATCCCGGGCATGATCTTCCCAGGTCGAAGCATCTTTTTACTTCATCGTGTATTTCCTGCTTTGTGCCCCTCATAATGATCCTTGTATCCGCATTCCCTATTATGCAATGCGTCTTTCCGTATTTCTCGCATATGTATTTAAGATCGGTCAGCGGTTCGAATATGAATGCGTCGATACCTAAAGCCGCAAACCTGTCGATAAAGAGGTTGTAACCTCCGTCGCATGTGAACAGTACTTTTTTACCTGCTTCCTTAAGTACGGCAATGTTTTTCTTTACATATGGGAATACATACCGGTCATACCATGCCGGTGCTATGAACGGTCCCGCTGACCAGACCATATCGTCATGTATCATCACAACGGGCGCATCCGATAAGGCAAGCGCCCTGAAATACTGCGATATCCATTCCTGATATCTTACAGTGAATTCTCCGAAACGTTTTGGATCCTCCCCTGCGGATAAGAGAAGCATATCCCAGCCTAAAAGCTCAAGTATGCCGGAAATACAGGTCACATATATACCCGTTGTGTTGACACCTGTAGGGTGTCTTCTGCATTTTCCCTCTATATCCTCATTGAAAAGACCGGTAGCTTTCAATATATCGACATTACCGAATGTCCTGTACATATCGAATGAATAAACTTCCTCGGGTTCCGTAAAAGCTTCATGCTTGTTATCCTTAAAGTCTGCAAATCCTTCTACAAAACCGGCATGGCCCATACTTGTCCTGAATCCTTTGAAAATATCGCCGCCTATTTTGATCCCCCAGAACATAGATATGTCCCATGCTCTTTCAAATGAACATATCGCATCGAATTTAGTGTCTCCGTCTGATTCGGGATATACCTGTATTCCCGTCACATTACGTAACAGTTCATATGCTCCCTGATATGCGTATTCAGTCCTCGGTATGATATCCGGCATTTCAAGATTAATTGCAGCCATTCCTAAAGAATAAGACATAACGATACCTCCATTCCTTATTTTATCATTTTAAACCAGTAATACAATGCATTTTGTCATCATTGACTTGCACCTTTTAAACATATATTATGTGTATGTTTAAAATTTAAACAAAAGGAGCATTAATA
>Ga0172381_10001986_pt1 | contig 23309 bp, 23 predicted proteins | sample Leawel6488metaG_FD_119754 | JGI IMG/M metagenome (GOLD analysis project Ga0172381, IMG submission 119754) | Leachate microbial communities from a municipal landfill in Southern Ontario, Canada - Leachate well 64-88 metaG | ecosystem: Engineered > Solid waste > Landfill > Unclassified | place...
ATTGCTTACTCTCTTTATTAAATCGGGCGATCCGGAATTTTCTTTTATCTTTTTAACAATAGCGCTTCCGATAATTACGCCGTCGGCGATCTTTTTAATCTCCCTGGCCTGGGAAAGGGTAGATACGCCAAAACCCACGCAGACCGGCTTGCGGGTGTATCTTTTAATCAATCTTACATTCTTGCGGATATCTTCGGGAAGTTTGCTGCGCGCCCCGGTTACGCCGGTCAGCGAAACATAGTAAATGAATCCTTGCGAAATCCCGGAAATTAATTTTATCCTTTTTTTACTGCTGGTCGGCGAAAGAAAACAAATCGTATCCAGCCCCCGGCCTTTGGCTGCGGCAATAAAACCCTTGCCCTCTTCGGGCGGAAGGTCGGGGATAATCACTCCATCTACCCCGGATTTCTTCGCCTCCAGGATGAATTTATCATCCGGAAAACAGAACACGGGATTATAGTAAGTCATCAGGCAAATAGGCATCTCTGTCTTTTTACGCGCTTTTTTAACCAGATTCAATATATCAACAAGATGCGTGTTTTTCCTGAGCGCCTCCTGGGAAGCTGCCTGGATTACCGGGCCGTCAGCCATAGGATCAGAAAAAGGCACGCCCAACTCTAAAATATCCACGCCTATTTTATCCAGCGCGTAGATAAGCTTTTCGGTTACCGGCAGGCTGGGAAAACCCGCGGTAATAAAAGCAATAAACGCTTTTTTCCCGGTTTTCTTTAAATCTTTAAATTTTTTATCGATACGGTTCATATTTTTTGGTTTTGCGTAACTATGCCCAGGTCTTTATCTCCCCTGCCGGATAAACAAACCACAACCAGAGACCTCTTATTAATTTTTTTGGCCAGCTTCTTCAAATAAGCAATGGCATGAGCTGACTCCAGGGCCGGGATTATGCCTTCTAATCTGGTAAGCAGGTTAAATCCTTCCAGCGCCTCTCTATCGTTGACCGCGACATATTGGCAGCGTCCGATTTTCTTATAGTAGGAGTGCTCCGGGCCTACGCCCGGATAATCCAACCCGGCAGAAATAGAATGCGTGAGGTTGACCTGGCCGAACTTATCCTCTAAAAGCCCTGACTTTGAGCCATGCAGGACGCCGATATCTCCTTTAACCAGAGTAGCTGCGTGTTTACCCGTAGATAAACCCCGGCCGCCTGCTTCCACGCCGACAAATTTTACTTTCTTATCATTAACAAAAGGAGAGAACAGCCCTAAAGCATTACTCCCGCCCCCGACACAGGCCAGCAGGTAATCCGGCAGCCTGTTTTCTTTTTTACGCAGCTGCGCCCGGGCCTCTCTGCCGATTACCGACTGAAAATCTCTTACCAGCATAGGATAAGGGTGCGGTCCGGCAACACTGCCGATAATATAATGCGTATCGCGCACATGCGTCACCCAGTCGCGCAAAGCCTCGGTCATGGCATCTTTCAAAGTCTGAGAGCCGCTTTTAACCGGGATTACTCCGGCTCCTAATAAACGCATGCGTAAGACATTCGGCTTCTGGCGCTCCATATCCTCCTGGCCCATATAGATATCACACTTTAAACCAAAAAGCGCGGCAACCGTAGCGCAGGCCACCCCGTGCTGTCCAGCCCCTGTTTCGGCAATCACTCGCGGCTTCTTCATCCGCAAACAGAGCAAAGCCTGGCCTAAAGTATTATTGATTTTGTGCGCGCCGGTATGTAAGAGATCCTCCCGCTTAAGGTATATCTTATCTATGCCAAAAAAGCGGCTCAATTTTTCGGCCAGATACAGCGGCGTGGGGCGTCCGGCATATTCTCTTAAATAATAATCCAGTTCGGCCTTAAACTTCCGGTCACCTCTGGCCTTCTTATATTCCTTTGTTAATTCATCCAGGGCAAAGACGAGTGTCTCCGGAACGAACCTTCCGCCGAATTCCCCAAAATGCCCGAATTTATCCGGTAATCTTTTTTTCATTTTAACGCCTCAATGAATCTTCTTAATTTTTTATGGTCCTTCTTGCCCGGCCGGGATTCCACCGAACTGGAAACATCCACCCAATCCGGATGCAGCTTTTTTAGCGCGCTTTTTACATTCCGGTTGTCCAGGCCGCCGGATAAAAAAACCCGACCATTTATTTTATCTATATTCTTTAATAAATTCCAGTTAAACTTTTTTCCTGTCCCTCCGGCTTGGGTTTTAGAAAAAGTGTCGAAGAGATAACCGTAGGTCTTATATTTTTTTATCCCGGCTAAATCTATTTTTTTGCCTACCTTAAAGGCCTTAACAACCTTATACCCTTTGAATTTATCGCAATAGCCGCAAGTTTCATTACCGTGAAATTGCAGGATATCCAGATTGCAAAACTTAGCAACCCTCTTTACCCATTTTTCCTGCGCGTTGACGAAAACTCCGGCTCTTAAAATATTTTTGGGAAGTATGCGCGATATCTTCCTGGCCTTAAGCGGCTCTATGCAACGCGGGCTATTTTTATAAAATACAAAACCGATAGCGTCAGCTCCGTTAAAAAGAGCTGCAAGCGCATCTTCCAGATTAGTAATCCCGCAAATCTTAACTTTAATCATACATCAATTCAAACCCTAAGCGAGGGGTGACGCTGAAGAGGGGCATCCCCGCGCTCACCAACCCATCAGCTCTTCAACTTTTTGGGTGATATTCTCCGCCCGCATAAAGGCTGTGCCGATTAAAACGGCATTGACTCCCAGGATTTTCAAGAACAAGACATCCTGGTAAGTCTTAATCCCGCTTTCTACCACTACCACTTTATCCTTGGGGATAAGCGTAAATAACTTCTCGGTAGTCTTAAAATCAACCTCCAGGGTATGTAAATCCCGGTTATTGATGCCGATAAGCGGGACATTCTTTAATTTCAAAACCTTTTTTAATTCTTTCTCGTTGTGCACCTCAACCAGGCAGTCCATCCCTAAGTCCGCGGCTATTGCGATAAATTGGACTAGCTCATCCTGCGTGAGTAAACCCGCAATGAGCAGTATAGCGTCGGCTCCGTAAAAGCGCGATTCATAGACCTGATACGGCTCAAGGATAAAATCTTTTCTTAGTACCGGGGCAGTGATGAGGTTTTTTATTTCATTGATATAAGCAATATTTCCCAGGAAATAATCCTCTTCGGTTAAGACCGATAGCGCCTGCACCCCTACGCCTTCATAAGCCGTAGCGATCTCGGAATGATTAAAATCCTGGCGGATAATTCCTTCGGAAGGCGAGGCCTTCTTTATCTCAGCGATTAAAGAAATCTGGCGCGGCTTATTGATCGCCTCAATAAACGGCCGTACGGGATTAAGGGATTGAACTTTAATTTTTAACTCTTCTTCGGAAAGAGCTTGCTTTGCTAAAGCTATTCTCTCTTTTTTCTTCAAAATGATCTCTTTTAAGATATCGGATTTAGCCATTGTTGTGAGCACTCCTTTAGTAATTCTAATTTTCTGAAAGCCGCTTTACTGTCTATTGATTGGGTGGCTAATTCAATGCCTTCTTTAATGGAAGCGGCCTTGTCCGCGGCGTATATGGCGCATCCGGCATTCAGTAAAACGATATCCCGTTTAAAACCAGGCTCGCCCTTTAAGACCTCCCGGGCAATGCGCACATTATCAGAGAGGTTCCCCCCGGAAAGATCCTCTATGCGGCTGCGCTTAAACCCGAAATCTTCCGGAGCAATCTGGTAATCGCTGAATTTACCGTGATTAACTTCGGAAACAATAGTCTTATCCGTAGTAGTTACTTCATCTAAACCGTCCTGGCCGTGCACCACCAGGACATGCTTAGTACCTAAATTATATAAAACCCTGGCTAAAACAGGCGGCCAGCGCCTGCTGTAAACTCCGATGAGTTGATTAGTTACCCGGGCAGGATTGATCAACGGACCTAATAAGTTGAACATAGTTTTACGTGCGATCTGCCTGCGGGCAGGCATAACTTGTTGCATCGCCGGATGCAAGGCCGGCGCAAATAAAAAAGCGATCCCGATCTCTTCCAGGCATTTCTTAATTTTTGCTCTATCCATATTTATATTTACGCCCAGGGCCTCCAGAATATCCGCGCTTCCGCAGGTGCTGGAAACAGAGCGGTTGCCATGCTTAGCTACGACTACGCCCGCTCCGCTGGCGACAAAAGCAGCAATAGTGGAAATGTTAAAGGTACCTAATTTATCCCCGCCGGTCCCGCAGGTATCCAGCATATTCGGCTTATCTACGATGATCGGTTCAACATATTTAAGCATTACCTCTACCGCCGCGGTAAGCTCTTCAGCCGTCTCCCCTTTAGCATCCAGAAAAGTCAAAAATTCAATTATATCCGCGGTATCGTTAACCCCGCCTAGGATATCCTGCATTACTGCCTGCATTTCGCGGGAGCTGAGGTTATTCTTTGCGGCGAGCTTTTTAATCGCTTCTTTGATGGTCATAATTTAATAAAATTCGCTAATAGGTCCATCCCCTGCCTGGTAAGGATAGATTCCGGATGGAACTGCACTCCCCAGACAGGATATTTCTTGTGCCTTAACCCCATAATTTCTTTTTCTTTGGTCCAGGCGGTTATCTCTAAGGCCTCCGGCAGGCCTTTTCTCTCCACCAGTAAAGAATGATAGCGCGTAGCCTGAAAAGGATTCGGCAGACCCTTAAATATATCTTTTTTATTATGGTAAATCCAGGACGTCTTACCGTGCATAAGCCTCTTGGCGCCGATGACTCTGCCTCCATATACATAGCCGATGGCCTGATGTCCAAGGCAGACTCCTAAAATAGGGATTTGCCCGCCGAATTCTTTGATTACCGCGCAGGAAACCCCTGCGTCTTCCGGCCGGCCCGGCCCGGGCGAAATAACGATTTTTTCAGGGGCCAAACTTTTTATTCCGCTTAAGGTAATCTTATCATTGCGAAAAACTTTTACTTCCTTGCGCAGCGAGCCTAAATATTGCACCAGGTTATAGGTAAATGAATCGTAATTATCAATCATTAAAATCATTCTTTTTCTCTCCAGATCTTTGCGCCTAATTTTTCCAGCTTTTCTTCCAGGTCCTGGTAGCCGCGCTCAAGATGATATATCCTGGAAATGGATGTTTTCCCGCGGGCGGATAAACCGGCAAGAACTAAACAGGCGGAGGCGCGTAAGTCCGACGCCATTACCGGAGCCCCGGAAAGTTCCTTAACCCCCTCCACGATAGCATGCGGCCCTTCCCTTTGGATATGCGCGCCCATACGGTTAAGCTCGGCAACATGCATAAACCTGTCCGGATAGATCTTTTCGGTAATGACGCTTATCCCGGGCGTGACGCTCATCAGCGCCATCATCTGCGCCTGCATATCCGTGGGAAACCCCGGATAAGGAAGAGTAGTAATATTCACGGCAGTAAGCGGCTTCTTATAGCGTAAGTGTATGGAATTTTCCGTTTTTACCATAGACGCTCCCGCTTCTTCCAGCTTGTCGATAAGCGCGCCCAGGTGCTTATAAAAAATATTTTTAATCAGTATATCGCCGCGGGTAATTAAGGCGGCCAGCATTATTGTCCCGGCCTCAATCCTGTCCGGGATAATTGTATGCGTTGCGCCATGCAGACACCTTACCCCCTCTATTTCAATTACAGGCGTGCCCTGGCCTTTAATTCTAGCGCCCATTTTAATCAAAAATTCCGCCAGGTCCACTACTTCCGGCTCACAGGCAGCGGACTCAATGATAGTCTTACCGCTAGCTAAAACCGCGGCCATCATTACATTATCCGTAGCCAAAACCGAGGAGCCGTAAACTCCGCCTAAATATACATGATTACCCTTTAATTTTTCGGCCTTGGCGATAACATAACCTGATTCGATAGTGATATCCGTGCCCAGCGCCCTTATCCCCTTTAAATGTAGATCTACCGGCCGCACGCCGATTATGCATCCTCCGGGAAGAGAGACTTTAGCTTTCTTAAGCTTGCCTAAAAGAGGCCCCAGGACGCAGAAAGAGGCGCGCATGGTCGAAACCAACTTATAATCCGCAACGTGGCTTATTTTCTTAAGGCTGCTTACCGAAACCGTCCCGTTTTCCAATTCCGCGTCCTTACCTAATGAACGCAATATCTTGATCATTGTATTGGTATCGCGCAGATCCGGCACGCCCTTAATTATGCAGGCGTCATCAGTAAGCAGGGTCGCCGCCAGGATAGGTAAAACCGCGTTCTTTGCTCCGGACACCGTAAGTTCGCCTTTTAATTTTACTCCCCCTTCGATAATTAATTTATCCATCTTAATCTGCCTTTCTTGCAGCTACCACTCTATCCAGGTTATTATAATCTTTAATGATTCCGGCTATTTCAAATCTTCCCGATCCTAGAAATATTTTTTCTATCCCGGGCTTTTGCCCAAAACCAATTTCCAGGAGCAGCCAACCGCCATTTTTTAAATAATCCGGCGCTTCCCGGATTATCCGGCGGTAAAAATCCAGGCCGTCAGCTCCGCCATCTAAGGCCAAAGCAGGCTCATAGTTTAATTCCGGCTGTAACTTTCCGATTTCCGCGCTCATTATATAAGGCGGATTGCTGACAATCATAGCGTATTCCTTATATCCCAAAGCGCTGAATAAATCACTCCGGATAAGATTAATCCCTACGCCGTGGGCCGAGGCGTTTTCTCCGGCTGTTTCCAAAGCCCGGCCCGATATATCGCTGGCATCAATTTCTAAATCTGTTGAATATTTAGCCAAAGATACGGCGATACACCCCGAGCCTGTGCCCAGATCCAGGATCCTGCCGAATTTCTCCCGCTTGGCATATTCTATGGCTGTTGCAACAAGGATTTCTGTTTCCGGCCGCGGAATAAGCACAGCCTCATTGACCTTGAACTCCAGCCCCATAAATTCTGTTTTACCCAGGATATATTGGATCGGCTCGGATTTGATCCTTCTCTTTAAAGCCGAAGAAATAAAATTAACTTCATCCCGGTTTAAACGCCTATCCTTATTCAGGTATAAAGCCATCCTGTCGCAACCTAAAACCCGGGTAAATAACAACTCTGTTTCGGTCATCGGTTCTTCTGTTTTTGCTCCCGCTCTGCTTTGATCAGGGCATCGGATATTTCGTCAAATTCACCCTCCAGCACAGATTCCAGCTGGTGGGTGGTAAAATTTATACGGTGGTCGGTAACCCGCCGGTCCGGGAAATTATAAGTGCGTATTTTCTCGCTGCGGTCGCCGGAGCCAATCTGGGATTTTCTTTCCTGCGAGATCTTTTTTGACTCAGCCTCCTGTTTGGCATCCAGAAGTTTGGCCCGCAAGACCCTCATTGCTTTATTTTTATTTTTTAGCTGAGAACGCTCATCCTGACAAGCAACTACTACTCCGCTAGGAATATGCGTGATGCGCACTGCCGAATCTGTTTTCTGCATATGCTGTCCGCCGGGCCCGCTTGAGCGGTAGGTATCGATCCTTAAATCAGCGGGATCAACCACTAAATCCACTTCCTCGGGCTCAACTAAGATCGCGACCGTCGCGGTTGAAGTATGGATCCTGCCCTGGGCCTCAGTCGTAGGCACGCGCTGCACGCGATGCACGCCGCTTTCAAACTTCAGCCTGCCGTAGGCGTCTTTTCCCTTTACACTGAAAGATACTTCCTTTAGGCCTCCGGATTCATTATTGGTTGCCGACATTAATTCTACTCTCCAGCTTTTGTTAGTTGCGTATTTTGTATACATCCGGTAAAGGTCCGCGGCAAATAAACCCGCTTCATCTCCGCCTGTGCCCTGGCGGATCTCCACGATTATATCGCTTCCGGCATAAGGGTCTTTTTCAGTAAAGGCTACTTTTATTTTTTCTTCTATCTCTTTTAGCCTGTCCCTCAGCTCTTCCAGTTCTTTCTTTACCAGCTCCAAAAATTCTTTATCGTGTTTTTCTCCAAGGACAAGCTCCAGTTCCCGGATCTCTTTGGTGGTCTGTTTATACTCGCGAAACAAGGCAACCGGCTCCTTTAAACCGGAAAGCTCCTTAGCCAGCTTATTCGAGCCCTGACGGTCGCTAAGCACCTCCGGAGAAGATAACAGTTTCTCCAGTTCTTCATAACGCGATTCTAATTTCTGCAGCTGTTCAAACATTATTTTTTGCCGTATTTCTTGATAAATTTATCCACGCGCCCGGCCGAATCCACGAATTTCTGTTTTCCGGTGAAAAACGGGTGGCATTTTGAACAAATCTCTACCCTGATGGAAGGCTTGGTTGAACGCGTATGCACAGTCTCCCCGCAGGCGCAGATAATCGTAGCATCTTTGTAGTTTGGATGGATCTTGTCTTTCATTTTTTCTTCCTTTCTTTTTTATTGGTTCATGCTGTTTAAAAACTCTTCGTTATTCTTGGTCTTGCCTAATTTTTCGATTAAGAGTTCCATTGCCTCAACGTTATTCAATTCATTAAGCACCTTCCTCAAAATCCAGGTCTTCTGCAAGACGTCGGATTTAACCAGAAGCTCCTCGTGGCGCGTATTGGAACGCTTGATATCGATTGCCGGATAAATCCTGCGCTGGAAGAGGTTCCGGTCAAGCTGGGTTTCCATATTGCCGGTGCCCTTAAATTCTTCGAAGATAACTTCGTCCATCCGGCTTCCCGTATCCACCAGAGCCGTCGCGATAATCGTCAGGCTTCCGCCTTCCTCAACCGCCCGGGCCGCCCCAAAGAACCTCTTGGGCTTCTGCAGGGCATTGGAATCAATACCGCCGGAAAGAACCTTGCCGCTATGCGGGATAACCGAATTATAGGCGCGAGCCAGACGCGTAATGCTATCCAGTAATACCACTACATCGCGCTTATGCTCGACCAATCTCTTGGCTTTTTCCAAAACAATCTCAGCTACCTGAATATGCCTCTCCGGAGGCTCATCAAACGTGGAAGAGATGACTTCTCCCTTCACATGCCGCTGCATGTCCGTAACCTCTTCCGGGCGCTCGTCAATCAAGAGGACAATCAGAATAGCATCCGGGTTATTGGTAGTTATGGCATTACCGAGCTTCTGCAGCAGTACGGTCTTGCCGCTATAGGGCTGGGCAACAATCAAACCGCGCTGCCCCTTACCGATAGGAGCAAGGAGATTCATTATGCGCATGGATATCTCATCAGGCTTGGTTTCCAGGTTAAACGCCTGCTGCGGATAAACCGGGGTAAGGTTATCAAAAAGGACTTTTTCCTTTACCTCTTCGGGGTTTTCAAAGTTCACCGCTTCCACCTTAAGCAGGGCAAAATATTTTTCGCCTTCCTTGGGCGGACGGATCTGTCCGGAAACCGTATCTCCTGTCCTTAAATCAAACTTTCTGATCTGCGACGGAGATATGTAGATGTCATCCGGACAGGGAAGATAATTGTAATTCGGGCTTCTCAAAAACCCGAACCCTTCCGGCAATATCTCCAGGACCCCCTCCCCGAACATCAGGCCTTCCTTTTCCGCCTGCGCCTGCAGGATCTTGAAAATCAAATCCTGTTTTTTCAGGCCGCTGGTACCGTTGGCATTGAGCTCTTTGGCCAGCTTATTGAGTTCGGTGATCTTCATATCTTTTAAATTTTTGATATCTAATTTTTCCACAACTTCCTCCTTATTTGCGCTACTTGTTTCCGTGTATTCATTAATGAACCGCTGTTATTTATGATAAAATCCGCAAGGCGCTCCCTGGCGTCCTGCGAAATCTGAGATTTTATTCTTTTCAGGATATCTGCCCGCTTTAAAGATGTTTTCTTGATCAGGCGGCTAAACTGCTTATCCTTATCGATCTTTACCACAACCAGGCAGTCTAGAGTACTTTTAAGGTTCGCCTCTAACAGCAAAGGCGCGTCCAGAATAACCACTCCTTTCTTTATGCTGTTAATTTTTGCTTTTATAATACGGATTACTTCCGGGTGAATAATGGCGTTTAACCGCTTCAGGCATTTTTTATTATTGAAAACAATCCCGGCAAGCCTGCGACGGTCGATCTCCTTATTCTTTCCTAATATACCAGGGCCAAAGCTGGAAACTACTTTTTTATAAACTCTGCTCCCGCGCCGGAGAGAAGCGTGCGCTATTCTGTCGGCATCAATGACTTTCGCTCCGGAAGAAGCAAAAATACCCGCCACGGTACTCTTACCGCTGCCAAAACTACCGGTAAGCCCGACGATAATCTTCTTATTTTTTCTTAGCCTTGGCATACAATTCCAGGTATTTTACGGCAGAGGCATCCCAGGAAAAATTGCCCTTCAGGGCGTTCTTGACTAACGCATCCCATTTTGTTTTAGCCTTGAACGCAGAGAGCGCCTTCTTTATCGTCTTAACCAGATCTGTCTTGGAATAGCAAGCAAAGACAAACCCATTCTCTGAATTCACTGTATCGGCAAGCCCTCCGGTTTTAAAGACTAACGGAATAGTGCCGTACCTTAAACTGATTAGCTGGCCCAGGCCGCAGGGCTCATACCTTGAAGGCATAAGGAATATATCGCTGCCGGCATAGATCTTGTGCGCCAGAGGGTCATCAAACTTCAAGTTCAAAGATATGACTTTAGGGTATTTAGCGGCCATCTCCTGCAGGACTTGGTGATATTTTAAATCCCCGGTCCCCAGGATACCCAGCTGGATATCCAGATTGCAAATCTCGTCAATCCCTTCGGCGAGTATGTCCAAACCTTTTTGCTCGGCTAATCTTGAGACGATTCCGATTAAAGGCACGCCTTTCTTTAAGGGCAGTTTACAAAGCGCTTGCAGGTCTTCCTTGTCTTTGGCTTTACCGGCCAGGTCAGTAATTGAAAAATTCCGGGCGACGAACTTATCGTTTTGAGGATTCCAGATATCATAATCCAAACCGTTTAATATGCCAAAAACCGAATCCTTGCGTTTATTCAATACCCCTTCCAGCCCGAAACCGAATTCTTCGGTCTGGATTTCCCTGGCGTAAGTAGGGCTGACCGTATTAATGATATCCGCAAAAAGAATGCCCCCCTTAAGGATGTTTATCTTACCGTAAAATTCCAACCCCTCCATATTAAACAAACTCCGGTCAAGGCCAAGCTTAGGGAATTCCTCCCCGGAGAAAAGTCCCTGATAACCGATATTATGGATAGTCAGGACCGTGCGGGTCTTTTTATAAAAAGGGTCCCGGGAATAAACTGTCTTTAAAAAAACCGGGATCAGGGACGACTGCCAGTCATGGCAGTGGATAATATCCGGCTTAAAACCAATTTCTTGCAATAAATCCAGAGATTTTCTGCAATAAAAGGAAAACCGGTCCAGGTTATCCGGATGGTCGCCTTTTTTATCCCCGTACAGGCCATCGCGGTTAAAATATTCTTCGTTTTCAATAAAATAAACCCGGATATTTTTTCCGGCTAGCCCGGTTAAAACACCGCTATTTAATTTTCTAAGTTTGAACTTAGCTGTATCTATCGCCTTATACCTCGGCATAATTATGATTACTTCCTGGCCTTCTTTTTCTAACGCCAACGGCAATGCTCCCGCCACATCCGCTAATCCTCCGGTTTTAGCGAAAGGGACTACCTCTGATGAGCACATCGCTATTTTCATTTTACCTTCTCCATCTCTAACCAGTTATAGCCCTTTTTTATATCAACCCTGACCGGCACGTTAAGTTTCAAAACATTCTCCATCCTGTCCCGCGCCAGGGTTATCAAATCCTGCAATTCATCCTTAGGCAGATCAAAGAGCAATTCATCGTGGATCTGTAAAACCATCCTGGATTTTAATTCTTTCCTCTTGATCTCTTTATCTATGCTGATCATAGCCAGCTTAATCAAATCCGCAGCTGAACCCTGGATAGGAGTATTCACTGCCTGCCTTTCGGCAAATTGCCTTACTCCCTGATTTTTACTGTTAATCTCCGGCAGATATCGTCTCCGGCCCAATATCGTGGTAACAAAACCTTCTTTTTGAGCGAGCTTAATCTGTTTTTCAATATATTCTTTCACACCCGAATAGCGGGCAAAATACGCGTCAATAAAACTTTGCGCTTCGTCAAACCCTACGTTTAAATCACGGGCCAGGCCATAAGAGCTTAAACCATAAACAATTCCGAAGTTAACTCTTTTGGCCCTGTCGCGCATTTCATCGCTCACTTCTTTTTCTTCTACGCCGTAGATTAAAGCCGCGGTGGCTTTATGTATATCCATCCCCTTCTTAAAGGCGGTGGACAAATGCTCATCCCCGCTTAAATGTGCTAAGATCCTTAAATCTATCTGCGAATAATCCCCGGAAATAAGATAATTGTCTTTGCTCCCGGCGATGATTGCCTTACGGATTTTAGCGCCTATATCCGTCTTGATAGGTATATTCTGCAGGTTAGGATTGCTGGAACTAAGCCGTCCGGTCTCCGTCCCTGTCTGGTTAAAAGAAGTATGCAGCCTTGCGCTATCCTCGTCCGCCAGCTGAGGCAATACATCGATATAGGTGGTTTTTAGTTTAGTCAACTGGCGGTATTCCAGTAAAAACGCCGGGAGCTCATGCTTATCCGCCAATTTCTTAAGGACTTCTTCGTCTGTTGAAGCGCCGGTCTTGGTCTTCTTGACCACCGGAAGTTTAAGCTGTTCAAATAAGACTACCCGTAATTGTTTGGGCGAATTTATATTAAACTCGGTGCCGCTGAGCTTATAAATATCCTCAACCAGGCTGGTCAGCCTTCTGCCTAATTCCTGCGAAAGCGACTTGAGTAATTTTAAATCTATCTTTACCCCGAAGCCTTCCATTGCCGAAAGCACATCCACCAGGGGCATCTCGGTATCATAAAAAAGCCCCTCCAGCTTTTTCTTCTTCAACTCTTCGCTTAGCTTGGCTTTCAGGTTCTTGATAATATCTAAAGCCTCCCGGCCTGCCGGTAATTTGCCGTAAGGAAACTTATCCAGATAATCCAAAGCCACATTTTCCAAAGCATAGCTGCCCTTAGAAGGGTTTAAAAGATACGCGGCGATCATCGTATCAAAACACAACCCTTCCAGAATAAAATTCTCTTTGGCCAAAGAAGTCTTGATCTTCTTCAGGTCATGGCTTATCTTATTTATTTTAGGATTAACCAGAATATCCCGGAAACCGGGCTTATCCTTAGCTAAACGCAGGAATTTTCCCGCATGGCCAAAAACCAAACTGTCCGCGTTTTCACCATACAAGAATAATTCTCCGCCTGATTCCATGAGCCCCTTTAAATCTTTTTCATCCCAGGATTCTACGGCTGTTTCCGAAGCAGGCCGGCTCTCCAAATTTAAGCCTTTTAAGAATTTATTGAATTCCAGGTGCTTGAATAATCTGGCCAGTTCTTCCTGGTTAGCCTGCCCGACTTCAAGTTCTGCCAGATTAAAATCTATACCTATATCCTGCGTTAACTCTACCAGCTCCTTATTTAATCTTGCCTGCTTAATATTCTCTTTCAACGCCCCTCTTATCTTTTCCTTTTTTACCTTATCCAGGCCGGAGAGCAGTTTTTCTAACGAACCAAATTCCTTAACCAGTTCTACCGCGGTCTTTTCGCCTATTCCGGGTATGCCGGGTATATTATCCGCCGTATCCCCCATCAGGCTAATCATATCAGCGACCTGCTGCGGCCTTACTCCGAAACGTTCAAAGACTGCCTGCTCATCATATACTATGCCGGTATCTTTGTGCGGGCTATAGACTTCAATATCCTTATTCACCAATTGCAATATATCCTTATCCGAACTGATAATCAGCGTAGAAACGCCTTTAGCCTGGGCAGCCCTGGCTAAAGTTGCGATTATATCATCCGCCTCAAAGCCGGCCTTCTCTAAAATTTTAATTCCGTAATTGGAAACTATCTTTTTAATCAAGGGCACCTGCGAGACCAGGTCATCCGGCATAGGCGGCCGCTGTATTTTATATTCCGCGAATTTCTTAGCCCTGAAGGTATCCCGGGAGACATCGAAACAAACCGCCAGGTAACCGGGCTTATTGTCTTTCAGCACCTTGTTCAATAAATTCAGGAATCCGTATATAGCGCCGGTCGGCTGTCCAAAAGAGGTGGATAAACCTCTTACCGCGTAAAATGCGCGATAGCAAAAAGCTGTCGCGTCTATCAGGTATAACCGTTTTTTATCCATTAATAAGACATTTGGAGTTCAATTTTGGTAGGAGAACTAAAATTTGTGGTTTTCTATGTACCCTTCTTCTTAGAATTCAGCTTGCGAGCATCCTCCAGGGCCTTCTGCATTTCTTTAGAATAGCTTTTTTCAAAGCTCTCAAGCTTTATATTTTGAGGTTTTTTAACGGCGGCTTGCTTACTGCTCTGGCCTAAAGTGGTTTTTTCAGCGATAACGTCTTGCATTAAAGTATTGACATCTTTCTCCTGGACCGGGATGGCGCTCTTCCCGAATAAAATAAGGTTTATATCTTTCAGGCGTTTTTCGGCCTTCCAGGTCCAAAGGTCATTCGGATTTCCTAATTCCACCCGCTTCTTCCAGAAATAAGCGGCTTTTTGCAGATCTCGCCTGTCTTCATAAAGAAGGGCCAGATTGCTATACGCACTTTCATAAGAAGGATCGATCTTTATGGCCCGAAGATAACTTTCCTCTGCCCGTTCAAGATCTCCCTGAGATTCATAAATAACGCCTAAATCATTATGCACAACCGCATATTCGGGGTCAATCCCCGCGGCTTTCTGGTATAACTTTAAGGCGGTCTCCAGGTCGCCCAGATTCTGGGACTTTAAACCTTCATTACGATAGAGCTGGGCCTGCTTCTGGAGGCTGGTCAACTCCTCCTTTTTTTTCTTAATAACCTTATCCGCAGCAAGCAGATGCGCGGTAAATATGAACAGAAAACAATTAACTATTAAGGTTATTCTCTTTAAATTTTTTTTGAGGGTTTTGCTTGGCATGTACCAGTTATTATATATGTTAAATAGGGCCGTAGTCAAGAAAAAAATTACATCAACGGCTCTAAAGAGCCAACCGGATGTTTAACCTTTTCCAGGTAAGCCGCTAGCTCAGCGGAGGTTGTGGCAACTGTTTCATCCGCAATCTTTTCCAGTAAATCCGGCTCGCCGATTTCTTCGCAGCGTTTCCTTAATTTATCTCCCAAAAGTTCCTTAAGCTCTTTAGGCATCCAAACCAGGCGCTTCAAGCCTCCTTCAGCCAGAATAAACTTCTTACTTATTATATAGAGCTTGCCTACTCCCAGGAACCCCGGAGTCTGAACCCCTCCTCCGACTGAACCGGCTAAAGTAGTAAAGCTCATACCGGAAGGGGTCAGGCCGGAAAAATCCCGGTGCACGATCATTACCCCGTTTACTTCCGGGATAATCGCCAGGATGCACTCAAAGCACCCGCAGGAAGACTGGGGAGAATCTATTAAAGAATACATACTTACCTTATCGATGCTTTTATTGGATTTCTGTTTTACGAATTCATTTACGTTTTCCCATTGCCCCAGCCTTGCGTCCAGCGTATTTCCTTTGGCTATAGGCTGATTAGGGCCGGTGGGAGTGATTTCAAAAGAAGCCTTCGCATCCAACCACGAATAAGCCCCGCAAAGACCCAGGCGTTCGGGAGTAACAATGCATACATGATTGGGAGCGAATGACTGGCACAATAAACAGGAATAATAGGTATCTACGCTTTCATCGGTCATCCCGCTTATGCGTTCATCGCGCTCATCAAAAACTTTTTTTGCGGGGGCAAGGAGCCTTTCTGCGTCTTCCTGTTTTGTATAGAGGCTAATTTGAATTTTATCAACAATGGCGCTGTATTCCTGATGCAGCATCGCGTGCAGGATAACGCCGATATGCTTTAACCTAAAACCCTTAGCGAAAGCATCTTTACTGATCCTGATCCAATCCATATCGCGCTGGCCTACGTGCATTAAACCCATCGCGTAATTGACAAAACGGTGGATCTGTCTCTCCAGGATCGGCTCAAAATCCTTCTGCATTTTACGGCCATAAACGCTGACAATAATGGCTAAAGGCAGGGACTTAACGCCCGGGGGTAAGTTATCAATATCCGGCCCGACTATCTCTACCTTACCGTCTTCAACTTCATTTTCTTTTTTTGCGCTTAAGAATTCAAAGGCCAGGCTGGCCTTAGCGCCGAATTCAACGTGCAATTGCTCTTTCCTGACCCGCTCTCCTTCAAAGGCAGCGGCATAAGGCACCGGTACAGCGACCTCAGCCATTTTCACCTTTATCCCGCGGGTAAGCAGGCATTGAGAAGGAAGTTTTTTATAATCCTTCTCCGTAACTAACGCCTCAAATAAAGTCGTATCAATTTTACCTAACTGCGGGACTTCCAGGTCAGTGATAATCGGTAAGCCAAAGGTTAGAACCCCTAAACCTGTCGCGACAATCACCTCATCGACATGCCCTAAGAGTAAAACAAACGCGGGCACGCGGTTACGGATATAATCCGCGATTCCCTGCCATTCCCCCGGTTTAAATCCCCCGTAAATTAAGGGTGCGCGTACGGCAAAGTTTACCGCATAAATGGCCGAAAGATAATCCTCGCCTAAAGGGACGATGTAATTATCCAAACCTACTTCTATTCCCTTGCTTTCTAATTGCTTCTGCAGGGTATTGCCTTGAATATTACCGGCTAACAAACAAACAATACTCTTGGATTGGAAATTACGGATCAATTCTACGGCTGCGTCTTCATCTTTTGCCGGGCCCAGAATTACGGCGATACCGGCTATCCTGCCGTCAACCAGTTGCAGGCCCAGGGATCGTAATATTTTATCGGGGATAAAACCGATGCCGGCCTTAGGGTGTTCTTTGTTCATTACGGCTAATCCGGCCAGGATCTCTTCAGAGAGGAGCGTAGCGACGCCTTTATTTAAAATGCCTCCCAGGTAGGGGATAGCCAATCCTGTTTTAGTAGCCTTCCCTTGATTTAAACCCTCGATCTCACTTAACGCTAAGGATAAATCGTTCAGGCTCTTTACTTCCAGGTTAAGCAAAGCATTAATCAAAGGAAAATAATAATTGGTTTCCGGAAACTCTATTTTTTCATCTTTTCCTTTTTCCGCTATACGCCTATCCAGCGAAGCCCGGGTAAGATTTATTACTGCCTCGCTGCCCTTAGTCCCTAACTGGATGAGTAAATCCGCCATGTTTTCTCCTTTATTATTGGCATTACTATCTTGCATTTTCTGGTCAACAAATAAGACTAAGCACACGCCGATGGCTAAGCCGCTTTTAAATTTGACTGCCTCGGCCTTGCCTTCCCCGACAATCTCCTGGATCGGGCTGTTGATTACCTGTATACCTTCAGGAAGCACGCCTTCAAACTTCTCTTCCCTGACGACTTTCACCCCGACTTTATATTTTTCATGGATGGACTTAGCCAGATTAAGCGCAGCTTCGCCCGGGCCGTCAATACAGACAGTATCATTGATAAAATAATCGTCTAATTTCTTAAAATCATCCTCGGAGCTTAAAAATAAAACGCTTTTTTTCTTTGCTCCGGGGATATGAGGTAAAGTTGGCATTATAATCCAGATGCATCCAGGACTGCGGGCACTACCTTATCCCAGCCAATAGGCATGATATGGACTCCGTCGCAGGCCGGCCTTAATTTCTTAATCAGGCGCGAGGAGATCTCTACGGACTGAGCGGTTTTATCCTTAGTCTCTTCCATTTCTTTGATTAAATCTTCCGGGACCGATACTCCGGCGACATTCTTATTCATATAACGGGCCATACCGGCTGATTTTAGTAAGACGATTCCGGCCAGGATCTTAGTTTTTAAATGTTTGGTTTTATCCAGGAAGTTTTCAAATACTTTTAGGTCATAGACTGCCTGGGTTTGGAAAAATTCCGCTCCGGCAACAATCTTTTTCTCCATTTTCATAATCTGAGGTTCTAGGGGGTCTGCCCCGGGGTTAACCACAGCGCCCATGCAGAATTTCGGCGGTTCGCCAATTAATTTATTCCCCTGCATATCGCTTCCTTCCCGGAGCTTCTGGACTACCTGCAACAGCTGCACTGAATCCAGGTCAAAAACAGGCTTGGCTTCCGGATGGTCGCCTAAAGCCGGATGGTCGCCGGTTAAAAGTAAAAGATTCTCAATGCCTAATGCCCCGGCGGATAAAATATCCGATTGCAGGGCCAGGCGGTTCCGGTCGCGGCAGGTTAATTGATAGATCGGCTCAAAGCCCTTTTGTTTAAGCAGAAAACAGACTGCCAAAGAACCCAGGCGCATTACTGAACTCTGCAAATCCGTGACATTAATCGCGTCAACCCTGGTGCGGATTAATTCCGCGTCTTCCAGGAGCTGCTTGGTGTCAATGCCCTTGGGCGGCCCGATTTCCGAGGTCACTGCGAACTTACCCGATTGTAATTTTTCTTTGAAAGTCATATTTACCTACGGAATCCTTCCTTACCCTTAAACGGCTGGCACTGCCTCAAGGGAACCTGACCTCTCCACGAGAAAACGGTAGACGAAAACCTCTGCCATAATCGTTATCGGAAAGGCCGCGAATAAACCGACCAGCAAAGCCAAAAGGCCAAACAGAAAGATACCAGTTAATAGAATACCTAGTAAAAATAGGTTCCAGCCATTACCTCTGGTCACGGCAAAGCTCTTCTTAAGCGCCTTTATGGGCCCCAGCTTCTTATCTACTATCAAATAGCCGAAAAACTGGCACCTTACCCATATAATAATGCCCGGGACAATCAATAACAAAAGACCGACAGATACGGCTAAACCATAGAGCAGCGAAGCAAATAAATATTTTAAGAAAACTCCCCGGACCGCAAAAAGGACGCTAAGCTTAGGGCTATCCGTATTATCATATAATTTTAAACTGATCTTGATCAAACCTATCGCAATTATAGTGCTCGCGATGAAAGAAATTATACTAAAGGCAGCTGAAACCAAAGGCAACTTCTCTCCATACAAGTTGGATAATACATTGGGGATAGCCTGCACCAGGATGACTATTATCAGTAAACCGCAGAAAAACCAGAAATACTTTTTCGTCGCTTCCCAGCCAAAAACTATTGCCTTGCCCTTAGAGAAATTTTCCACTGGCACTGCCCTCCTTACCTGATTAAAGCTGCTGCAGTTTTGCGGATTCGACGAGGTTACGCATGAGCATGGTTACGGTTAGCGGACCGACCCCGCCCGGAACAGGCGTAATAAAACCTGCGCGTTTTTGGGCTTCCTCAAATTCCACATCCCCGACAATCTTATCGGCGAGGCGGTTTATCCCCACGTCGATGACTACCGCGCCTTCTTTAATCCAATCCCCTTTGATTAACCCGGCTTTTCCGACTGCGACAATCAGGACTTCGGCCCGACGGACATGTTCTTCCAACTTTCCGGCTTTACTTGTGCCGATATGCGCTACCGTAACTGTCGCAAATTTATCCAGTAATAAAAGCGCTAAGGGCTTACCCACGATTTCGCTATGGCCCACGATGACAACCTCTTTACCGTATAAATCCATGCCGCTGGAATTAATCAACTCCATAGCGCTGGCAGCGGTGCAGGGAATAAGCCTGGCCTTGCCGAACAAAATCTTCCCTATGTTTTGCGGGTGCATACCCTCAATATCCTTTTCCGGGCTGATATAGGCGCTTATCTTTTTATAATCTATCGCTGCGGGAAGCGGCATCTGGATAATAATGCCATTGACCGATTTATCGGAATTTAATTTGCGGATAAAATCAATCAGGGCCTCTTCGGTAGTATCCTGGGCTAAGGTTTGCAGGCGGTATTCTATCCCTAAATTTTCGGCGGCTTTACTTTGAGATTTAACATAGCTGGCTGCGCCGGCATTCTCACCAACCATAATGCTGGCTAAAACCGGCTTAGCCTGCAAAGAGGCAACCTGTTTCTTTATTTCTTCCCTGATATTCTCCGCCAGCGGTTTACCCTCTAATAATTTTGCCAACTTTCTCCTCCGTATTTTCCCTGGTCTTGCGGATCATTTTACCTTTTTGCAGTAATTCTTTTGTTATTGTCCGGGTCAATTTTTTGTCGTTGATGGCCTTTAAATTTATCTCCACGTTAAAATACGCCGAGGCAAAACTGGATTCTAAAAGGACGGCGGCCACGGCTACATCGCTGATTAAACTGATATTACCTTTTTTGAGCAGCGGTTCACACAGTTTAATTCCTTCGGCGCAGAGCCGGGCAATCATAAACGGAGTATTCAAACTGTCCCGGGCGTCTTTACTCCGGTAAGCAATAACATCCAGGTCGGTTAATCTCAGGAATTCCTGCCTTAAGGCTTCGGATTTATCCAGGATGACCTTAAGCCCCTTTTCATATTTTGCGTATTTGGGCTTGCCTAAAGTAAAATTAACGACCATACTGATTAAGGCCGCGGCCATTGCCGCGTTAAATGCCGCCGCTGAGCCGCCTCCCGGAGCAGGAAGCCTAGCTGCCAGGTCATCCAGGTATTTTTTAAGCGATTCGTCTTTATACATCTTAGTAAGTAAACCTCCCGTTCAATTCAAACGCGTTTTTAATCAGGGTTATTTTTTCTTCCGGGCCGCAGCTATCCAGCGAGACCACGTCAAACCTTGCGCTTTTACCTAATAAGTTATTTTCTTTTAAAAAACTTAAGGCTGCCTTGGCTAGCTGGCCCTGCTTTTTCCCGGACACAGCTTCCGATCCTTTGCCGAATTTATCGGACAAGCGGCATTTTACCTCTACAAAACAAACCGTATCCTTATCCCTGGCGATAATATCTACTTCGCCTAATTTGGATCTATAATTCCGCCGGAGAATTTGATAACCGCTGGCCTTAAGGAACTCTGCCGCTTTAGCCTCCGCCTGAACCCCTAAATTTAAATTATATTTAGGCACAGTGAAAACTCTTCCGGTGGATCTGTGACGGCCCTATCCGGTTAAGGATTTCCCGATGGCTTTCTGTGGGATAACCCTTATGCCGACTAAACCCGTATTCCGGATAAATTACGTCATATTCACGCATAATCCGGTCGCGGGTAACCTTGGCTAATATGGAGGCGGCGGCTATGCTCTTGGATTTGCCGTCACCTTTGACAATATCAGTGCAGGGCCAATTTAATTCCAGAGACATCTTCCCGTCGACAATTACGTGAATATTTAAATAATTAAGGCCGGCTATCTTTTTGGTCAAAGAAATAACCGCTTGGCGCATCGCCAGGCGCGTGGCTTGTAAAATATTGATGCGGTCAATCATCTTTTCGCTGACTACGCTTATGCCGAATATGGATTTTCTGGTAATTTCTTCAAAAGCCTTCTGGCGGCGATGAAGGCTCAATTTTTTGGAATCGTCAATGCGGTTTTTAAAAATCGTTGTCTTAAGCGCGACTGCCGCTGCCACAACCGGACCGGCCAGAGGCCCGCGCCCGGCTTCATCCACGCCGATAATCAAATCGCAGCCTCTTCTTCTGAGCTTACGCTCGTAACCGAGTAAATCTTTAAACTTTTTCTCCCTGGCTTTCAATCTTGGTGGCCCGCTTACCGACCTTACTTCTTAAGTAGTAAAGCTTGGCCCTCTTGACTTTCCCGGAACGGACAAGTTCAATGCGTTCGATGCTGGGTGAATATAACGGGAATACGCGTTCAATCCCTTCTCCGTAAGAAACCTTTCTTACCGTAAAATGCTCCCTGGCCCCGGAACCTTCCTTGGAAATCACTACCCCCTCAAAAGGGTGCAGGCGGACCTTATCCGGTCCTTCCGGTATCCTGGTGAGGACTTTAACCGTATCGCCGACGCCGAACTTCGGCATATCTTTTTTGATAAATTGCGACTCAATCAATTTCATCTTGTCCATTTGTTTCCTCCTTAACCTAAATCGGCCTTCTTGAACAGGTCCGGCCGTCTTTCTTGCGTCCTTTTTAAGGCTTGTTTTTTTCTCCAAGCCTCTATTTTTTTATGATCCCCCGAAAGGAGTACCTCCGGCACAGCCAGATTGCGGAAATTCGCCGGCCGGGTATAGTGCGGGTGTTCTAATAGATTACCTTCAAATGACTCAAAATTCAAGGAATTTTTATCGCCTAAGACCCCCGGCAGAAGCCGCACCACGCTATCCACCAGAACCATAGCCGCCAGCTCTCCTCCGGTAAGCACATAATCACCTATAGAAATCTCCTGGTCTACTAACTCTTTGCGCACTCTTTCATCTATGCCCTCATAATGGCCGCAAAGCAAAATAATTTGTTTCTCTTTGGCGATATCTTTGGCGATTCTCTGGGTAAGTTTCCTGCCCTGGGGGCACAAGAGGATTACTTTCGGCTTATTCTTTTTGGTTTTGGATAATATTTCTTCTACCGCATTAAAGATCGGCTCCGGGCGCATCAGCATACCCGAGCCCCCGCCAAAAGGCCGGTCGTCAACCTTACGGTGTTTATCCGGCGTATAGTCTCTTAAATCGTGGAGATAAAATTTCACCTTACCCTTAACCTGCGCGATCCGGATAATGGATGCGCCAAACACCGGGCTAAACATTTTCGGGAATATGGTAACTATGTCTATGCGCATACGGAATTATTATACCCGGCTAAAAATTCTTTTTTAAATTCGCTGAACTGGTTACCCTTGATTGCTTCGCGGATCTTACGGCACAGGTCCAAAAAGAAATAAACATTATGTAAAGATAATAAAGTCAAACCCAGCATCTCCTGGGCGTTAAACAAATGCCTAAGATAGGCCCGGCTGAAATTCTTGCAGACATAACAACCGCACTTTTCATCCAGGACCTTAAAGTCATCAGTAAACGCCGCATTCCTAATGATCATTTTTCCCCGGCTGGTAAAAGCAGTGCCATTCCTGCCGTACCTAGTCGGCACTACGCAATCAAACATATCCACTCCCCGCTCAACTGCCTCAATTATATCCGGAGGATAACCTATGCCCATGGCATAACGCGGTTTATCCCGAGGAAGTAATTTCGCGGTGTAATCTAATATATTATATATTAAATCGCTCGGTTCGCCAACCGAAACTCCGCCTATGCTAAAGCCGTCAAAATCTATACCGGTAAGTTCTTTCGCACTTGCAGAGCGTAAATCTTCATAAGTAGCTCCCTGCACAATACCGAATAACAATTGTTTCTTAGTGGGCCCGTGCTTTTTATGTTCCTGCAGATGTTTATGCGAACGCCTGGCCCAGTTGATCGTGCGTTTCATGGCTACCTCTGCCTGATCTTTTGCGCAAGGATAATGCACGCATTCATCCAGCGGCATCATGATATCCGAGCCTAAATCCTGCTGGATATTGATTACATCCTCCGGGGTCAAAAAATGCTTGAATCCGTCTATATGCGACTGGAATTCTACTCCCTTATCGCTTAATTTCCTTAGAAGCGCCAAACTGAATACCTGATAACCGCCGCTATCCGTAAGAATGGGCTTATTCCACGCGATAAA
>Ga0172381_10001987_pt1 | contig 23275 bp, 17 predicted proteins | sample Leawel6488metaG_FD_119754 | JGI IMG/M metagenome (GOLD analysis project Ga0172381, IMG submission 119754) | Leachate microbial communities from a municipal landfill in Southern Ontario, Canada - Leachate well 64-88 metaG | ecosystem: Engineered > Solid waste > Landfill > Unclassified | place...
ATTTTGGTTCACGGGGCGTGTCCAATGGACACGCCCTTAGCTGAGGCGGGGACCTTTAGGTCCCTTAGCCGAGCAAGTCGATAGACTTGCGATCAAATCTTTGATTCGCAAATTGGCTCGCAGTGGAAATATCCTGTTTTTAAGCTCATTGAGAGGTTAAGTTGGTTCTTCTGTGGTTAAATATCCCGCGAGTTAGTCCGCGGCTACAATTCGCCCTTGCAACCACCCAATGCAGCTCATCAATAGCTGTCGGCCAAGCCCCCGTTATCCGAGCGCGTGCGGGAAGAAGAGGCGGGCTGTTTTGTGAGTGGATGAGGAGAAGTGATAGAAGGGGTCGTAGTATTCTCTGGTTTTCGGCTGCGTGATCCTGAAATGAGTTCGTTTGATGCTTAAGTTGTCGCTGAGTTTGTAGGCGGTGAGGGATTCCCAAGGTCTATTTTTCATATGGATAGGGGGTGTATCATGTCCAGACTTGTTGTGTCATGGTGAGCGGAATGAGTGAGTCATATGGAACATAATACCCTGTTTGGATCAAGCCACTGGTATAGATAAATCTAGAGGCAATTGGGACACTTAATATATCCAAAGATCAAGTTCTTTGTTACTATATACTTTACTGATGTACTCATTATAACTAAGTTTTTGATAATCATTTCTACTCCAAGGGCTAGTATGATTCCAGAATGTATATTTGGGTATGTCATTGTATGCTACAAGTGCTGATTCCGTGATTATCAGGTATGCTCCAAATTGCGAACTACTATCAATTTCAAAGTTTGTTGGTGGTTTTGAGATTGCAGAGTAAAAGGTCATATCCTTCCCACCAGTCTGCAGATATTTATTCCCAAATAATGCAATTGCATAATTTTTTAATGGAAAATTGACACTATATTTTTCGAAATCATAATTGATATAATTAAATAAATACTCTGCGCCAGATATTGTGCCTTCAGTAGTATGGTTTGGTGGGGTGGCTGTATCTATGGATTGATAATATGTTGTAATTGACAATATACATATTATAATAAAAATTATTATTACAATTGATTTTGTGATTGTCTTATACTTACTATGAGTATTCCATAAATTGCAAAGAATTATGCCTATTGTGAATATCCCAACTAATGATAGTAGTGGCGATAATCTCCAAGGGGAGATGTTTTCTACTAGTAAAATTAGAGATATTAGCCCTAATGGAATCAACAGGGCGCACAAAATCTTGAATTGATCATTATTACATTGTATCTGATTGAAGAAATTACATTTTCTAAATGAAAAAGTAATCCATATAAATATTGATATGCCAAAAAGAATAATTTGACCCGTTTGTGTAATTAGATAATATAGTAATTCAGAATAAGGCATATTGTCACCCACCTGAGAAGAGGCTTGGCCAAATCTATCTATATAAACACTATTTATCTCTTCGTTAAGTAAGATATCTTTAAATAATAAAATGTTATCCTCTATAGTTGAGATTGAAAGCATCCAAATGATGGCCAGAATAACTGAAATAATAGCGAGAGTAAATATTGATGAATATATTTTATCCACACCGGAAATGAAGCGATACATCCAAAATAAAATTAGTAGTACAATATAGACCATTACAACGATGAAACTTATTGGATGATAAAGTAATATTGAAAAGATCATTATCACAGAAATAAGATAAAAGGGCGAAGTAGACCCCTGCTTATTTTTACTGAGTTTTTGAACAAGATATAGAGTAATAGGCACTATCATGAATGATAATATGTAGGGAATATAGGTTGATAGTGACCAACCCCCCATCGTATATGTTGATGAACCAAATGGGAGAACACATAATAGGATAAGGATGATGTTTGATATTTTTTTATTGTTTAGAATTTCTTTTGACAGAAGATAACTGCCAATAATTAGTATAAATATAAATATTATATTGATACAGTAAAAAGCCGTCTCAACGTCAGTTGATGAGATTATACAGAATATTTTTGGTTCAACTAAAGATAGTGGATATATGATGGCTTCGAAGATACCGGTGTTTATATTTCCAAGATGTATGCCTGTATCTCCAGATATGTTATATGGCAAATACCCTCTTATTCTATATAATGCACAAAAACTTACTGAGGCCAGTAATAATAATATATATTGTATAAATCTCGTATATTTTATACTATCTTCCTGAAGTTCAAATATAAAACATGTAATATACATGAGAAATAACATTATCCAAAATATTGCGGGTGTTGCTAGGTATATTGATCCTTCATAGCCATCAACAGGGCAATCCCATACTGCATATATGGAATATATATATAAAAATATAAGTAATATAACATAAGTTGTTATTATTTTTCGATTAAAAATATTATTGTGCCTCATCATATGTGTATAGTATTACATTTATGATGCTCTAAGGTATTAATTATGTGTAATCAGCGTTGCCGACTTTATTGGCTTTCATTTATCTAAAAAACTCCAGGATCAGGGGTTCCGGGTAATCGGTTACGACAATATCAACTCTTATTATGATGTCAACTTAAAATATGTTTGCCTCGATATCCTGAAAGCATACATGAGTTTCATTTTGTGAAAGGCGATCTGGCAGATAAAACACAGGTAGATAACGTATGCCTCACAACACTGAGGCTTTGTGGAAGGATGTCTCATCTCGCATCTAAAAAGAAGGAGGATATCTGATAATTGACGACCCAATCTTGGATAATACCCATGCCCGGTCCATTAACCGGTATCCATTGGAGCGGGAACCATCATAAGATGGTCCTGAATATTAGTCAGATCACATTAGTTTGAACAAACGGTGATAACCTACCCAATAGATATTTGAATTTATCATAAGGATAGCGATGATAATACCAAAAATGATCATTTTGCTGCTATGCTGAAGGAAGCAAAGAATCGACTGTTCAATCACAACTGTGTACTTTGTAAAAGCTAGTATAGCAGTGTTGATAATTTGAAACTCATTCGCAGACTCGGGAGATATTTCTTGACCCGTCTGAAGAAAAAAATGTAGAGTAAATTACATGTATGCCGACATTCTTGCTATTGAAAATCAGATCATCTCTTATGATGGACTCGAGGTTCATCTAATAGATTATGTATGATATTATACGCGTGTTTCATCGGCATTATGACATGAATAGGATACAGTTTTGGGCAACTGATATTCTCTCTATGGATGAAGATACCCAAACACTTCTGTGGGAAATGCGATTAAGATTGAAAATTATCATTGGAATCTCAAACAATAACAATACTGCGTAGTTGAAGTCTGTCACGCAAGGGCAGAAAAATCACGGAGAGCATAATATTAAATTGATGATCCGAGCGTTTATACGCAGAAATGGATCGGGGTTATGAAGAATATTTCATCCTTTAAGCAGAATATGAGCACAGTCAGAAGGGAAATATATCCTAACTTTGACAGTTGGCAATTCCCCCCTTTAGTGCTTTCGCTCCTCACCTTTCCAAAAATGGGAAAAAGAGAATTTGACAGTTGCCGCTTATCCCCCTATCCACCCTCACCCCACCCCGCATTTTAACCCGAGTATCGCCGTACTCAGCGCATCAAAATTGGAAAAAAAAAACATCGACGACCTCTCTCTTTCCCCTTAATCATCGTAACTGTCAAATTCATCAGCGAATATTTGATGAATTTTGTAGCCACATGTTGTGCTTCCGGCACCTCATACCGAACCAAAGACACAAACAGCTGTGCCAGAAACTCGATCAGAATTGCGCCGCGAATACTATTCTCCGTCCATACTCTCAGCGGTTTGATCTCGATCTCATTCTTCAGCGAATGAAAGATCTTCTCGATCGAATCCTTTTTTTGGTAACGTTCAGGCGCTTCTGCAAGTGTCAAATTCCTGCTTGAAGTGAGGGCGAAAAATCTCCCTCTTCCGGTATTTAACTTCTCCCGCAGAAAGGCAAGCGCTTCCTCTTCCGACATCTCCACGAGCTTTGTTTGAACCGAATAGGAAATCTTCACCAGCGGATTTGCAATCCCGATCTTCTTTGGCAGCTTTCTGTTTCGGGAAATACACTCCTGAATTACCTCCGCCTCCATGAACTGCCGGTAAACTTTCCGTGACAAAGCATCCAGATTCTGCGCCTCGAGCCCCTCAGAGAAATAGAAAGAGGTTACACTGCCGGGTTTCACGATCTTTATCCTGTATATACTGTGGTTTGGTTCTGCCTCCCCGGATTGATCCTGATCGGCTCCCTCTGCCAAAACGTTTTGATGATCTTATCGTCACTGGCGTTCAGTCTCTTTGCGGTCAAATAGTCATGCCTGCATGCTCCAATGAGTTCCAGATTCTGTTTTGATCCGGCTCCTTTATCGAAGATAACCAAGGAGCCTTCGGTGAGTTTCTTCTGGGATTAGAGAAACGTTGACCGAAAATGGGTGACATCATTCACATTTCCGGCTTTCACCGTTACACCGATTGGTACATTGATCGGATGAGCTAGTTCCGTGATCCCTAGAGTAATCTGCTGTTTGTTCGGCCGATGATCACGACTGTAGCCGTATTTTCCCAAAGGTGAGGCACTTCCGTGCAGAACAAGGCTTGTCCAGTCGAGATTTACGTCGGTGTGCTCGAACTGATAGCGGGAAAATATACGGCCCTGTAATCCCGAGATGATTAATGCACTGTTTTCACCGAGCGTTTCGAGAAGACGATACAGCGTTTTTCCCATGAACGGCGGGAGATCGTAGTATTCTCTGGTTTCCGGCTGCACGAGCCAGGAATGAGCACGTTTGATGCTGAGGTTGTCGCTGAGTTTGTAGGCGGTGAGGGCTTTGATCAGGGTGGAGATGTCGATTCCTTTCTTTTTCAGCGGGGAGAAGAGGGAGACAAGGTCAAGGGAGGTGAACATTTTTTCGCTGAGGAGGAGAGGGCCAATCGGAAAAGATATGTGGGAGAGTGGATGTAATACTGAGTGTCTCTGTGCGTCTGTTGGATTTCATTGTGCAAAATTAAATTGACGGCTCACAGGGACTAGTTTTCTCTTTTGTTGCGTTTACGGGATGTCTGAATGAAGACGATTATTTGCAACTGTCAAAGTCAGGATATAGACGAAAATGAGTGAGTTGAATAAGGAACTAGAACCCTTCTAATTTTTTGGGGGAAATAACACTACGTAAGTCCTATTGAAGATAGAAAGTGAAGAATTGAATAAGAAATTAGGGATTGGGAGAATTTACACATAAGTCGGCACATCACCTCATAGTCAGATTAATAATTATATTTTAACTATTAATATCAGTTTAAATAAATTGGAAAAATAAACAATAAACCATAAGATGATGTTTTGAACTAGGATATATCGTATCATCTATAAAATCCATTTAGGAATAAAATGACCCAGTGATTTCGGGAAGCAGGATCGAATCATATTTTTCTCTTCCTCTGAGAATAAACATTTAAGAACAATGAAAAGATAAATTATTGAAATAACTACAGAAACAACTATTACAGCAATTATTGACTGGATTTGGAATATGTTACTAATGATAAGACCCGATACTGAAAGAATGCAGAAACAGCACACGGAAATTAGCATGGGCTTTAAAAATACCATTGGTGATTTATGGACAAGGTAAGCATCGTAGAATGGTTCTACAATACCCGTCATAACAAATAATGTTACGGCACCTGCAATCGCAACACCATATACTCCCATATCAAACACAAAGGGAAGAGTACAGGCAAGAATTATGTTAATTATTCCAAGACCTATTCCGATCAATGCTTTGATATGCACCTTAAGATAGGCAGTAGTTATAGCTGTAAGACATGATTGCTGAACTTTGATAATTAAGGGTGTAATGACGAGCCAGACCAAAGGTGCAAGATCTGCATATTCTGCTCCAACCCATACAGTCATTATTTGCGGTGAAAAAATACATAAAAGGGCAATAGGTAAAGCCAAAAAAATACCCATACATTTTGTAGCAAAAGCACTAAATATAACCATTCCTTCAATATCTCTTTTTGCATAGTAATTGTAAATCATAGGTACAAAGAGAGGTATCAATAATCCCGACATAGCTAAAATAAAGCCAAACCATGTAGTTACAAAGGAGTAACGGGTCTGGGCTTCAGCTCCAAAGAGAATATTCACAATAATTAAGGCAACCCCTACCACCAAATACCAACTAAGGGAATTTGTTGCCTCCCATATTGCGAGTCCCGCAACTTCTTTAAATCTTTTGAATGATGCTAGTTTAGGGGAAATAGTAAGTATTATTGCTGTTTTTCTAGAGTAGTAATAGGCAGTGCCCAATCCGATAATAGAAGCAATAAAATATGCTAGACCAATAAAGATTAATGCTGGTTCGAAGAAAGCAAATAATACTAGTATCAAAATTATCTGAGTTCCAAGTCTGATAATGTTTACATAATTTTTATAATCAAAACGGTTGTAAGCAGTAAGAGTTGTTAAAAAATTACCCGACCATGTTGTAATGAGGGCAGATGCCAGAATCAAACCAAAGAAAATAACAACCTGATTGTGCAATAAGTCTCCTACTGAAAATATATCTGGTGAAAAACATGCAAAAATTCCGGCAACAGGTATTAGTATAATTAAAATTACAAGAGTTCCAAACAATGCAGTATTAAAGGTAATATTGGCTTTCTTAACCTGATTACTATGGATGTCAATGGTCAAAAAACGAGAAACAGCAATATTGATACATGAAATCAGTAGGTCGAGGTAGGAGCTGAGAGATGTGGCAAGAGGAATGAGAGCATAAGCCACGGACCCTAATGTATTCAAAAAGAAAGGCACCATAAATAATCCGATGACAATATTTAAGATGAAATAAACTATATTTGCCAATAGATTCTTTGAAAACCTTTGCGAAAAATGTATATTTAATCCAGAATTTTCAGTCATAGGAAATTGAACATATTTTTATAAGGATATCTCTACAATGATAGGTTATTAATACCCCACCACTTATTGCTCAGTTTGCTCGTCCCAACAATAAGCCCAAGTACCCTTTGAGAGCAGTTCTCCACCAGATACTCAGTCGGCATCTGCATCTCTGCAAGCGATTTCCGCTTATCCATCACCATACCAATAGACGTAAGCACCATCTCAACATCCAGCCCTGTCATAATAATCGAACCTGCATCCAGTGCCTCTGGTCGCTCAATCGCCTCACGGATCGTCACGGCTGGAAACTTCATCACCGCCGCTTCTTCAGAAATCGTCCCGCTGTCCGATATAGAACAGAGGGCATGCATTTCCAGATGTACATAATCAAAGAATCCGAAAGGCTTCAGGAACCGCACGCGTGGATCCATCTCCACATCAAAAACGGTTTCCAACCGCTTGCGTGTACGCGGATGCGTCGAGACGATCACAGGCACATCATACTCCTTTGCAAGTGTATTCAAGACAGTCAGAATACTGCGCAGATGCGCCGGATTATCCACATTTTCTTCACGGTGAGCACTGACAACGAAATATTTCTTGTCCTCTAATCCTAACTCTTCTAAAATCTTGGAAGATGTGATCTTGTTCTCATATTTGTGGAGAACTTCATACATCGGCGAACCCGTCAGATAAATCCTGCGGTGTTGGAGACCTTCAGACAAAAGTTGACGTCTGGCATGCTCGGTGTAGACCAGATTGAAGTCGGCAATATGGTCAATGATTTTTCGGTTGATCTCTTCAGGAACGTTCTGGTCAAAGCATCTGTTCCCGGCTTCCATATGATAAATTGGGATCTTCATCCGTTTAGCAATAATGCCTGCAATACTGCTATTGGTATCCCCAAGAATGAGAACAGCATCAGGCTGCTCTGCCCGCATGATCTCTTCTGCTTTGATGAGAATGCCGCCGAGGACGTTTCCAAGCGATGATGTATCCACGTTCATGAAGTGGTCTGGCTTTCGAATCTCCAGTTCCTTAAAGAAGATCTCATTCAGCTCGTAATCATAATTCTGGCCGGTGTGGACGATGATATGGTTCACATACTTGTCCAGTTCCTGCATGACACAAGCCAGGCGGATGATCTCCGGGCGGGTGCCAACTATGGTCATGACTTTTAATGCGCTTTTCATTTATAACTCCTCAAAATAGGTGTCAGGATCATTCGAATCAAAGAGCTCATTGATCCAGAAAATCGTCAGGAGTTCCTCATCTCCTATGTTTTTGATATTATGCGTGTAATAGATCGGCATGTCAATGAATGCAGGCTTAACACCGCTGACCTCGTATTCGTTTACAATGTCGGTTCCGACACGCCGCGTCTGGATGAGGGCTTTGCCTTTTACCACACAGAATCGTTCGATCTTTCGCAGATGATAGTGATTTCCGCGGGTCATCCCAGGAACAGTGGTTGAAAACGACGTCTGACCGCCTGTCATCTCCTTCATGACCTCGACAAAGGTCCCCCGCGGATCGCTGTGCAGCTCCGGGTAAATGGGAATGATATCATTTGCAAAACTGCGGAAGGTGTTGAAGAGATCGACATTAAAACGGGTCGATAAGGCTGGAATCATCCCTTTGTCAAAATACCATGCCTTGAACTCTTCCAGCCTGGCAAGCAGCCCGCTGACATTGATCTCGGCGACTGGCTGGGGGGAGATGACAACTGATGTTTCGTCATGCAGATGAGCGATGAACTCCTTTGCCAGATCGCCCACATAGATCAGATTCATCGTAGCATCGACATCAACTCTTGGCGTCTCGTTGTGCGTCAGCTGATGGCAGAAGGTTGCAACAACGGTGTTGTAATAAGGTCTGCTGAACGGCCCGAATACATTCGGGATGACAAAGTGCGAGAAGACCGAATGGTTCTTTTCTGCCCATGCTGCAAACAGTTCAGCTCCCTCTTTCTTGGAGTTGCCATAGAGATTACCTCTGGTTTCCTGCAAGGAGGAGGAGAAGAGAATATGCGGAGCCACACCTGATGCTTCCATTGCCGTGATGAGTTTTTTGACGAGCGAGATATTGGTTGCATAGACCTCTTTCTCTTCGCCGCGGTTCATAGCAGCAAGATGAATAACAGCATCGCAGCTTTTCACAAACTCCTGCAGTCCGGTTGGATCATTGAAGTATTCTTTTTTAAAGGGGATTATGTCATATTTTTCCGGGAATAAGCGAAGCTGCTGCACAACATGATAACCGATGAAGCCATTTTGTCCGGTTATGCCGACTTTCAGTTTCATACAATCGGATGTTTCAGGGCGTCCTGAATCTCACGAAGTGAAAGAAGAAGGTCTTTCGTTTCCTGCAGGCTCAGGCGTCGGGTGTTAGCCGAGTTATAATCTTCAGTCGGGATAGGAACCTCCTGTCCTTTCGAGTAGTATTGGTCGTAATCGATCTTTTCCAGATTTCTGATCCGGTAGTAATCATCATACTCCACTACCTTCATGAGATCCTCTTTTGTGACAAGGGTCTCATGCATCTTTTCTCCTTCGCGAATACCAATCGATTTGATCTCAGTATCAGGTTTGAAGAGATCACGCATAGCTTCAGCCATGTTTTGAACTGTTGCTGCAGGAGATTTTCTGACATGGATATCACCATTCTCACCATTTGCCATCGCAAAGAGAACAAGATCGATCGCGACCGGGAGGGGTAGGAGGAATCTTGTCATATTCGGCTCGGTAACGGTGATCGGAAGGCCGCGCTGCATCTGCTCTAAAAATAAGGGGAAAACAGAACCGCGGGAGTACATGACATTCCCGTAGCGAACACCGCAGAATATTGTATCAGATTTGGAACTGCGTGCCTTGGCAAGCATGAGTTTTTCCATGAGGGCCTTGGTCATCCCCATGGCATTTATCGGATATACAGCTTTGTCGGTGCTGAGAATGACAACTTTTTCAACATTCTGCTCCTCGGCGGCGTCAAGAACGTTGGATGCCCCAAGGATATTGGTTTTGATCGCTTCAAGTGGGAAAAACTCACAAGAAGGGACTTGCTTTAGGGCAGCTGCATGGAAGACGTAGTCAACATCGTTTCTCATGACTTTCGTAACAGAGTCCTTGTCCCGAACATCCCCGACAATAAAAGTGAGTTTGTCGTTCTGGAACTCATTCCTCATATCGAACTGCTTCTTTTCGTCGCGGCTGAAGATGATGATCTCTTTGGGGTCAGCTGCATCAAGGATCTTTTCGACGACCTGATGACCAAAAGAACCGGTACCGCCGGTCACAAGGATGGTTTTATTGTTGAGGGACTGCTGGTAACTCATGATATCTTTTTAAATATATGGAGCACATCGCGTATAATACGTTCTGATACGCCCGGCTCGCCTAAGGGATTTGGCCAGTTTCTTTCTGTATGCAGCATGGATCCCACTGCATCCATAATTAATTCAGACCTGGTCCCGGCAAGAATATTTGCACCGATCTCTACAGTTTCCTGGCGTTCAGTATCATCGCGCAGGGTCACGCACGGCGTATGCAGAATACATGCCTCCTCCTGCATGGAACCTGAGTCGGTGAGAAGAACTGCGGCATGTGCTTCAAGTTGAAGAAAGTCCATATAGCCAAGCGGGTCTATTACCAGAATATTTTCCTGGATCGTAATGTGCTGCTCCAATACTTTTCTTGTACGCGGGTGACAGGGAAATATTACTGGATATGTATACTTTGTAGAGATGAGAGCGAGGGTATTCAGAATTATTTGCAGTTTGATAGGACTGTCGGTATTTTCCGGGCGATGGAGGGTAAGCAGGAAATATTTTTCAGGCTCGAGACTGAGTCGTTGTAAGATGTCAGAGCGTGCCGCTGCAGTATCCTTGTTGCTGATGACGACATCGACGATAGGATCTCCACTAACGATGACCCTATCATCTGCGATCCCTTCTGTGAGAAGATTCTGTCTGGTCCACTCGTTTGGGGTGAACAGGTAATCGGCGATCTGATCGATCATGAGCCGGTTCAACTCTTCAGGCATGGAGCGGTTATGACTCCGTCTGCCGGCTTCGATGTGGCACACAGGTATGTGAAGTTTTGCAGCTGTAAGGGCCCCGGCCAGGGCTGAGTTGGGATCGCCGAGAACGATGACAACATCTGGTTTTTCTTTGAGCAGGATGTGTTCGATGCCCATGAGCATTTTGCCGGTCTGCTCACCGTGGGAGGCTGAACCGATGTGGAGGTTATAGGTGGGTTCCGGAAGCGCAAGGTCATTGAAGATGAGCGTGTCAAGTTCATAGGAGTAATGCTGGCCGGTGTGGATAAGGGTGAATGGGATGGTCTGTTTGATGCAGGTATGGATGAGTGGAGAGAGTTTGATGATTTCAGGGCGGGTACCGAGGATGAAGGCAATATTAGGATTCATTTTTGATAAATTTTCCGAACTCCTCAATGTAAAGGCGGTAATCAAAGTTTTCTTCTGCTGTTTTTCGTGCGTTCTTTTTCATCTGATCTTTTTGTTCCGGCGTCAGTGCCAGTGCTCTGCGGAGTGCTCTGACAATTGATTCCGGATCTTCATGTTCTACTTCAATACAGTCATATCCATCTTTTAAGTACATCCCTAAATCAGATGTCATGTTGAGAATGACTGGGGTTGAGGACATCAGACTTTCAACAACTTTTGTAGGAAATCCGGCTTTTGCATAACGGGCAGTGGATGAGCGGATAAGGATGGTGAAGTCTGTCGCCATTAAATGATTAAGAACCTCTGAACGAGGCACCCTTCCGATAGCATGTATGCAGGATAGAGATTCTAACGTATCTTCAGACATGTGACATATTTTTGATAATTGAGATATGTCAACACCGAGTAATGTGAAATTGAGTGCATTTTGTTCCGCTCGGGTTAGTGTACGAATTGCAGTAATAATCTCAATTAAATAATCTTTATTGCCATTACCAGGAGATCCTGCATATGAAAGGCTAAATATACTTCGGCACTTATCACCAACTTCCATATCAAATTTATTCTTGTCCATTATTACTGGTATTCTTAATGAGGGAATAGTCTTATTAATGAAATAATCATGTATATATATGGATATGGATACTACTGATATTGATTTGTCAATAATGTGTCTTATTTGAATGCTGGCAAGTATAAAGGGCAAAAAGTGCCCCAAATCGAAATGGTCATGTCCGAATATTTGATCTCGTGAAAACCACTCCACGCAATCGTGAAATAATACAATATTATTCTTTTTTGCATATTTTTTGATATGGATAAATGGAATTAATGGTATTCGAGTCACAATGATTAAATCTGGGATAGGGTGTGTCTTCAGCAAATAATTATGTACAAAATTATTATAGTCATGTACCAATCCAATGACTTTGGAAAAAAATGATGCAGTGTTCATTGGGAACAATGAGTAACTTACATTTTCGTAGACTCCAAAGTTAAATTGATCCAATATTTTTCGATTAATGCCAATGATTTCAACCTCATATCCAAGATTCTGCAATATTTTTGCATAGGCATGTTGTCGTATCGAACCCGCATCTCCATCAGGGTACTGATAAAAGGATATAATTAATGCACGCATATTAATACAATTCCTTAATACTCAATAGTTTTCTTATACCACTCCACAAATATCCCCAACCCCTCCTCAATACTTGTCTTCGGCTTAAACCCGAAATCCCGCATAAGATCATCCACATCCGCATAGGTCTGATAGACATCGCCCGGCTGCATCGGCAAAAACTCCTTCTTCGCTTCCTTGCCGATGCATCGCTCCAGAACCTCGATGAAATACATCAGCTTCTCCGGCTTGTTGTTGCCGATATTGTAAACCTTATATCGGTTTCCTGATGCCTCCGGTGCGGGGGGCTTATCCAGCAGATTCATGATCCCTTCAACGATATCATCCACGTAGGTAAAGTCCCGGTACATATCCCCGTTATTGAAGATCTTGATCGGCTCTCCCGCAATAATTTTCTTCGTAAAACTGAAGTATGCCATATCCGGACGTCCATACGGTCCATACACGGTAAAGAAACGAAGGCCTGTTGCCGGGATCCCATACAGATGGCTGTATGTATAGGCCATCAATTCATTGCTCTTCTTTGTTGCAGCATACAGACTGATTGGTCTGCTTACATCATCCGAGGTTGAAAACGGCGTCTTCTCCTGATTGCCGTACACAGAAGAGCTGGACGCATACACTAGATGCTCGACTGGATGATGTCTGCATGCCTCCAGAATATTGAAAAAGCCGACGATATTGCTTTCGATATACACCTGAGGATTATCGATCGAATATCTGACACCCGCCTGTGCTGCCAGATTGACAACGATATTAGGTTTATATTGGGTGAATACATCATCTACTTGTGCTTTATTAGCCAGATCGCCCTTTACAAAAATAAAATCATGATACGCTTTTAGGATATCGAGACGGGCATATTTTAGGTTGACATCATAATAGGAATTGATATTATCATAACCGATTACCCGGACCCCCTGATCCAGGAGTTTTTTAGATAAATGGAATCCTATAAAACCGGCTGCACCAGTTACAAGTATCGTTTTTGAGGGTAAATTCTTATTCATACTCATTATAGATATGTTGACCATAGTATCAAATAACTATGGATTCTTACCAACACAGGTGATTTTCTATCAAACAGATGTCATAACCTCTATACACCCAAACTTCCAACATAATAACTACCCATGACCCATATTCTTCAGATGCAAAAAGGAGCAGAATAAATGAAACCCGTTCGAAAAGCAGTCATCCCGGCCGCGGGATGGGGTACACGCTTCTTCCCGATCACAAAAGCGATGCCAAAAGAGATGGTTCCGGTCGTTGACAAACCGGTCATCCAGTATGTCGTTGAAGAAGCAGTCGCTTCCGGGTGTGATGACATCCTTATCATCACTGGGAAAAACAAGCGCGCCATCGAGGATCACTTTGACAACGCATCCGAGCTGAACGCGCATCTGAAAAACAGTGGGGATCTGGAGTTGCTAGCCGAAAGTGAAAAACTTGCGGATCTTGCTGACATCCACTTCATCAGACAAAAAGAGCAAAAAGGCCTTGGAGATGCCATCCTCTGTGCCAAGCAGCATGTCGGAGACGAGCCGTTCACTGTTCTTCTGGGCGATACGATCTGCATACCGGATGCCGGGGAAAAGCCATGCACCGCGCAGCTGATCGATGTGTATGACAAATATCATCTTCCGGTCATCGGGGTCGAAACGGTTCCCGAACATAAGATCAAGGATTACGGGATCATCGACGGCGTGCTTCTCGAAGAACGACTCTATCAGATCAAAGACATCATAGAAAAACCAACACCCGAGGAGGCCCCGTCGAATGTCGGAGCAATGGGCAGATACCTGCTGACACCGGAGATTTTTGCTATTCTTGAAGACACTACGCCGGGAAGAAAAGGTGAGATCCAGCTAACAGATGCGCTGAGACGGTATGATGCCTCACTTGGCCTTGTAGCTAAAAATACTAGGTATGATATCGGAGATATTCCCGGGTGGATGGTTTCAAATCTTCAGCTTCTCCTGAAACATCCGCTCTACGGAGATTTGATCCGAACTGCACTAAAAAATGAACTGAATTAGTCATTGCGTGCTCTCAACGGTGACTCTTGATCAAATCAAACCATTTTTTCTGATTTTTATATCTGCCCAAATCTCTCATTCAACGGAGCCAAATTATCCGATAAAAATCCCAGACTCTATTTACCTTAAAGTCAGAATAATATAGATATGAAAATTACTGTCGCAGGAGTAGGATATGTCGGTCTTTCCCTCGCTGTGCTTCTTGCACAGAATCATAGTGTCACCGCGGTGACCACTACACAGAAGAAAGCCGACCTTATCAACGCGAAGAAATCTCCGATCACCGACCACGAGATCGAAGACTACCTCTCACACAAACCGCTGGATCTTACTGTCACCACCGACAAGGAAGCGGCATATCGTGATGCCGAGTTCATCGTGATCGCCACCCCGACCAATTATGAGACAGCCACCCACCACTTTGACACCTTGGCTGTCGAAGATGTCATCGAGATTGCTACACGCGTGAACCCGAATGCTATCCTTATCATCAAATCAACTGTTCCCGTAGGCTACACCGAAGCGGTCAGAGAAAAATACGGGCTGAATACGATCATCTTCTCACCGGAGTTCCTTCGCGAAGGAAAAGCCCTGTATGATAATCTGTATCCAAGCCGCATCATTGTCGGCGCACCAACGGATAATCCTGCACTTCGTGCAGCAGCAGAGCGATTTGCAGAGCTGCTTAAAGAGGGTGCGATTGACAAGGACGCTCCCGTCCTTATCACTGACCCAACAGAGGCAGAGGCAATCAAACTCTTCGCAAATACCTATCTTGCTCTGCGCGTGAGCTTCTTTAACGAACTCGATACGTATGCTGAAGCAAAAGGCATGAACACCAAGCAGATCATCAACGGTGTATGTCTCGACCCGCGTATCGGCGGACATTACAACAACCCTTCATTCGGCTACGGAGGCTACTGTCTCCCAAAAGACACAAAACAGTTACTGGCAAATTTCACGGGCGTTCCGAACAAGGTCGTTCGTGCTATTGTTGAGTCAAATGAGACCCGGATGGATGTTATCGCAGACCGCGTTCTGGAAAAAGCAGGCGGTCTCCCATGCACCGTCGGCGTGTACCGACTTACTATGAAGTCAGGATCGGATAACTTCCGTGCGTCCAGCATCCAGGGGGTCATGCAGCGGTTACAGGATCTTGGAGCTGATATTATTGTTTATGAGCCGACATTGACAGACGATATGTTTGAGTCCTGGCGTGTGGTTCACTCTCTCGACCAGTTCAAAAAGGATGCTGCGGTGATCGTGGCAAACAGATTCGATCCAGAACTTGAGAGTGCGATGGAGAAAGTGTATACAAGGGATCTGTATTTTAGGGATTGAGATCCCAAATATATTTTCTGCTAATATGAACGGGAATCATAATTTAGAGAAGCGGAGAGACGTCTCAACACCTCCCTCAATAAAAAGAAATATACTCATTCTTCTCTGACGTTTTTTAATCTAAACCCTGTTTTGAATCGTTTTCATATGATAGATAAATAGTATAATAAAATGCAACCGGTGTATTTTTCACTCGCACTCTTTACAGCGTTGTTACCTTCATAAATCCTGCATGAAAAGAGTATTGATCGCCACATAGGGTCTCGCCTCTTTGATCTCGTCCTACATATTCGTGGATATCTCAGTTTATCTTGAGTCAATGGGATGTCCCCTTGTTCCTAGTTTCAATGTGACACTATATAGCCCTTGCATTGTGCTCCCTGATACCTCCCCTATCTCGATAGATCACTTCACCTTTTTCTGACAGATTCACCGGATTATCATGAACATTTGCCGTGGTGGTTTCACTGCGTCGAATAAGATCATGCGTTGTATCTATGATGGCATGATGTATATAGCCATTGTGCATTTTGCCATTCTTAGGCATGATATTTCCATCTTAATCCTATCGTGTTTTTATCTGCCCTCTTCGCGTCGTGTCTATCTTACAATGATCAGATTTAGCACACACAAATTCTGTATTCTAAATCAAATAGAGCGAAGCGAAACAGAAAGCAAGGCTTTGCCTTGCTCACTGCCTATTTCAATTTTACGACCTTTCAGATTACGTTACCTCTGAAACTCTGGGCAAACTAATATATCAACGCCTGATTCGAACATGCGTTCCTGAAATAAACAGAACATTGAACTGTTGGGTATTCTATTAGGACACACATGATATCTCAATATAAAATTCTGCTTACCTCTTCAGGCAAACACCCTCACTTACAGTGCCAAATAAAGAGACAATCATAAATCTCGCGTTCAACTGCGATATCAGAGAGGTTATACCAGACTACCAGAAGTTGGTTTTTGAACATAAGTATGACATTGACATTGGAATGACTTCACTTGCTGGATTTATTTGCGTACATGGATTCAGGAAATTGGTGAAACACATCTCAAGCAAGTGTGTTACCAACGTTGGAGAGACGGGCTCCAGATTTTTTCATAAAGTTTTTTGATATGCTTGTTTGTGACCAAAACTGCTAAAAATCCCCATTCATACAACTCAACGTACGATATTACATTACTATCTGTCGGAAAAAGGGTTGTTAATTATCCTCAGGATATATCAACAGACTATTTGGTATTGTATACCGTCATAAATATGTCGTAATATTCTTTGATAATATTTTCTTTTTCAAACACTAAACGTCTTTCTATCGATTTATCGGAGAATGATTTTCTTAACTCTGGCTCATCCAATAATAATTTTAGCTTATCACACATATCCACTTCTGCTGACGTAAGCGGAGTTAATATATTCTTAGATATCTCACCACCTAATTTTTTACATAATAAACCATATTCTCCATTAGCCAATATCTCTCTTGGACCAAAATCACAGTCTGTAGCGACTATAGGACAGCCGCAGACGAGAGCTTCAATTAATACATTTGGTTGTCCCTCGTAAAGAGATGAAAAAACAAACAATGTTGCCCTTGCCATGTATTTATAAACATTATCACACCATCCAAGGAATAATACATCTTCCTCTATTTGAAGATCATAAACTAGTTGCTTCAACTGTTTTTCAAGAGGGCCAACTCCACAGATAGCTAATTTACATGAGTGCGTTTTTCTCAGTTCGGAAAAAATGCGAATAAGATGCACGTGCCCTTTTTGAGGAACTAAACGCCCCGCTGTCAGCAATATTGGTTCTTCCGTTTGAAAGAATGTCTCTGTTATCACTTCACTTTTTAATTTCTGAATTTTTTTTATGTCTTTTGGATTATAAATTACACTTATCTTGTCTGGATTTATATGATATTTTTGAATAAGAACTTGTTTCGACCCATTAGAATTAACAATTATATGATCTGCAAAAAAACGCATGAGGCAGATAGGGATATACAATAATATATATTCATATGTCATTGGACGATTTGGGTTATTTCTTACAGATACGATACATTTTGTACGGGTAAACAAACAAGATATGATATTTGTGATATTCATAGATGGTAAAAAACTTACAGATACATCTACTTTGTTTCTCCTAAGATACAATGCATAACTGATTATATAGTATATTGGTCTTACGAAGTAAATTAATTTCAATAGTTTTGTTTTGCAGAATTCACTGGATAGGATAGTTAAATTGTTTGAGTCAACTTTGTATGCAAATATTTTTGATGAAAATATGGATAATCTGGTTGGTATATCTACAGGGTGAGATGAATAGAGTTCTGCAACTACACGTTGTGCCCCCCCTCCCTCTAATGATTTAATTAACAGATTTACTAATACCATGTTACTAATTTATATCAATAGTATTTACGATAATATGAGGCTGCCGTTTTGAGAAAGTATCACTATTCAAATGGATAGTAATTCATATTTGCTGTAATTATTTTGGTGTTGTGAAGGTATTGGGATGTAAATCTGTTTCTCTAAATTATTATTCACGTAAAAAATGGGTTAATACATATTCTCTTATCTACTAGAACGATTTTTTTATTATATTTTGAAATTGTTCCAAATATTGTTTTGCAACAGAATTCCACGTATAATATTTAGATGCTTCTATACTTCGATGGGAAAATAGAACTATCTCATCGTTACAAGAGATACGTATAATAGCATCAGCAATACTCCGTGCGTCTTTATATGGCACAATATATCCATTATGCCATTTGGATATAACTTCTGAAGCATCAGGAGTGGCAACTATTGGCAATCCACACCCCATTGCCTCAAGTAATGCATTGGAAAAACCTTCTGACAGACTTGGTTGAAGAAATATATGAGATTTTTGAAGATATTGTAATATGTCTCGATGAGGAAGCAGACCCATTAATGTTACATTATTAATTAAATTCATTTCTTTGATTAATTGAGAAAGACTATCGTGTAATGGTCCATCGCCAATTATAGTTAAATGAGCATTAGGAATAGTTTTTATAACAAAATACATAGACTGAATTGCATATTCCATTGCTTTAAATGGCTTTAAGACACCAACACAAATTATTTCTAAATTTGACAATGAGGCATCCCTTTGCTTAAAATCTGGATAGAATTTTTTTAAATCGACACCATTTGGAATTATTATCGAATCTCGTTTAAACAATTTAAGATTTGCATTACGAGATTGTGATGTAAGCGATATGAATTGATTTGCATTTCTAACTTGGGGAAAGTATGACCAATACTTTTTTGATAATTTAGATAACCATTCAACCCCCATTTGATTCGAATCGGCATATGTAGGATTTCCATGAATTGTAAGTGTGTATGGAATTTGAAACAATCGTTTTGTAACATATGCAGGTATAGCATCAATAATTCCTTTGGTTTGAATAATATCAGGATGAATATTTCTGATAATACTAATTATTTTTATAAAATATGCACATGATTGGAATATTGTCAATAACTTAGTTATTAGCAAAAAGTCCTCATCTATCTTTTTAGATTTATAAATTGAGAAATGATATATCTTTATTTGATGTATCCTAATATCTGATATAGGAAATTGATAATTATCTAAATAATCCATAAGAGTGATGATATGCACTTCATGACCGGCATTAGCATATTCAAGTGCTGCTTGCCATGTACCTTGTGCCACACCACCTGTTTTTCTATAACATGATGTTGAAATTATTGCAATTTTCATAACATTCCTTAGCATTAATTACTTTATATCACATAAGAATTTATCGTTTGCTTCATCAAGTAATGTTTTTAAGTACACTGTTGACAATTTACGTTGAGTATCTAACTGAACATTAATATTATCATAATCCAGAGGGCACAATTCTTGTACATCCCCAATTGCTTCATATCTTTTTGCATTTATATACACAATTCTCCCATCAATATTTAGTAATGACATAATACTATCATATTTACTAACAGATGATAAAACTGTAGTTGTTATATAAGAAATAAATTCTTGAGATTTTTTTTAACAACCCTTATTTCCCGATAGAAAGTACTTTCTTTTCGTACGTTGAGTAGTATGTATGGGGACTTTCAGCAGCTTTGGTCTCAACCAAGCATATCAAGAACGTTATGAAAAACTTGGGGACCGTCTCTCCTTTTGGCATTGTAAGTGAGGGTGTTAGCCCGAAACGATGAGCAAGACTCTGTCTTGCGAACTCCTAGGTGTCCTGACAAAATACCCGACAACTCAACGATCTGGCTATTTCGGGAGCGCATGTCCGAATCGGGCGTTGACACATTGGTTTGGCAGGAGTTTCAGAGATGACCTAAAAGGTCTCAAAATTGAACAAGGTAGTGCGCAAGGCAAAGCCTTGCTTTCCGACTCGCGATTTCATCTCTCGCTGAGATTCAGGATGCAACGTTTGTGTATGTTGAACTAGGTTATTGTAAGATAGATACACCGTGAGGAGAGCAGGCAAAAACAAGAGGTGATAAAGATGGATAAATCATCTCCAAGAATGACAAAATACGTTATGTTTATAAACTTCATACCATCACGGTTACAACGCACAAGCTAATTCGACGCATTGAAACCACCACAGTAAATGTCCACGATCGTCAGGTGGATCTCTCTGAAGAGGGGAAATGATCTTTCGGGATCGGGGAAATCTGCAGCAAAATGCAAGGGATATAGTGCCACAATGAAAAGAGGGGAGAGAGGACAGCCCATTGATATACGGATAAACTGAGAAATCTTCAACTCAGTAGGAAGAGATCAAAGGGTGAGAGACCCCATGCAGCGATCAAAAATGGTTTTCACGCAGGGTTGGTGAAGGTCACATCAATGCAAAGGGTACGAGTGATAAATATGCTGGATGCATTTTGTTATAATATTTGTCAGCTAAAAGTCATAGATTTGAAGAAGTAAGGAACATAAATTATCGAATTGTTCAAAAAATAGAGAGCAATATCGGGGAAGCTGTTATGTGAATATGTTTTATCGGGAATAAGAGGAGCAGAAAAGCAAGGGGGTGATTCTGTCCTCAAAAATGGTTGGGTTAATTCTCAATATATATATTTCATATGTTCAGAACCTCTTTATAAGTTGATTTGATATGTTCCAAGCTCTTTACACGTGCTGAATGAATACATGATTCTAGTTTAATTGACAAATCCGTTTTATTAGATAACATATCATTAATTGTCAGTAATAGTTGTGACATCTCATAATTATTAGTGAATGTATTCAAATTAATCATCGGAATCAAATCATTAAATACATTTGCAAGCACTTCAATACTTTTGGCCCCCTCAAACAAGTGTATAGTTGGCACATGTGCTAATGTTCCAAGAATTGCCCCGTGTAATCTCGCAGAAATAACACAGTCGAAATTGCTCATAATAGATATTATTTCGCTAGGTGTATTGTCCCGAATATTAAGTATTTTTTCCATAGGAATTTGTAAAACATCAGTTAAATAATGGCAATCGTTTTCAGGAATTAAATATGCATATGTTGTTGGAATATAAAATAGTTCATAATTAGCAAGTTCAAGAGCAGCAATTAATTTCCTAACTTGATCTTGATATAATAAACTAATCTCACCTGTTTTAAAATCACGCAATACCAATGCAATTTTTTTCTTACCATTATGTGATGCATTATCGAATAACTGTTTAACTTTTGTTGGCAGAGTATATTTTTCATCTTTATCTAAATGAAAGGCGAAATCACATATTGATGAATATTTTTTATTATCAACACCCCATGATTTAAGGTTTTCATTTGTATAATCACCCCGAGTATAAGTATAACCAACATCATATTTGAAAAATTTAGGTAATGTTCTTTTTCCAATTGTTGTAATAGGTTGCGACAGAGAGACTCCACCCACTACTACTTTACTTCCAAGAGTGTGTTTCAAACTGGAAAGTGATACGATCTGACCAACAATTGATAAACCAGAACGTGTATCTCCAAATGGACTATCACCAATGTGCCAGATTGGTAATCCTCTGAATTGTCGTACATCTTTACTCAATGAATTAATTAAACATCTGGCAAAAGGTTTTGCTGTGTAAATTGGATTAACCGACGGAATTGGATTTACTGAAAAAGTATCAGAATATCTATAAATCGGAGTTAAGTTCATCTCTTCAAATGGAAAAAAAGGATCTGGGTCAATAATATACCTAAAATTGAGGCCTAGTTCACGCAATACTTTTAAGGTCCCATACGCTATCGCAGCGCCACCCTTATTTAAATATGTACCATTATATAATATCAAATCCTCATCCATTTTATCACTCATTTGAATATCCCAAATACATCTTCGCAGAGAACCATAATCTCTTAAATTCATCAACACCAGTTTTTCGCCAAATCTGCTGCATGGCAAGAGAGACATATTTTATAGAGACATAATAATCATGCAGAATTGCATTCACTTCAGCAACCATCTCTTCATTGCTCAGTTCCGGATACGAAATAATCGCTTTCTGATGTCCATCAGCATCAAGATACTCATTTGGATCATCTGTCAAAAGATACCCATTATCCCGGCACCAGTCATAAAACTCAGTACCGGGAAATGGAGATGCAACTGCAATCTGGATGATATCGGGTCTGATTTCATTGATGAGGGCACGTGTCTTTTGAATTGTCTCTTTCGTCTCACCAGGCAAACCTACAATGAAATCACCATGAACCATGAGACCGGCCTTCTTCGCATTTTTAGTATAACTTCGAATCTGATCCAATGTAATCCCTTTTTTGATAGTCTTCAGGATATCCTCAGAACCAGATTCAAAACCACCAATCAGAAGACGGCAATGTGCTTTTTTCATCAGTATCATCGTTTCCATATCCAGCGTGTTTGCTCTGGCATTACATGACCATGCTACCGATAACTTCCGTTCAATATAACCATTACAGAATTCAATGACACGATCTTTATTGATTGTAAACGTATCGTCCTCAAAAAACACCTCTTTCACATGAAGATTCTTCTCAATCCATTCCATTTCATCCAGAACACTGGAGATCTTCCGAACTCTATAGCAGCGTCCGGTCAAAGTCTGCGGCCATGAACAAAAGGTGCACTGATTCGGGCAACCGCGGCCGGTAAATATCTGTACTTCAGGATACAATGACTGACCCAGGAAATAATCATTGATATTGAGATATTTATTATAAATTTGTGCCACAAACGGCACAGTATCCAGCATTTCAGAGGTGGAAAATGGTCGATCGGGATTATGCACGACCTCACCATTGCGATGATATGATATTCCCGCCACTTTAGAAATATCACCATTATTTTGCATCACGTTG
>Ga0172381_10001988_pt1 | contig 23273 bp, 27 predicted proteins | sample Leawel6488metaG_FD_119754 | JGI IMG/M metagenome (GOLD analysis project Ga0172381, IMG submission 119754) | Leachate microbial communities from a municipal landfill in Southern Ontario, Canada - Leachate well 64-88 metaG | ecosystem: Engineered > Solid waste > Landfill > Unclassified | place...
GTAATCGCCTACGCCATTATTAGACCAGACTGCCTGATGTCCGATAGCCATTAGCCAGTAGCCGTAATTCCACCAGGAGAATACTCCGTAGTCAGACTTCGCTCCAAAGTAATATGTATCTTCGTTATGATCTGTATTCTGTTCTCTTAGCCACTGGCAAGTACTGACCCAATTCCTGCTTGGTGAATCATAATCCAGCGAAGCTGAAATAACGCTCGTCTTTACTAATGGCAAAGATATGATTGCTACTGCAACTATCGCCAGCCGAGCTAGATTGCTTTTGGATATTAACTCCCCTAACCTCACTATTACATAGGCTATGATTATGGCAGCATTTACAGCGAAGTAATAGTCAAAACGCCTGCGCACAATCATCATGGCCAGTATTACCAGCGACCATACCAGAAACAGAATGTCTTCGGCCTTGTGGTATTTGATTACCCTGTACGCCAGCCAGCCGATGCCGAACAGCACAATATAGAAGGTAACTCCGAAATAGGCCATCATGGTGTTCAAGTCAAACTGCCCGGCTGTGAAAAACAGCGGATAGGCTTCGGTAATATTTTGCACAAGATCAATGACAAATATGCCAGGGCTTGGCTGATATGGCAATGTCCAGATAAAGAGTACGATGCCTAGCGTAACCGTAACTACTCCGAATACGGCTCTCTCCAGGCCATTTCTGCATAACTCAAAATAGAGGTATATTGCAGTGGCAATTATCAATATGAACGGCAGTACCAATGCTCCCTGCCACGAAAGCCAGTAAATAATACCCAGAGTAGTTGCAAATGCCAGCAGTGTAATCTGGTAAAGCTGATCTTCTCTTGACTTTATTGCTAGAATAATCAGCATCATTATGGTAGTTACCAGAAATAGTTCCCAGCAGTGATAATCCCCGGCTCCTAGCATGGTGCGATTAAGTATTTCGCCAGGCAATATGCAGAATATAAAGACACTGATTGCACCGGCCCGGCCTGCAAATAATGCTTGCCCGATGTGATATACCGCAAATACTGCCAAGAAAAATAAGACTACCGGCAGTATGGCCGCAACTAAAGTATTATCTACATTGAACAGGCTGCTCAGTGAGCTTATCAGGGCCGGGAATATAATCTGCGATAGGCTTGCTACACCTTGGGGAAAGCCAGAGAAGAAATCCCATGCTGGATAATATGGCATCATATCGGCAGACCGAATCATGCAGTAAGCATCAGGCGTATTTAAGATAATGCCATAATCAGTAAACACTCTGCCAAATGGAATTACAATACGGGTAATAGCGGCAAAGGCCAGACCGGATAATATTAGAATCAGGTTCAGGTATTTCATCTTTGCGTTATCTCGAAGCCATCATCCTTATTCATAGAGATATTCAAGCCCAGCGCATCGAAGCTGAACTCCTGATTCGCCAGTGCTTCCAAAACCAGCACGAGATTGGGCAGGCTGATCTTCAGGTAAGCCCGGTCTTTATTGTCTCTTTTATCGTAAACAAACTTGACTGGAGCCGGGTAGATCGTGGCCTTTAGTGCTATCTCATAAATTCGAGTATAATGTCCACTGTTATCGTCTGCTTTGCCATCATGGGTAAGCCGAATAAATCCCTTCTTTACACCGGCTATGCAGAGATTTTCCCATATTTCGATTGCCAGGCATGAGCTATTGTAGCGCATATTAAATCTCCCTTAATCTAATTTCTTCCATAGTTCTTTTATTAAAGCAGGTATGGCCCAAACCCATAATCCTATAACTATTAGGTCTACCAAGACATTTATAATAAATGCTTCTGTGGGAGACAATAGTAGAATTGTAATAACAGGAATCTTGGGCAGAAAGTGCCATATCGAATCGGATTCACGCAATATTATTCCTACCATCATAAGGGGAGCTATTATAAGGTATGCAAATTGGATACCAGTCTTTAGTGCGATAGGAAAATCAAAGCCTTTCATAATTATTTTGTCCTCCATTTAATAAAACAGCCGATATTCTGGCAGGTCTTGTTGCGCCGGGAAGCAGAGTACATTTCTCCGCAGACCTTGCATTTATACAAGATGTATCCACGCCTTGCAGGAATATCTTCACCCTTGAATAGCTTATTTATTCCTTGGTAAGCAAACCGCCATACATCATAGCCATGCGGCATAAATGTCCAATCTAGAATTGCCAGAATAGTCTTTAATATTTTACTCATATTTTCTCCCCATAAAATATCCTGCTATTACCATCGCTGCCATCATAATGAAGATAACTGCGATTACAAGCCAGTTGTTATTGACCTCAGCCATCGTTTCGGCATAGCCTGAATCGGCCTTCAGGCCCTGATTCCAGAGCGCAATCAGTATCCCGGCTGTTATACATAGGCCGTATATCAGAATGACCTTCCAGTGCCTTATAATGAAATTACGACAAGAGCGCATACCAGGCCTATTCCTATCCCGATTATCATTACGATTATGTAGCCCAAGAACATTTCGGCTTTCTGAAGCACGATTCCCATTAGCGTCCTCCTATCGGAGCAAACATTAGCCAGCCACGATCTAATAAAGATTGCATAGTATCCTTGATCTGATTATGGCTGAATTTCATTAGCTGCTGGTCTCTGGAAACCTCGTCTACTGTGCAAGGCTCGTGGCGTTTGACCGCTGATAGAATCATCCACTCTGCTCCCCCGGCGTGAATTTTAGTTAGCTTATCGTCTCCGGTAGAAGTAAGCTGGACGCTGGCATTGGATCTGCCGCCTCCTGCAATTTGATTTACCTTGTCCATAATACCCATATATTTATCCCTCCGAGAAGCTTTTACGCTTCTTTTCAATCTCTTCGGCAGCAGCTTCAAAGTTCATTGCTGGAGTTTTGGCCTTCTTCTTGCTGTTGCCGCCAAGATAAATTTCAACGTCCCGGACTACTGATGGAATATTGTAGCTGTCCCACAAGTCCAGCCAGTCCATAGGATTCAAGTGAATGAACTTGCTCATCATGGTACCTTCAGGCCGTATGTCAGTGATCTGAAATGAGCAGATGCCCTTGCCAAACCGAGGAAACCATTCTTTACGGCAGATAATTACGTGGGTAGCATAGGGCTTGATCAGCTTGTTAGCTCGCTCTATATCGACATAGCTGAAGATCATGGACATATACAAATGCCGGGCAATCATTATCAGCCGGTTCATTAGCACAGTCAGCTGGTAAGTACGGCTCATTTCTCCCCACATATGGGCCTCGTCGCACCAGAAAATAGCCTTGTACAATATGCACTTTTTCAAGTCCTCTTCAGTGGGCCGTTTGCCGGTCTCTCGCTCTATCTTATCCAGCTTGGCCAATCCCAGAATAATATCGTCCACATAGTTTTGGTCATGCAGATAGTTGATATGATCTCCGAACTTCGAAGGGTCAGGAGGAGGCTTCTCCATCGTGGCCTGCTTCCCGAATAGCTGCACATTACAGTATGTCAGGAATGAAGCTATAAGGCTCTTGCCACCGCCTCTATGTCCGCTCAGTAATATAACTGGAAAATCACATAATCCGAGGCTGAGTATGAAGAATTTGTACCAGTCGCGTGTATCCACAAAGTCTCTCTCGCCAATATCTGCCTTCAGGCCATGATGTACTAACTGATACCATGCGCTGAAGGAGTTCATGTCCTTGCGCTCCAACACAGTTTCGTCAATGCCCAGTACTTTCCGGCAGCCGGGTGCCGGTATAATGACCGGCTTCTCCAGCAGCTGCAAACTTTCAGACCGGGTAATAACAGCCACTATAAAGCTCCTGGCTTGCCCATCAGGTCACGAACATTACTGGTAGTAGCATTTCTATCGGCATCTTGCTGACGTGCCATAAGAGACTGCTCACGCCCGAGGCCTTTGATTGAAATATTCATCTGCATTATGTCCCTGGCAAAGGATTTGAACAGGCTATCGGTACGGCCCGCATTAAGCATATTCTCCTGCATGTTGCCCAGCGCAAAGGTCAGCACTTCGCCCCGGTCGAGAACTGTCTGCATAGGTAAATGCTTATCCCGTATTTCTCCCAGAAACCAGCCATTGCCCGGTATTTTGGCCTCTTCTTCCATTTCCCTTTGCTTGGCCTGGTATTCCAGTTCTTTGTCCAGATCGTCTTTGGCTGCTTCATTGGCAGTCATTGGAATACTGGGCTTTGCGCCTTCAGCTTCTGACATAGGCACAGTCTCTTTTATCGCCTCTTTTGGCTTCTTACCATTGCCATTGCTTTTGGCTTTTGCAATAATAGGCTGCTCTTCAACAACCGGCTCTTTTTCTTTAACAGCAACAGGCTTTGCCACTGGCATTTCCACCTTCTGGCTTTCAATACTGTGCCTTACTTTTTCCAGATCGGGATTGATTAAGTCTTTTTTTCTAAATCCAAACATTTTATTTCCCCAGTAAGAATGTGCTTAAGGCAGATATTTTCTGTCCATTGGCAAATTCAAAGTATATAATTGCTGCTATACCGGCGCATATTCCCAGCTCGATATAGAACATCAACGGTAGCTTCTGAAGGGCCGGGAGAGCCTTCATTAAGCCCTCAAAGAAGCCTGAGAACTGGCCTATTAGCGTTTTCGCTACCGATTCTTCACGGGACAGCTTGGCAAATGAAGAGGTTACGTTTGTGCGCATTTCGACATTCCACTTTTCAGGCTCCAGCGGCATTTGCGGGAACGGATCATTCTCGTGGTAGTAATATTTAAGTACTGGAACACGTTGTTTAGCTGGAACATCGAAGGGGTATTCATCCATCCAGCCGTGACCGGGTATCAGGTAATAGCCTTCGGCATCCTCATCCTCGGTAATTTTAGCCGTGGAAGTAATCCAGAATGTGGCTCCGCTTTTGTTCTTTACTTCTTTGGCAGTACCTTTGTAGATCGGAGATAAAATACGCCTTACTTTGCCACCGCCGGTAGGTAGGATTTCCAACAGTACGCCATTCTTAGTTTTGGCAATATTCTGAGTACGCTTCCTATCGTCCCACCACATCTTGAAAAACCAGCCGAAAATACCTGCTACACAAATAAAAATAAGGGCAAAGGTAGCCGGGTCTAATCCCATGATTTTAATAGCGTATTGAACTGTTTTTATCTCTGCCATTTCTGGCTGCAAGATCATCATTTTATCTCCATTTATAATGTTTTATTATCTGCTGATTCAGGCTCCTGCGTTATATCGGTATGCTTGGCCCGGTGTAAAACTGCGTCCACGTCTCCAGTCTCTTCAAGCAATAAGGCCCGAGCATGCTTATTTGCTTCGGTCTCATCTTTATTGCTGGAGCTAAAGACTTTGAAAAGTCTGCCACTTAGCTTTTCAGCACCTTTACGCACGGCTTCTGGCTCGGAATGAACATTCTCTAACCGCCAGACTACCGGCACTCCATTATGCAGGAATGCCACGAACCAGTATTCCTTCTTGCCAAGGTGCGGCAAATTCATAAGATAACGTCCTTGCCCCTGGCTTTGAATCGCTCAGTTGTACCACGTAGCCTTTCGATACGATCTGCCATTGCAGTATAATTGTCAATTTCCTTTATCTCTTCTACTTTGGTCTTAAAAGCTACCGCTGGCATAATGGCGCATCCTAGACCGGCTATCACAAAGATTGCTCCCAGCATATGGATAAATGAAGTCATACTGCCCTGCACAGAAAAACAGTACATGGCTCCCAAAAGCCATGCTATTGCCGATATGTAGAATAACCACTTGCCGCCCTTTGTGGCAAAAATAAAACCACAGACCATCAAAATAATGGCTATTACAATAAATAGATAGGCTGCGTATGACTCAGTAAATACATTACTCATTTCATAGTCTCCGTATAAGAACCGATGGAGTTTTTCCGAATATGAAAGTCTCCACTAATCAAATAGATTTCCGAGGGATAGTTATCCCCATCCGTATTTCCCAATCTCTGGATAGAGCACAGTAAAATAGAGGATATTTTCTTACCGGCTCCATCTATCAGGGGTGCGATTTGTATAAGCTGATGGGTGTCAACTAATTCTGGGCTAGGTATATCATAGACTGTTACTTCCTCAGGTACAGGAAAAGTATCTCCGATGTTGGCCCAGGAATAACTGAAATACCAGGTTGAGTTGCCGGATAGCGCATCTTGGTATGCCGCATGAATGTGAAACTCAATATCGCTGCCCTCCATATAGGAATGTGGCAGTTGTGCTGAAAAGTAAAGTACATTGACAGCCGATGCACTAAAACCTGGGACATATGATTGCTTATATGCTCTCCACGCAGGAGATAGGCTGGCAGGAGATCGAACTTGAGACATTGAGATAGAAACATCGTCCCAGCCCGTAGTCGATTCTCCTGGATAACAAGCTGCCAACAGGCTTACGGCCAATATCGTAATTAAGACTAATATTCTGGATTGCATACTTACATCTTACCTCTTTACTAATTCGGCAACAATACTTATTTACAATCCCAGCCGTTTGCCGAGCTTCTTGGCCTCTTTGCCAATTTGCTTCATAGTCTTGACAGTATTGCCATATTTCATTTGCCGCTGTTTTGACCGGGCCGTATCAATGCGCCGGTTGGCGGCAGCGACTTGCTGCTTTAACTTCAGGTTTTTCTCCTCCCATTTGGCCACAACTAACTGCTTTTTAAGCTGGTCTTCCATCTTGTTTGTTTCGGCAATTACCTGCCGGTTATGCGCTTTCTCGGCATTAGTCCGAAGCTTCCTTGCCCGGTTGATCGCATCTTGTATTGCGTTAATTGTGGCCATGTTATCTCCTATTTACTCTTTTTTATACTGCCGGAATCCTTTTCAATTCCATTATAATGAGTCTTTTGCTTGCTATCGGCTTTGAAGCCCAGAATTGGCTTGCGCACGTCCTGACCTCGTGTAATATTTATGTCCACAATACCCATATCCAGCCGTACATTTCTGGGCACTTCGCCATACAGGGCTACAGCAGACTTGGCTGCACTTCCCAATCCTTCATGGTATTTAACGCCGGGTATAGGCTCCTGCGAGTAGAATACATCCTCTTTGCCAAATGGCTGCCAGCGTATCTGGTAAAACAAGCCTTGCCGCCATGCTATTGCACCTTCAAATCTCTTGGGGTCAAGATTCTTATGCTCCGAATGATCTTGAATAAAGATAATGGCTCTTCTGGGAATACGTGGAATGTTCCTATCTGGAGTAATACGTTCGGGCCTGATTCTGTCCGGTGTAATACGGTCAGGAGTAATACGCTCCGGAGTCGTTCTGTCAGGTCTAACTCTATCAGGAGTAGTGCGCTCTGGAGTTATTCTATCAGGAGTAACACGGTCAGGGGCAACTCTATCTGGCGTTATTCTATCCGGTGCCACTCTATCCGGAGCAGTTCTGCGCAAACTTGTTCTATCTGGCGTAATACGGTCTGGAGTGATACGATCAGGAGTAATACGATCTGGCGATACACGCTCAGGACTAACTCTATCAGGAGTTATCCTTTCAGCGGATACACGTTCAGCAGATATTCTGCCAGGAGTTTTCCTGGATTGAGTAATACGTTCTGCCGTAGGCCTTTCAGAAACATGGCCATCTGCTGAAATTCTACCTTTTGCAATGGTTGTTCCCAACCTTGTCGGGATATTCCTGCTGGTATAGCTTAACGCCTTTTCAGCCAGTTTCTGTTTCCTGTATTCCCCAACATAACGTTCCACGGCATTGTCTATTTTTGCTCTCTTTTCATACTCCGGCAAGTATTTGTCTGGATTAACCTTTGGCAGAGCTGCTTCAACCTTTTCAGCGGCAGCATTGAACTTCTTACCCATCATGTCATAATACTGTTCCAATGTTGCCTTCGGATCAAGCCCGGCTGCCTTCAAATCTGCCACACTGGGCTTCTTAATAAAATTCTTAAGCAGAACTTCGGCCCGGTCTGCTTCGGCTAGCTTGGATTTTTTAGCTAATCCGGAAAGTCCTGCTGCCTCTTCCCTCATACTGGCTATTAATTCCACACTGGCATCCCCAAATTTGCCATAATCTTTCATACGTTTATACATGGCAGCTGCTTCAGGCCCAAAAGCCTGTCGGCCCTGCGGCCCGAAACCAGGCATTAACAGGGCATTGCCACGCCGCATTAACTGCTCGGATAGCTGCTCCTGCTTGAATATTCCAGCCTGCACAGTAGGCTTAGATACAGGCATACCAAACGGCAAGTCATGTAAATGCTCTATCATGGAATGGCCTTCAATTATAATTTCGCCTTTGCTGTTACGTATCACAGCACCGGCTCCACCTAGCCTGGCAGGCTCTACAGTGATCTTTATGTCGCTAGTCCTACGGATTATATCCGCAATTTCATTTATGCCCTTTTCGGGATTATTAAGCGCAAAATCCAGATCGTTTGGTTTGGCAGTAAATGGAGTCCTGGCCTGCGTCCATTCAATCATACTGCCATAAAGCCGGTGGTCATGCGTAGCAAACCATTTATCAATTTCTTTGGCAGATTCTTTGGGTATCATTTCAACATCAGCCATGCTAACCGCAGCAAATTTCCTGGGACTGACTTTTTGCTTTGACAGAATATCCATTAGCTCTAATCCATCTGCAAGCCTGTTTCTTTCAGACTGATTTAAGCGTTTACCAACTTCGGTAATCAGCTTCTCGGGACTCATTTTGGGCTTTTGAAGGGCCGGTACAAATATGTCTCGTGGAATATTCATAAAGCCTTTGACTTTCCATCCGGCAATTTGCGCCTTTGTCCAAGGTTTGGCTGTATTTTCAAAACCCTCTTGAACTAAATGTAGAAATATCAGGTTTTGGCCAGTTATAGGGTCAATGGATTCCAGATAATCAACATTAGTGGTAACCTGTTTCGAAATACCCTTTTTAATGGCTTCTTTATAAGTTTCCACTGATTGCTTGGCCAAGTTATCTGAATTTTTCAAGTGTACTGCCGCCTCTTGAACAGTCTTTGACTGCTTGGCCATTTTTTCTGCCTGCGCAGCCATTTGCATTAATTCTGCTGATCTGGCAGATAGAACTGCTTCCGGTTCTTTCCATTTGAAAGTTTTGGGCTTATCGGTCATAACTGGCTTAAGCTTGGAATTTTCCCACTGCATACTTTCAAATTCAATAGTATTATGATAAGACTTACTGCCCACTGTAGCCTTATTGGCCAGCTTATCATCCTTGGCCATCTGAACCATAGCTTCTTGAGTCTTGGCCGGGTCACGCAATTTGGCAACCTTGTTAGACAGCATTTCCACTTCACCTTCAATATGCATGCCGCCCGGTATCTGCCCCATGCCGCCAGTGGCAGATTGCCGCCAAAACTCTGTGCCTCCCACAGAAGAAAACATGGCAGCTTCCCTATCGTTGCCCTTTACTGTAATTACCCCGGTCTCATCAATTTCGTTAAGAAACTTTTCAATACCTGGCGAAGAGTGCGTTTGAACTGGCCTACCGGCTATTTTTTCAAAGCCGGTATTGCTATATTTTATAAGCTGTGTGCCTACTAGTGTTTCGGCTTTTGTGCCTGCCATACCTGCCTTGGTAAGTTCATTTACGCCTTCCAGTGTAGCTCCCGCAACCTCATTGCCACCACCTATCTTAAGCTTCAAATCGCTGCCAAATTCACCACCTGCTGTGCCACGAAAGTGTGCTTCATAAGGTACGGTTTTGCCACCGGCAATTTCTTTGAAGAATCTAAATGGCATTTTAGCTGTTTCTATAGGATGCATCAGCATTCTAACTGGGTCAGTAACCTGTCTATAGGTAACTTCGGCAGCAACCCGGCCTGTGCCCCTTGCTATTGCTTCAGGCACATTCATGCCCATTCTAACCGCTGTCGAAACTCCACGTACCGCCGGTATTACTATCAAAGCCGATGAAACTAAATCCATGCCTAAGGATAAGGCCTTTTCCTGATCGCTCATTTTATCCCAGTTACGTATTGAGTAAACAAATGGAACCAGTGTTTCGGCAGCCATAGTTGCCACACCTTCGGCAGTAGCCTTTTCTCCCTTGGATTCATCCCAAGGAGTAGTGCTTTCCCAAACTGACTGATACCAAGGCATAGCTTCCTTGACCTGACTATCCGATGGCTTAAAGGTAACATTTCCCTGATCATCTAAACCGCCAAACTCAGCATCCTTAGGTATCATGTCCCACTCTTGCATCTTTTTGAATTGGTCTTCAGGAGACAGTTTGCTAAGGTTTATAGCCTCAAAACCATCTTTCTTTAAGGCTTCCTGCATTTTGGGAGGCAGTGAATCATATTGCGATTGTGCTATAAAAGAACCATCCTTCAATTTTATAGCTTTGGCATTTTCACGATCTACATAAGCATCGTAACCCTTATCTATAATAAATTGCTGATCTGATTTTGGTAAGTGTGCCCAAGTTGAATTAGTAATATAGGTTCCATCTGCCAACTTGACATGATCTTTGGCATATTCTTTTTCAAAAGCATCGTAGCCTTGCTTATCTAAAATGTCTCTGTATTTTGGTTCCAGTAATTTATAGGATTCGGAACTTATTGTAGTTGCCGTGCCCGGTTCACTGGCAGTCTTGATAGTCGATTGTTCCTGCCGGCCAATAACAGACTGATCTTGAATAGTACGCTGCGATATTGGCAGAGCCAAAGCTTCCTTAGAAGTCTGCTGCTGTACATAAGCCAGCTTTTCTTCTGGAGTTGCGCCCGGCGCATTTTCCAGTATTGCCAAGGCTGTCTTGTATTGAGCTTGCTGCTGAATATTCATACCAGATATGGCCTGTTGCAGAATCTGCTTAGCTTCGGCTTTTGTAGCTTCTCGTGAAGTCCCATCGGCATTGGTTACCGTATAAGCAATCTGACCGCCAACAAATGCTTCTTGTGCTAAAGTAGCCGGTGTTTTGCCCCATGTGCCACCCAGAGCAGAAGCTTGCCCGGTATATTCGGCATTGGAGGATGAAATTGGAGTATTTGATTCGATAGCTCGTGTATTTGGAGTAGTATAGCCACCGGGCACATAGCCACCAATATATACACGGTTACCGCCAGCATCTATGCCAATATTGGGATTATCCGTAGGAGTATAATATTCCACTCCACCGGACGGATTAGTATAAGCAATAGGAGTAGGAGTAGATGGCGTAGGATTAGACGGAGTTGGATTCGAAGGCGTAGGAGTAGGTGTAGGCGGTACAGGGTCATTAAAGTTCCAGCCAGTACCGCCAGAAGTAGTTGGTGCAGGATTGGTATTTTGCTGATTTTGCTGATTCTGAGCAGCCTGCTCAGCCATCCTTCGCTCCCATTCAGTCATATCTGCCATAATTATCTACTCCTATTTGAAGGTTATGCCGCCAATTCCCCCGGACTTCGGCTCGTCCTTCTTGGTAAAATCAATTACCAGCATAATTACCACTATCACCGGAAATGCCCAGGGTACGGCAGTAAAGAAGGCCAGCGTATTAGCATCTGCCCCAGCTGTTACCAGTAAGCCAGTACCCGGCGCGGTAAATACATCGTAAAAGCCCTTTATCAATGGCAGTGATACCAGCAGAAGTAGTAACTTCCAGAATATTCCAGCTAATCTTTTCATATCATTTTATCCTGCAATTATTTGCCTGAATACCACAGCTACTTCGATCAAAATAGCAATGCCAATGCATATCAACAGATAGCGTATAATTACCCACTCATTAGCTGTGCCATCGGTATTACGGAATACCGTATAGTCAAAGAAGGCGATCTTGCCTATAGTTGCAAAGAAGGAACCTGCCATCGTGACATACTGCGCAGGTGTGCCGGAAGTATCGGCAGAAGTTGTAACCGAAGTTGCCGAAGCACTATTCAGGTCAGCTACATTGGCAGCAGTGACCATCGCATTGCCGTCCACAAAATTGCAGACTACCTGGCAGATTACATAGAACATCAGCATGCCAATCAATATTTTACTGCTCATATTTCATACCTCAATGCCTATTGCCGAACATGGTAAATCCTGTTGCTACAACTAAGAATAACACAACTATCCACATCATAGTCAGGCCAATGCCTGCCCCAATGCCGAACCAGATCGCTTCGGCTCCAAATGTCATAGGCAGGTTATAAGAGGCTTGTCCACCTTGCCCGGCCCGGTTATACAGCATAATACCGCCAGCCAGTCCTGCTATCATCCAGATTACATACCAGACCATGTTCAATGGTGTACCGTAAGCTGTCGAAACGGCCTCTACCGCCTCATGGAAGGGCACAGTAGCAACTTTGACAGTACTGGGAGTCTGCGTAAAGGTTCCAGTATCAGCAGGTACTTCGATGGCATTGCCAGTGCCTGTGCCCGGAGCATCATAGGCCAAGGTGGTACCCAAACCTGTGGCATAATCAGTAGAATAAGTACCGCCTGTAAATCCCCACAGCGATACATAATAAGTCAGGCCCGGCGTTAAGCCTGTTATGCTAACTGAATTGCCGGTGCCCAAATAAGCAGAAGTGCCATCAGCATTGGTAGTAGGATAAGAACCGATTTTATAGCGAGCCAGTGTATATAATGCACCACTGCCTTTTGTCCATGATAGAGATATTGAAGTAGAAGCTGGAATTACAGAGATATTGGTTGGCTTCGAAACCGCATTAGAAGTGGTAAAAGTTAGTTCAGAGCCTTCCGCAGAAGCTACATCATTTCTTACCTGAACACGGAAATAATAAGTAGTTGCTCCGGTTAAACTGGTAATATCTGCATATGGATTACCGCCTGTTGCATAAGTATCTTCTACCCATGCCGTAGTATTGGCGTAAAGTGCAAAGTTAGCACGAGTTACATTATCATAAGCAAAGCGCACATCAGTTGACTGTCCACCATCTACCGTAACTGTAGCGTTCAGCCGAGCCGTTGTGAATGAAACCATCGAAGCAGCCTGCGTAGTAATTGTTGGAGCAGATAAAGTGGTAAAAGTGACTTCATTTCCATATGCCCAGCCATCTACGTTATGTGCGCATGAACGTACAAAATATTCAGTTGCTCCAGCAAAAGAAGTAATTTGGTGCGAAAACACCTCGGCTATAAAGGAGCCTGCCTCTGTCCAGTTATCCGAGTAAGCCGAGGCAACTGGGGCTACATTGCCAGGATCTCCATGAGTTGAAGTTGACCAGACAAAGCCACGTAAATCGGGATTTCCTCCGCCAACATCATTTATGCTGCCGTTCAGAGTAGCAAGATAATTTGGCGCAGTATAACCATTATCTGTTACAGCAGAGGTTGTAATTGCAGGCAAAGTTACCAAATTCCAGCCTTGTATAGATATTTCATAGGTAGGCAGGCCTTTAGGTACACCTGAAAATGTGGCAGGCAAACCAAATATGTAACCTCTTGCAAGATAATACACAGTAGTTCCGGGCAAAGCGCGGACTGTAATACAACCTACCGTATCTGAAAGGTGTGCCAGCCAATATCCAGTTCCCGCTATTATGGAAGCAGACGATGTAAGCATTATAGTATTCCACTGGTCAGCCAGAACTGCTGTTCCTGTATTATTAGCTGCAATCAAAGTTCCTGTGCCATTATAAATACCTACTTTAATATTTCCATTGTTGCTTGAATAAACTTTTATGGCATTTATAGTTCCGCTGGCAGTCGCAGTAAATGCCTGGTATTGTACTTCTCCGGCATATCCCGCTCCACTGCCTGCTACCGTAGTCCCAATAAGTTGCGTACTTGCCTGTACCGGCTGAGGAATAAATATTGATAACGGAGCTATCGCAAAAGTTATTGCCAGAAGCAAATGTAATATCTTCATAATCATTTATCCAGCCATAGATTTTTAATCAACAGGAAGGCTGCAAATATGCCCAGTATACCCAAAAATATCAGGTCTATGCCAAAGAATATGCCTATTATCAGGGCCGGGACGCAAAGTATATTGGCCGCAGTGGAATGTCCAGCCGGGAAAGCAAATAATGCCAGCCCGATCATAATGATTACAAAGAAGATTGAAGCAATAAAGTTGCCGCCCATTCCGATAATACTGCCAATGCGGTTCAGCATGATAACGCCATCCGGCCCCCAATTAGTCTCCCAATCCGAAACAGCCAGCCGGTAAGTTTGTGGAGTTATATTTGGATTATAAGTAGTGCTGGCAGTATTGATCTGGAACAAGTCGGGCCGTTCATTGCCCAGTCCATTGATACCGCTGGAGAAGATTGCACCACCTGTGGCATTCAGAACTTCGCCCCGGCTAGCAATATAAGTAGTCATGGTTGTATTATAGTAAGTTGACATTACTGCTGCTGAGGACAATACCCAGCTATCCAGCTGCGCTAAATCCTCTCCTGCCCAGTCAGTTGATTGCAGGGTATATTCAAAATATGGATTACCGGTAAAAAGTCCATAGATTCTTACCCTGTAATCTCCTCCCCAATCCAACCCTGCTACTTGGGCAGCAGACATATAAATATTGCCCACCTTGTTGCCCCATGCTGGTAATGCTGCAGAGGCTAGGACTGTTCCAGTAGCATTGGTAAATTGTATGGCAAAATACCTTTTTACATCGTAAGTATCGTAATACGGTGCAGTAGTATTTATATAGCGCACTACTGCCAGCCAATCCCCAGTGCTTTTGAAGCTCTGGAATATTTTCACATCTTCAATAGTCATGCTGGAATTGCCCCAGACCTCGAAATTATAATCCCATGTTCGTTGTGTCCATGTTAGTCCGCTGTTGACAGAGGTTGCCCCGATACCGCCAGTATATCCACCTGCATTTACAAACTTCCACTGTATATAATTGGCCGCATCGCCACCCGGTGCAGAAACAGTAATGGCATATTGAGTGTCGATCTTCAGAGATTTTTCAGTTTCCATTGTAAATTGATACCAAGTTGCCGATGTGCTAAAGCCTGTGCCATTAAGTATGCCTGAAACCAAGTCAATGCCTGTGGAAACATTATCTGATGTGTCTCGCAGCGAAACTGTTACATAGCCAGGTGAACCTACTCGGTTTAATAACAAGCGTATAGATGTAACTGATTTTGGAGTTACATTGTCTGTGGTGAAAGTTTGTTCTGCCCAATTTACACCGTAAATATTAGTCTGGTTATCAGCAGTAGTCTGAAAGTAGTATTCAATGGCCGGACTACCTGTAGTGGAGAATATCGAATCTGCTCCATATCCCCATGCGCCGTTATATGCCTTTGCTCTGTAATGATATTGGGTAGAAGGTGTAAGTCCGGTTATTGTTGCACTATAGGCAGCATTTCCATAGCCAGTCAATAACGTAGTTACCGAGGATACTCCATATGAAGTAGTTGTGCCGTAATCAAATCCCCGGATAGTTGGCACATCATCGCCCGGTGCGGTAATACTGCCATTAAGAATAGCAGATGTGCCATAATACCCGGTGCAGGCTCCTGTTATTACAGTAGGAGCCGCAAAAGCTGTCCTATTGCCCCGGTCATGCGTAGTATCTGCATTAGCAGCTCCGGTCATTGAGATTATACAGTAGTAATAACGGCCATCAGGTGTAACCACTGCGGTAAGATCATTATAAGGATTTGTGGTTGCTCCGGCCAATGCTCCAAAAGTATTATCTGCATCGCCAGCTGAACGTTGCCAGGCATAAGTCAGCGTAGTTATGCCACGATAGCCTGTATTATAAGCAGTTGTGGCATTGGCTGCGCCTGTGGCTGAAACTACGCATTTATAATACCGAGTCCCGCCATTTGCTGCACTATGCCCGGTCACGGTTAAAGTAGAAAATGTGCTGGAAGTTGCATCGGAAGCCGAGGCAGTACCCGGCGTTATTACTGGAGCAGGCGCTGAGGTATAGGAATATGGGTCAGTAGTTGCTCCACCAATATCACCATAGGCCGCATCGCTATCGGCTGCTGAGACTTGCCATTGATAAGTTATTGCGCCGTGTCCTCGATATCCGGTATCTGTTGCACTATCAGCTGAATTGCCTGTAGCATTAGAAGCCACAACTTTATAGGTATGAGTAGTGCCGTTAGCTACACTTTCCCCAGCCAGCGATAAGGTAACTTCAGTGGTACTGGTGCCATCTGTAGCTGTTACAGTACCTGCCGTAATAACTGGCGCATCAGCTCCAGAATCGTCTGCTGTCGCCACGTCCCCGGCTGCGCCGAGATCAGTTGCATCCCGCCATACATGATATTGATTGGCCCCGGTTGATTTAGTCCAGGTTATAACTACTTTGGCTGTATCTGTGCCATCGGTTGCTGCAACATTTGTAGGGGCAGCAGGCTTGGTCAAGATCGTAACAGTTGAGCCATAATAGGTTGCAGGCTCGTCAGTTTCCACATAAGCACGCAGATAATAAGTTGTACCTGTTGACAGGCTGGTTAGTGCTGCCGTATAGGCTCCTTCACCTACCCCGGCTGCCGCCGATGTGCTATCTGCTGTAGTTGGAGGATTATTAATCGAGCTATAGCAAATTCCACGCTCTGTTATAGTCAAACCACTATCATCTGTTAAATTGCCATTGCCAGTTGCAGTAGTAGCCTCTACCGAAGAGCCAGCCTGCGTAGTAACAGTGGGGCCAGTTGTATATTCAATATGCAACCGAGGGCAATCTGTTGCAGATGCGTTACGGGCTATGCCGGCTCGCCATGCACCTGCTGTAGACAGACCATCATAATCGTCAACAAATAGAGCCAAGTGATTGCCCGAAGCCCATGTACCCTGATCAATAATTTCTTGTACCACTGTCTTGATTTCAGGAGTAGTAGTATCTGCTCCTTCCTCTGCAGGAGACCATGCATTAACAGGATTCCATGCTACTTCAGCAGTAGTGCGTAAGTTATTATTAGCACCACCTGCGTCAGTACCACGCCTAGACTGAAAATTGGCTACAGTTCCGAATGCAGCAGCATCAGATTCCAAATCACCACAAACAGATGCTTTACAGGTAGTTCCTGTACCTAATCCAAGACTTGCGTCCTTAAATACTACATAAGCAGTATCAATGGTTGCCCCGCTAGGCACTGTTACATTAGTCCACCGTAAGCCATCGCCCAGTTTGGTATACCCTGCCGTGTAATTGCCTATTCTAGTATATCCATCGTCCAGTATGGCCCATGCTGCCCCTGTCCAATACACGGTCGCATCGTCTGCATTGGCAGATATATCCAAATCCAATGTTGAATTTGCCTTGCGTGAAAATGTAGTTGCAGTCTTATTGTCAATATCAATAAAACCGGCTCTCTGCATTACCGGCAATAGTTTATCAGCATCGGATTGCTCTTTTATTTTTATACTGGTAACCGGCTTGCTTTTAGATATGGACATATCCGAATCATGGGGCAATTCAATTCTTATGCCTGTATTACGGGCCGTTACCGGCATTGTAAAATCAGATAATTTGCCAGTAGGCACCATTGTGACTGATACGATAACAATATCGCCGGTTTTCTTATCCTGAACCGTAACAGTCTTATTGGTATTATTGATTGTCAGTATATAGGGAGCTTTGGTAATTTGCCCATTGACTATGGTTAAATCAATATCCTTCCACTGCTCTTTTGAATCAGAATAATTGTCTTTGTAATGGACTGCCGCTAGTGAAGTATCAACGGCATACCGGCCCGGAGCCAGATAGATTGTTTTGCCGGTTTCCGTACGCAGTTCGATAACTTCATCGCCCGGCGCATAAGAATTAAGGCCGATAAGCAGCCTATCTGTTTGCTGAATTGCCTGTGCCGATGATGGAATAATAAAAGACAGGATTAGCCCTAAAATAAAAAAAACTCGCATTGCGAGCATTTGGTTTCGTTCGCTTATAGTTGATTTCATATAATTAACCTCTTATAATGCTCATATAAACTTGTCGGAGGTGAGTATGAGTAATAATAATCCTGTACTTTTTCTTTTGTGGATAATAATAATACTTGTTTGTATTAGCATTGTTTCTCAATGGGGAACATCTATGCATTGGTGGTAATACCTCGAACTATCGAGAATAAGCCACATGAAATAAATACTATACCCAATATTCCCAACGTAAATACTATGAACCATTTTTCTGGCATACTAAATGCCATACCAAATTGCTTATTTGCTTCCCAAAATAAACAGCTACCTATTGATATTAATAACACATCAAATAATAATTTAAGTCTCATTTTGTTCTCCTCGGCGCAATAACAATAGATGATAAGGTTCGTTTAGTGGATCGTTGTTTATACTTTGGAATGTGATGTTTTCTATAGTATGCTCTTTCGTATTCCCGTCTTAATTCGGGGTCGCTTTCGAACATTCGGGTTAATGGGATAACAGTTGGCTGTATTTCGGGTTTAATTACTCGTTCCTGGGTATTTTTAATAACATCTAGCCAACTGGTAAACGGGACTTTGATATTCATATGTTCAGCAGGAGATTTTCTGTCCAGTGATTCATGCGGCCTGAGAAAATTATAATAAACTAGCCAACCATCAAGAAGCTGTTTTGCAGTATCAATGGACTTGAAACCTCTTAGTACCTTTACCCTATCTTTTAACGTTCCATGAAATCGTTCAATAAGGTTTGTATTATCTGATTCATCAAAAGGGCCTGACTGAATATGTTTTGCTTGTCCATGAAATGCATAATTTATACCATCAGGATATGATGGCATTTTATCAGTGACAATTTCGGAAGGTAGCTTGCCTGCTCTTTTGGCAGCTTGATTCATAACCATTTGGACATCACTAATTGAACGAGTAGCAGTAATGTGAGTAGCTAGCAAAAACCTTGTCTGTGAATCAATGATATCGAATAGCCAGTAATGCCTATCCGGCCTTTTGCCTTTTTGCAGTTTACCTCTTACGACAATAGCAGTCTCATCTGCTATCCATTTATCACCAATTATGGGATCAAATTCATTAGCCTTAGATATGGCTTCATTGGTAAATTCCTGAATCCATTCATATACAGTCGATGTTGCTACGTGAGAGCCAAATTGATGCTGAAATTCTTCCTGTATAGCATCCAGTGATAATCCTTCATAATATAGTCTTAAAGCTGTCGCTATCTGATTACTTGGATAGCGCATTTTGAACAATGTATCTTTACTTGATTGCTTACGTTTGCAGTCATCACACCACCACAATTGCTCACCGTTATAGTGACCATAACGCTTCATATTATTGCCGCTGCAATATTTACACTTTACAGGTTCTATATTCATGGTCATAGCATATCTAATTCCATGCCATGACCATAGATAATTAAAGTGCATGGCTTATAGTTTAAGGTGAAACTCTTTAGCCACCAATAGTTATGTACAAATATTTTGCTTAATTTATTAATAGTGGTACATAACCATTTTGGGTAACTAGGCATTGGAATATAATAGTTTTGAGGGTGGCGTAGGCCCTTGCTTTGAGGGATTAAAGGAGTATAACAATGAAGATCGTTATTAAAATAACGGTTTCTGCCACAGCAATGGCAACAATCATTGTTCTTCTGCTCAGTATGATGAGCTAAAGCAAAACTAATCCAGTTTACAAGCTTATAGGCAATAGGGAGAATCGGCCACCCTCGCTCCCTAGAATTAATAAATATCTTAATTAGCGTATCTGATATAATACTGGTAATTTTTAAGAGGTATGATATGCCGGTAGAAAATAGGTGGTATGAATTTACACGTGAAAAGGTACTTACACTTTCGGCTGGCCTAACAGGAACATATGAAATAGGTGATGCTAATAAAGTACCTGTATATATAGGTAGTAGTACAAGCTCACAAACAAGTATTCGTGGACGTTTATTATCACATCTTAATAACAAAAGATGTCCTAAGGGTAAATATTTTCGATGCACATTGGCAGGTGCTTTTGAAGATCCAAAACAAATGGAAGTAAAAGCTGTTTTTGCCCATTTCCGTAAATATAGAAAACTACCTATATACATAAAGGCATATCCGAAATTAAATTTATAGATATTACTCAACTATAATACGTTTGTTTACAACCTTAACTCTCTTCACCAACCTTTCAAGGCTATCACCTGATTTGTTCCAGTGTTGCATAACAAATTTTTCTTGAGTTTTGGCTGGGGCATTTCTGGTTTTGTTGATTAATTCCGATAAATACCTTGACCTTGCTGATAATTTAGACATAACTATCCTCACTAATAAAATAATGATGTTTCAACGATAACCGAACGGAACCGAGCATTGTAATCTTCGTAATTTTCATTTGTTAAAATCAGTCCTTTAGCAGATCATTGGTTTTCTCTTTTTTAAGCTTCGGGAAGCCCGCTTCCTGTTTACTTTCTGTCCACGGACTTCCCGATTGTCTCAGCATACCCGGCTTAAAGCTTGCCGCTGCCAGACTTACTGGAAGTGATGAGCCTGATTGCGCCGTAAAGCATCGCAATTCCGAGGAACACCGGCACCATGTCCAACACCATTTCGGTATTGGCATCAAGGCCGTCAGTGTTTGCGGAACCGTAGAAGTTTACCCACATCAGGATACCCACCAGACCGACTATGAGACCGATAACGCCGTCAATCATTGTACCTGATTCTCCGAATCCCTTAGAGCAAGGGCATACACTTTTATGAAGTTATCTTCAGAATAACATAATGATTTTGGCTTTGTCAATGGTTAGTTTAACTGCCGAATACTGAAATCCCATGTCCACAATTTTCCAGTTACAGCGGAATAATCAACTGTTAAAACAACTACTAGAGATATAGATGAGTTTTTGCCAATGTACACCTTGTTAGTTCCCCCTGCCTGGCTGGAGGTATAGGCTATTCCCGAAACCGTAGCCCCTCCTAATGTGGTAGAAGGAGTAAATAATACCATTGTTGAATTTGCCACAGTTAATGGAGCGGTATCTATTTGCACGGGAGTAGCATCGGACAAGTCGAAATTAGCATTAATTCTATAATATGTGCCTGAATTTCCTTTGTTTTTTACAGTTAGAAACCATGTTTCAGCCTGTAAATTTGATATATATACCTCGCTATCAACATCTTTTTCTAGCCATAATTCCAAATCGCCATTAGAGCTAATTGCGCTACCCCTGTCAACTGAATTGGCAGAACTACTGCTCGAATTAGATACAGTAATCCATGTCTGATCATTTTTCAAAGCATTTACAGCAGAAGCAATCGCATCATTGACCTGCTGCTGAGTATATGTCTCAGTCTTTGAGTAGCCGGTATTCCCGCCGGTATTCCCAGCTAGCGCATCCACACGAGTTGAATCGGCCTTCTTGCCAATTTGATCTTTAAGATTGGCTATATCTACTCCATAAGCAGCGATCTGTGCCTTTATTGTGGCAATATCAGTAGTAATTGGACTAGCTGTGGTCTTGGAATCATCGGTAATGCAGCCCAGGGCCGGGAGAATTAACAGTAATCCTGACAGCAATACCAGTAAAAGCTTATTTCTCATTTTGTTCCTCCATCTTCAATTTCTGTACGATGGCATCTTGAATCCAATCATGGATTCTTTGCCCCTTGCGTATGGCAGATATTTTCATCTTGAGCCATATTTCCTGGTCTAATTCGGACTTGAGAGCATCAATCCTCTGTTTATTATCCATAATAGCTATAATATAACCTACCAATTAACTGCCATCAATGGTTATTTACAATAAATATAAATATTTATAATCATTGACTTATATTTATAAACATATATATACTATTGTATATGTTCCAGTGTGATAACGGTTCCAGCTACCGAATGGATAAGAGCTGTCCCAATGCCAGAAAAGTCAATCCAGCATGCCAGTTCTGCGCTGATTGCCCATTCGGAGAATGTATCCAATCCATGAAGCCAGCCGAGAAAGGCCTGATTCTGCAAGCTCCGGTAATCAAGCAAGTATATGCCAGCTATGATACTGGCCATGATCTGAAGGAAATTGCCCGGCTATTAGGCGTAACTTATGATAAAATCTATAACTGGCTACATGACCGGCCACGCATCGAAGAGAAAATCAGGATTTATGCAGCAGTATGACAGCTAAAAAGAAGAAGCCAGAGCCGATAATCGAGGCAACGGCAGAAGTTGTGGAAGAAAAGCCTGCTGCTCCGGTAGAAGAAACTGCCGTAGTCAAGTTTCAAAGCCAGATACAGCTACTGCGGCAAGACATATTTGACACAATGGAAGAAGATCGCAAAATAATGAAGGACTTGTACGGCTATCTTCATCCGGTAATCAAGCCCTGGTATACCAGCCCAGCAGTCTGGCTAGCTATAATTCTAACGCTGGCCATGTTTTACCTGCTGTATGCTTTTTATATGTCAGAGACCGGGCATACTGTGCGGCTACCCGATTGGTTTAACCAGCCGATCATACTTAAATAACAGGAGATCGCTCAATGGATATCAACTGGACATTCATCATATCAACTTGTATTACATTGGCCTTTAGCTCGGCCACTACATTCCTGACTATGCGCTATTTAGGCAGAATGGTGGAGCATGTAGAGAAAAAGACCGTCAAGCCGAATAAAGAGGACGGGCAGGCCAATTCTTAGCCAATGTATTCATCGAATGGAATTTTACTAAGCCAGTTTTGTCTTGCCCAATAACGCATATATTTACTTAACAAGCGTTTAGTCCATTGTGGCTCACAGTAGCTATTTTTTACCAAGGGATCTCCATATTTAGTCTTATCAATAGCCTGATAACGCTGCGGATTTGAACGTATCCCTAATTTTCTAACAGTTTCCAATCTGTAGAGAGCATCTTCTGGTGTATCTCTGAATCCTATCAACACATAAGCACGTATTTTATTCTTGGGTATTCCTGCCATGATGGTCTTATTTATGGAATCCATAAATTGGTTTTCGGTCTTTATTGCATCCCAGGCAAATCGAACACAAGATAAATTTAGTTCAGTAATACGTTCTAAATGGTAATCAGTTAACAATCGACAATCAAGCCCCTGGTTAAAATCAATTCCCTTAACTGTTTTCAGACTATCAATAACTTTTTCAAAGTGTATTTTGCTACAAGCAAGTAAATTATTATCACAGATAATAGGCTTTGGCTCCCACTGCTCTAATTCTATAAAATGCCCTTCAATTCTGGGAACAGCACAAAATTTACATGAGCGAATACATCCCCGGCTTGTAAAAGTAGCAAGAGGATTATGGCGAAATAAAGCAGGTATTTTGCCGCCTACTTCTGCAATGTCATTTAAGTAATTAGGCATAAGATCAACAGCCGGGCCGCCTGCTTTGACATTATATCCCAATTTTCTATGCCATATACAAGCGGAATAAGCTTGAGGCAAATTCCATGTGAATGGAATTGATAAATAGACTGTGCTACTTTCACTCCATTCAGCAATTCTCTTTAACCACATTATTCAAGCATCCCA
>Ga0172381_10001989_pt1 | contig 23266 bp, 21 predicted proteins | sample Leawel6488metaG_FD_119754 | JGI IMG/M metagenome (GOLD analysis project Ga0172381, IMG submission 119754) | Leachate microbial communities from a municipal landfill in Southern Ontario, Canada - Leachate well 64-88 metaG | ecosystem: Engineered > Solid waste > Landfill > Unclassified | place...
ACTTTAAAATAACTAAAAACAGCCCTCAAGCAAGCTGGTAAACATTCGTTTTCTTTTTGTTCTCTTATGTCTATATTGAGATTGATCATTCTTATATAAAGGTTAAAAATTTAAGTTTGGAGATTGCATCAGGAATACACTCTCTCCTTGCAAGGATTCTTCCCTGTTTAATTTTTATTCTTTCATAACTAAGAGTATAGGTATCCTTCTGTCTTTTGTCAATGCCACTTAGCCAATGCATTTTTCAGCTTCACCGCACATACATATAAATAAGGTCCGAACTTTTACTAGGATATAAAAAAATAATCGCTTTCCTAAGCGATTATCCAAAGGGGCTCCGCGAGAGGGATTCGAACCCCCGACCAATTGGTTAACAGCCAACTGCTCTACCACTGAGCTATCGCGGAATATATAAGTTTTAGACTACAGATTTAAGTATAATGTTTTTTTGGTTTTCGTCAAGGCAAAAAATGGATTCGGCATACGAGGCCAAAATAAGTAAAATCTGTCACAAAAACGCACAGGAAACGGCTTTAAACCGTTCCCTGTAAAACAATAAACAAAATAAGGTTCAAAATAAGCCAAAACTAAGATTGCCTAATAATCCATCAATTTCTTGACGCTACGGTGCTTACGGATACGCTCAAGAGCCTTTGCCTCGATTTGACGGATTCGCTCTCTAGTAACCCCGAATTCCTGCCCGATTTCCTCCAAAGTATGAGTTACTCCATCCTCCAGCCCGAAACGCATTTTTAGGATTTTTTGCTCTCGGGGAGAAAGCTCAACCAAGATTTCCCTGACATATTCCTTTAAAAGCTGTCTTCCTGCCATTTGCGAAGGAAGAACTGTTTCTGTATCCTCAATAAAATCCCGAAGGGTGCTTTCATCGTCATCTTCACCGATGGAGGTTTCCAAAGAAATCGTATCTTGGGAAATCTTCATGATGTGACGCACTTTCTCCACTTCAATGTCCATCTCCGAAGCGATTTCCTCTGGCAACGGCTCGCGCCCCAAGTCCTGCACTAATCGCCTCACCACCTGAGAAAATTTATTGATTGTTTCCACCATATGCACGGGAATCCTGATCGTTCTCGACTGATCAGCGATGGCACGCGTAATCGCCTGACGAATCCACCAGGTTGCATAAGTCGAAAATTTATAACCCTTCTTGTAATCAAATTTTTCCACCGCACGAAAAAGTCCGATATTCCCCTCTTGTATCAGATCCAAAAGGCTCAAATTAGAACTTCTACCTACATATTTCTTGGCGATACTTACAACCAAACGCAAATTTGCCTCTGCCAGTTGCTGTCTCGCCGCGACATCTCCTTTTTCTTTTCTCTTGGCAAGCATAATCTCTTCATCACCCGACAGGAGAGGAACTCTTCCGATTTCTCGAAGATACATTTGGACCGAATCGTTCGAAATATTATCGAGAGAAAGATTTTTCATCTCAGCCTCAACTTCCTTTTTCGTCTTTTTGCCTTCATCAGCAGCCTCTTCCGCTATATCGATTATATCCACCGATTCCTCTATTTTTACATTCTGTTTTTCCAATTCATCGTAAATCTCCTCCAGCCTTTCAATATCCTCTTCGATATCTGGAAATATATGAATTATCTCCTGCTCTGTTACGAACCCCTTAGACTTGCCACGATTCATAAGTTCCGCCAATTTCTTGTCGTCATCCATAAGAGCGACATTACCCATCTCACCCTCCTCGGCCTCACTCTTTGCCACCTCTTTTTTAAGCGCTTTGCCGCCCTTCGCCGGAGATTTTATTTTAACAGATGGTTTCTTCATCTTTACCGGAATCGATTTTTTTACAGTCTTCTCGGCCTTCTTTTTTGAGACAGGACTTTTTTTCACCTTTTTAACCGATGCAATCTTCTTCACTCTTTTTGCCGCGATATCTTCCTTTTTCATCTCTTTTTTCTTATTTATTACTTTCCCGGACGCCTTTACTACCTTGCGTATCACTATTTTCTTACCTGTCGGCTTAGCAGCTTTATTTTTTCCAACAGAAGACACTTTCGCCACTTTTTTCACAGCTTTTTTGACTTGGCTTTTTTTGTTTTTATCCGACCTCATAATTATTCTAGATAAAAATTAAAATCAAAATAACGATCAAAACCCTATCGTTCCTAATTCATCCATCAGTCGGGATTGTTCTTTAAAAAGTTTCTCAAGAAGCACGCCGTCATCTTCTTTTTCGGCTTTTTTTATGCGCAATTCAATATCCCTGAGCCCCTTTTTGACAGAAAGCTCTTTAAGGTTAGAAATGCATTTTTCTGCTTCTTTAGAAAGATCAAACCCTTCCTCGTCCAGATGAGACTCAATGCTAAAAACGGCAGTATCGAATACAAAACTGGGATTTAGGGAACCTTTCGGATAAGAATCCTTATCCGCTATTTTTTTTCTTATTTGTTCCAAATCCTCTTTTGCAAGCGACCTTTTCTGCTTATAGCATTCCTTTATTTCACTATATATATCCAAAAAAATCTCATCTTCAAAAATTTTATCCAAATCCGCAAAGAGCAGATCGAATCTTTCCGGGCTGACAATCACAAGCCCGAGCAAACTCTCTTGCAGCTTGAATTCCCTGCTTGTCTTTGCCGGAAACGGTTCCGCTTTCTTTCTTTCCATCCTGCCAGCTTTTTGTTTCTTGTCAGTTTCCCGCAGCACCTCTTCCAAAATATTTTCTTCAATCCCGATTTCTGATGACAATTTCTGCAAATAAAAACTCCGCTCGATTCTGTTGGAAATCCTGGCAATCACTGTAAGTAATTCCTGGGCAATTTTTTTCTTGCCTTCCACATCTTCCTTGTCATATTTATCAAAAACACTCTCGAAATAGAAATCTATCACTTTGATCGTTTTTCCCGCCGCACTGCGCCACAGCTCAGGATCGCTCTTCACACAATCTGCAGGATCCTTGCCTCCGGGAACCCTTATCACGCTGACATTCATCCCTTCCGCCAAAGCCATATCTATCCCCCGACCTGACGCTTTCACTCCCGCCGCATCCATATCAAAAGAAAAAACTATGTTATTCGTATATCTTTTTATAATCCGGAGTTGTTCCTCCGTTAATGCCGTCCCGGAAGTCGCCGTCACATTATCCACCCCCGCCTGAAAAGAAGCGATTACATCCACATTCCCTTCTACCATGATACACTGGTCTTTCTGCCGAATTGATAGCTTTGACTTATCCAAGCCATAGAGAACCCTGCCTTTATTATAAATCGGAGTCTCCGGCGTATTGATATATTTAGCACTCGACTCATCCCCTCCAGGCATAACACGAGAACTGAATCCTATCGTCTGTCCGGAGATATTATTTATCGGAAACATAATTCTTCCTCGAAATCGATCATAAACCTTTCCCCTTTCATTTTTTACCGCCATTCCGGAAAGCAAGATATCTTTTTCTTTAAAACCTTTCTTGACTAGGTATTCACTCAAGAGGTGCCACGAATCTGGGGCGAATCCTAACTCGAACTTAGCGATTATCTCTCCCGAAAGACCGCGTCCTTCTAAATATTCATATGCCTTCTTGCCTCCTTTTATTTTTAGGCATTCCTTGTAGAACCTTTTGGAAAGATCGACAATCTCCAGCAAAACGCCTTTCTCACTCCCTCCGCTATATTCCATTTTCTGGATTTGGACTCCGGCCTTTTCCGCAAGCAGCTTTAATGAGTCTATAAACTCGACGCCCTCGATTTTCATAACGAAAGAAAAAATATCCCCACCTTCGCCACAACCAAAACAATGCCAAGACTGCCTCTCCGGGCTTACCATAAAAGAGGGTGATTTTTCGTTATGAAACGGACAACAAGCTTTCAGATTTCTTCCGGCGCGCTGAAGTTGCAAATAACCACCCACCACATCTTCAATACTAAGTTTTGATTTTATCTCGTCGACGGATGAATTCTGCATAAAATAAATATAACTTCTCTATGTTAAAGATTAGCATTTTCCCCGCCTGCGGTCAAACAAAACTCCGCTCGCCCCAAACTAGGCTTCATTTTCTTCTCCGATTATTTGCAGGATTTTTTTGCACAGTTTTAATCTGGGATCCCTCTCAAAAAATCTGGCTGCTTGAATTCGCCAATATCTTCACTACCGCAGAAAGGACAGACATAACATCCGCCTTTAATCCTGTCCGTTTTCCGAAATTTGAGCGCGTAGAAAAAACTCAAAACTACACGCTTCCAGAAATGCCGCTTGGCGAAATAATAATAAGCCTCGTGTTCACTGATTGGCATCTGCTCCCGTGAACAATCTGGATTCCTGCAAATTAGAGCATCTGACCTATAACGCACCGAGTACTTCCAGTCCGAAGGCGGATTAAAATCGTCCCAATCCTTATAGGACTTAAAATGATTTTTAAAGAGATATTTCTGATACCAAATTTTTCTCCTTTTCATTTTTTTAGAGTTTAGCCCCTACAACATAAAAGCATACCACGAAGGCATGCTTTTTGCAAAATATCTAAAAGATACTTCTTATTCACATAATCTAAAATTCTCCATTTTGCCTTTTTCTTCATAGCTAAGAGTAAAATAGGGGGTTTTATATCTACTGCATGTATGAGAAGAATCTTTCATAAGAATACCCCCCTCCAACCATACGCAATCCCCTTCACATTCTATGCCAGAATCACATTTTTTTCCTGCATCCGTAGTTCCCCCTTGAGGATAACAGCCAAAGGCAGACATAGCACCGAATCCTATTGAACTTATTTCTGATCTCAATTCACCGCCCCAAAAATCACATCGAGACGCAAGAGAGGCAGAAGAACCATAGCAGCCAGACTGATATAAGAAATCAGACTCTTTCATTTCTCTTTTTTCTATAACAATAAAAATTACCGTGGGAATAATGATTATTATTGCCAGGATTATCTTCTTTTTGCTTAACCTCATATTTAGCTATAAAAGAAAGGGTTATAGATAGTCTTATTTTATTTATTCTTTTCCATAAGTTCAAGAGCAAGACTCTTTGGAAGCTCTTCGTACTTCTCAAATTCCATAGAATAACTCGCTCTTCCCTGGCTCATGGAACGGATCTGGGTCGAGTAGCCGAACATCGAGTTCAAGGGAACATGGGCGGTTATAACTTTGATTCCTTGTCCACGATCTCCCATATTTTCAATTTGTCCTCGTTTTGAACTCAAATCTCCCACAACATCACCCATAAATTGTTCAGGAGTAACAACTTCAACCTTCATTATAGGCTCCAAAATCACAGGGTCAGCCTTCTTGAAAGCCGACTGGAATGCCAGAGAACCGGCAATCTTGAAAGCAGCTTCGGAAGAGTCAACTTCATGGTATGATCCATCATAAACAGTAGCCTTAATGTCGATAACCGGATAGCCGGCGAGCACACCTCTTGCCATCGCTTCTTCGATTCCCTTCTGGATAGGTTTGATGTATTCCTGAGGAACGACACCTCCTTTGATTTCATTGACGAACTCGAAGCCCTTGCCTTCTTCAAGCGGCTCGATACGGATCCAACAATGTCCATATTGTCCGCGTCCACCAGACTGACGGACATATTTCCCTTCTGCCTCAGAATTTCCCTTGATAGCTTCACGATAGGCAACTCTAGGTTTTCCGACATTAGCCTCAACTTTCATCTCACGCATAAGTCTATCGACCAAAACCTCCAAATGAAGCTCTCCCATTCCAGCAATGATTGTCTGTCCGGTTTCTTCATCAGTATGAACCTTGAAAGTAGGATCTTCATCGGCAAGTTTTTTGAGTCCGAATCCCATCTTTTCCTGATCAGCTTTAGTCTTTGGCTCGATTGCCACCTGCATAACCGGATCGGGGAAAGTCATCTGCTCCAAGATAACAGGAAATTTTTCATCACACAAGGTATTTCCAGTGGTCGTGTCTTTAAGTCCGACAGTAGCCGCGATTCCTCCGGCATAGACTTCAGTAATCTCCTCGCGATGATTAGCATGCATTCGAAGGATACGACTGATTCGTTCTCTTTCTCCGGTGCTAGAATTTAACACATAAGTTCCAGCTTTCAAAACTCCGGAGTATACCCTGAAGAAAGTCAACTGTCCCACGAAAGGATCGGTGGCAACTTTAAATGCCAGAATAGAAAGAGGTTCATTATCATCAGCTTTTCTCTCGATTTCCTGTTCGGTCTTAGGGTCGATTCCCTTGATAGCAGGAACATCTATCGGAGATGGGAGATAAGCGATAACTCCGTCCAGCACAGGCTGAACACCTTTATTTTTGAGAGCCGTTCCACAATATACGGGGAAAAGCTCAGTATTGATGGTTGCCTTTCTTATACCTTTTACCAATTCTTCTTCTGTGATTTCTTCACTGGCAAGATATTTCTCCATCAAGTCATCATTAAATTCAGCAACTTTTTCCACCAAAAGAGATCGCCACTCTTCAACTTTCTCCTTCATGTCTTCAGGAACTTCTCCTTCCACCACCATTTCTCCGTTTGCTCCTTCAAATCTATATGATTTTCTTCTGACCAAATCTACCGCTCCTTCAAAATTTTCCTCGATTCCGATCGGAAGTTGGACAGCAACTGCGTTTTTGTTGAGTCTATCAAGGATAGAATCGAAGCTTCGGTAGAAATCAGCCCCCATTCGGTCCATTTTGTTTATAAAACAGATTCTTGGCACGACATACTTGTCCGCCTGATGCCACACAGTCTCACTCTGAGATTCCACGCCGGCAACTCCATCAAAAACCACGACTCCACCGTCAAGCACACGCAAACTTCGTTCTACTTCAACAGTAAAATCAACATGACCAGGAGTATCGATCAGATTGAACTGATAATCCTTCCAGGCACAAGTAGTAGCGGCAGAAGTGATTGTAATCCCTCTTTCCTGCTCCTGTTCCATCCAGTCCATAGTCGCTTCACCGTTGTGCACTTCTCCGATTTTGTGGCTCACTCCGGTAAAAAACAAAATTCTCTCAGAAGTAGTCGTCTTTCCGGCATCGATATGAGCAATAATTCCGAAGTTCCGCACCTTGTCTATTGGGTATTGTCTTGGCATATTTTTCCTTAATTTTAATTAATTTAAAAAATATTTTTAGATAGACACAAACCACCAGCTCTGAAAGCTGGCGAATTAGTTCCTACTTTTTACCTGGCTATTATATTATAAAAAGTTGCGAGTGTCAATTTTGCACTATATATATCCGCTTGGCTATCAACAATGCCTCAAGTGTACCTTTAGGATCATCGGAATAATCGTATTTTTCTTTCTGAGAAGCATCATAGACGGAATAGACAATCTTATCCGCTTCCGACCATTCCAAACCGATAGCCACTCCCATGGCATGATCCCCGCCATTAAAAGTGTCATTACCCGAGAGAATAACAATCGGCTCATAACCATCATCCACAAGATTCACCATATACATAATTCGAGCTTCTTCTTCGTTTCCTTCCTTTTCCCAGTAAGGATCCGGTACCCAAGCGAAACGGGTCTGATCTGGAGCCATGGCAAATCCACCAAAGAAACCGTCATAGACCTCATTTATTTTCATCTCGGAAAACACCAGATCATCCTTATTAAAAGAATATAATATGCCCGACGGATTATCTGTGCCATCCAATCCAGACTTAAATATAATTGACTTAGATTCCTCCGGCTCAGCAAAAATATAAAGGATTAAATTGAAGTTTTCTTTTAATTCTGGCAAGGCTTCTTTTACGCTTTCAACTAGAACTACCACTTCGCCGGTTTCAGAATCATTACAAACAAGCTTTTGATCCCAATATTTTTCTCCGTATTCAAGCACAAGTTTATAATTATCACATTTATCGCCCAAACCCCATTCAGGTATATCTTTTTCAACCTCAACTATTCCACTCCCGTCCCCCGCCACAAAATGACTGGCAAGGAAAGACTTAACCGCCGGATATGCCCCCTCGGCAAGATTATCAGAATATTCCGTCTTCTCGTTAGTCACGGTCTCTCCCTCGACAATTTGAAGGTCCTTCTTATCTACACGATAGAACCATTCATCATGTTTAGGAGAATATAAATATAGATACGAATCACCACCCGAAATCCACCATCCGCGTTCCCCATAGATAATCTCTTCCAAACCATCCTCGTCCACATCCACAATATCGATATTCTCAAAATTATAATATCTCTGACTTTTTATATTATCTTCTTTTTCTACGATAGAGATGAATTCTCCGTCCTGCTCGTCTAAGACAAATAACATCCCATCTCTGTTATATTCATCCCCCTCCCAACATACGCCCGCAACTTCACTACCCTCATCATTATCAGTATTCAAAAAAATAGACTGATCCACATTATAGCCCTCTTTGAGGCAGAAATATCCCGCAATCTCAAGAGCGCTCTTGCCTCCCTCATTGACTTCCTCTTCCTCGCTGCCAACTGTTATCCTCTGTTCATTTATAAACCCCACATCTTCTTCCGGAAACAATCTGACTAAGCAAGTTTTAATTATAATCACAGACAGAATAGCAAAAAACACAACGACCAATATACTTTTCACATCGAAAGTAGCTTTTTTAGAAAAGTTTCTGTTTTGAGATCCGTCCATGTTTTTGTTTTTATAAAAAATTTATACAAAGCCGATTAAACACCCCACAAAGATAAATCTTAAATTCATTCTATAACATTTTATAAAATATACAAAATAAAATAATCGCTCCTCGAATCAATCATTCCGCTTAGTTATTTCAATACAAAAAAAATACCCAGACTCGAACCCGAAAATCATTCTTATAGATTTTAATTTTTAAATAGTATGAAATAAAAACAAGATATGCTCAAAAGCATATCGATTCATCACAGAATCTAGACTATCACAAACCCTAAAAAGTGGTCGCTGGTGGACTCGAACCACCGACCTTACGAATGTGAATCGTATGCTCTAACCAACTGAGCCAAGCGACCTAAAACACGATTTATAATAACCCTGTTTTACAAAAATAACAAGATACCGGAGATAGAGTAATAAACTTGAGTCTGCGCTGCTGTCGTCGTGGAGTAGCAGGTTTCAACCTGCGAGGTTGCCCCAAGCGCAAAATAACATCTGAATAATAATGCTCCTTCCATATTAGATAACCGCGCAGACTAAAGTCTGCTACTCCATAAAATTTTTATTCCAGCACTGCCTTGATTCTTCTCACCCCCGCTGAGGACGATTCCTCTTTCGCAATCCTAAAGTGTCCCAATTCGGAAGTATTCTCGATATGCGGACCGCCGCAAATTTCCTTCGAAAACACGCCTTTCTCCTCGTCACCAATCACATAGACTTTCACTTTCTCACCATATTTCGACTCAAAAACTCCCATAGCGCCCAAACGCTTAGCATCTTCCAAGCTCATTTCCTCATAACTGACAGGCAGGGCTTTTTCAATTTGTTGATTAACAATCGCCTCCACTTTTTTCTTCTCCTCGTCAGTCATCTTCTCCGGATGAGAAAAATCAAAACGCAATCTCTCCGCCGTAATATTGCTTCCTTTTTGAAAAACATGGTCGCCCAACACGAGCCTCAGCGCCTGCAAGAGAAGATGCGCCGCCGTATGCAGTCGAGTTGTCTCTACGCTGCTATCCGCCAGCCCGCCTTTAAATTTCCCGGCCGAAGCGGTACGCGAAAGGTCTTGATGATTATGGAAGCTCTCATCGAATTCATCTTTGAGTTTTATACTATCAAATTCCATTCCGCGCTTCTCAATTTCCTCGACTATCATCTCGTAAGGAAAACCGTAAGTTTGAAAAATGTTGAAGGCTTTCTCACCGTTGATTTCTTCCAACTTCTCCAATTCTCGAAGTCCCATTTCTAAAGTCTTCCCAAACTTTTCTTCTTCTTTCTCCAACTCATCGATAATCCTTGCTTTATTCTCCACGAGCGCAGGATATTCCCCGCCATAAATTCCCAAAATCACATCCACTAATTCCGGCAAAAATTTCTCCTGCATTTGTAAAGTCCTCGCGCTCCTGATTGCGCGACGGATAAGCCGACGCAAGATATATCCCCGCTCCAAATTAGAAGGCACCACCCCGTCAGAAATCATAAACACCGAAGTACGGATATGGTCCGCGACAATACGAGCAGACTTTGTCTTATCAACTGCGCTAACTACTCCCTCCGGAGAAGCATTTGCCTTCTCTCTCTCCCCGGGGGAGAGGGTCGGGGCGAGGGGGACATTTTTCATTTCATTCCCCTCTTGAGAGGGGCGCAGGGGTGTGTTGCATTTCGAAAGCTCTTTTACCTTATCAACAATCGGCTTCAGCACATCACTCTCATAAATATTATCGAACCCGTTCAACATCGCGAGCGTTCTTTCAAGTCCCATTCCAGTATCTACATTCTGCTGTGAAAGCGGCTCGAATTTTCCTTCAGCATTTTTGTTATATTGCATAAAGACATTGTTCCAAATCTCTACATATCTTCCGCAGTGGCATCCCGGCTTGCAATCACTTCCATTCGGACAGGTGTCATAATTGGTAGATTTCCCAAGGTCGATAAAGATTTCCGTATCCGGACCGCACGGACCGGTTATGCCCGCCGGACCCCACCAATTGTCATCTTTGGGAAGCGGAAAGATTTTCGCCTCTTCGTTATTATTTCCACCCCAAACCTTTGCATCAGTTCCCAGCGACGCAAAACATTCCTGCCAAATCTTGATCGATTCCTCATCTTTCGGCGCATCTTCATCCCCCTCGAAAACCGTAACTTTCAAACGCTTCGGATCGATTCCCAAATATTTCGAGTCCGTCAAAAACTCGAAGCTCCAAAGGATAGATTCTTCCTTGAAATAATCTCCGAGCGACCAATTACCCAACATCTCAAAAAAAGTGTTATGCGTGCTATCCCCCACATCCTCGATATCCCCGGTCCGCACACATTTCTGCACACTGGTCAGCCGCGCCCCCTCCGGATGTTTCTCCCCCAACAAATATGGCACCAGCGGATGCATCCCCGCCGTCGTAAAAAGCACCGTCGGATCATTCTCCGGCACCACCGACGCCGACAGAATCCTCTTGTGTCCTTTTGATATGAAAAAATTAATATACTTCTCTCGCAATTCTCTTGAATTCATCATAATTCTTTATTTGATAAAATACTTAAATAGGCTGTTTTTAGTATAATTTAAAAGAGATAAAAAATAAAGCCCTTACACATGGGGCTTTGTCTATCGGGGAGTAGCAGGTTTCAACCTGCGCGGTTGTCCCACATAAGAAATAACTTTTTATCCGCGATGACAACCGTGCAGACTAAAGTCTACTACTCCGCATATAAGAACAAAATTAAGTATTAAAAATTCTCCTTTTTTTGATTAATAACCACAATATGGTTCTTCTCCAAGAAAGGCAACAACTCGATTATCTTTTTATAGTCTTTTTCTCGATTCTTATTAAGCGATGATTCACAATCAGGATCAAATTTCCCAGGATGCGCTATCATCTCGATAATTCCACTTTTAAACTTTTTATCTGATAAAATATCTTCTATTTCACCCATTTCTTTCTCTAATATAAAAATAGTGCGGTCACTTGTTATAATCCCGTTTTCAACTTTATTAGGAAAATATCTTCGTGTATAAATCTCATTCTTCCTCGCAAAATCAAATAACACCACCGCTTCTTCGTCAGAATAAATATCCTTATGCTTATCGATATGAGAAGGTTTAAAGCCGAATAAGTCAACAAAAATATCTTTCTGTCTCTCTATGTTCTTTGCGACCTCCTTATAGGTTGTATAATTCCTATCCGATTCAAAATGCAGCCCGACCGATATATCCTTACTTTTTGCAAGACCTATCAACTCTCCGACCTGATCCGTTTGGTTATTCACATCCCTAGTCACCAAGACAGAGGTGGATTTAATAAAATCCCCTTTTAATAGTTCTAATATTACTTCATTAAAAACCCTGCTCATTCCAAAATCATCAGCATTGATAATTATCTTTTTCATAATAAAACTTTAAATATTTCTTCGGTCTTTTTCTATGTGTTATTCCGTCCCCCGAGCCGGAATCTGCCTCATATCTAACTTTAATTTTATCTATTTCTCAAAAACATCAGCATACGCTTTGTGCAGGAAAAAATTTTCTGCCCCAAGTATTCGTAGATTCCGGATCAAGTCCGGAATGACAATAAGTGATTTGATGAATTATGGTAACGGGATCGCCATGTCGCTTCGCTCCTCGCAATAACACCTAGAATTACTTAATTTTCAAAATCTCCTCCGCGATAATTTCTGCTGGTTTTTTATTTTCCAAAGAATTATTATACTTTTTCAAATTCTCCACAATTTCATCTTTCTTATCTTGAAGTTCTTTTATCTTTTTTAAAAAGCTCTCGCCATCCAGATTTTCCTCCTCTGCCAACAAAAACATCTTCTGCTCAGCGAAATATTTGGCGTTGTGATATTGATGGTTGCCCGCCGCTGACGGAAGCGGGATTATAAGACTGGGTTTTTCTAGTGCGATGATTTCCGCAAGAGAATTGGCACCGGCGCGGGAGATTATAAGATCTGAAAAAGCAAATGCGTCTTTCATCTCTTCGCCAAGATATGGATAAATTTTATAACGATTCTTATTTTCAACCTCCAGCTCTTCAACACGCCTTTTTATATCTTCAAAATTTTTATTCCCACAGATATGAACGACCTGGAATTCGGCTAGTATCTTATCTAAAGACCCGAGCAAGAGCTCGTTAATTTTTTGTGCCCCTTGACTACCACCAAAAATCAAAACGACCGGCAAATTTTCCGATAATCCAAAAAATCTTTTTGCTCTGTCTTTATCTCCTTCAAAAATATCTTCCCTAATCGGATTACCGGAAATGATAGTTTTGCTATCCAAAAAATAATTGCGACTCTCAGGAAAAGAAATAAACACTTTTTTTGCCAAGCGCCCGATAATCTTATTCGAAAGTCCCGGTACCGTGTCAGATTCATGAGTAAGAATCGGAATACGAAGATACGAAGCCGCCATAACTGCCGGGATGCTGGCAAATCCGCCCTTGCTGAAAACGACATCGGGCTTGAACTTGAATATATGAAAAAAAGCTTCATCGATTCCGACCAACACTTTGAATATGTCCGAAAAATTCTCAAGAGAAAAATAACGACGGAGCTTCCCAGCTTTTACTTCCCTGACTTCGATTCCCGCCTCTCGCAAACTCTCGTTAAAATCGCTCTTCGGGCCCACAAACAAGAATTCAGCATCCGCATCGCGCTTCTTGATTTCCGAAACCACCGACAAAAGTGGAATCAGATGCCCGCCCGTTCCTCCGCCCGTTAGAAGTATTTTCATTTATAATTTTTATTTGTTATTTGTAAGATTCCATAGCGTTGTATATACTTTTCGTATGATACTATATAAACAGTAATGTTTAACCTTATCATTCCCTCGAAGGAGGGAATCCAGGATTAGTTTCATTTAGCCATAGTTAGCCCAAAGTATTGTCTTTTGCAATTAACTCTGGACCCCCGTATTCACGAGGATGACAGTTGATAATAATGAGAAGAATAAAACTGTAAACAACGCCCTGATAATTAACATGTTATTAATACAGAATCTGTTATTGCGAGGAGTGAAACGATGTGACAATCCCGAGATTTAATTCCCCCTGTCTTTTTTCGGGGTTCTTCACTTCGTTCAGAATGACACACTTTCTAATTCATCAATTTCCAAAGCGCCCTGCCTGTCTTGCTCGGATCATGAGAAACCGTATCTCTTTTTACAAGGTTTACACCGATGAATTTTTCCTTATCCAGATTACCACTGAATTCCACAGAGTCGAGAATAGAGACATCTTCTTTCCTCTTTTTTTGCACCAAGCTGTTATCGGGAATATCCTTGTTATACAACACGAAATCCAGCTCGGTACCGATATATTTCTCCGTCTCTCTTGCAAAATCTTCCACAGAGAACCCTCCCGTCTCCCCTTTTTTATTCATAATATTTGAAACGAGAACCTTTTTCGCCCGTGATGACGCAATCGCCTTTTTTATTCCCAACGGCAAAAAGCACGGCAAAATAGAAGAATAGAGATCGCCCGGACCAAAAACGAGAAAATCTGCTTTTTTGATTTCCAAAAGAACCTCGGGATAAGCCTTGGCTTGCGACTTCAAAAAGATTTTTTTGATTTTTAAATTTGCATCGCGATTTTTCGGAACATCGATATCGCTCTCGCCTTCCACGACCTGCCCGTCCTCAAGCTCCGCACAGAGAGTTATATTTCCCATCGTCACCGGAAGCGCCTTGTATTTTTTCGGAATCTCCATAAACTCGCGACACTTTTCCAAAACATCACCATAGTTTTTTATACTTCTCGAAAGTCCCACGATAAAAACATTCCCGAAGCTGTGCCCCTTATGACCGCCTTCGAATTCTTCGTTCCCGAAACGGAAACCCCACAAATCCTTCTTCCATTTAGGCGCATCCGAAAATGCCAGGATATGCCGACGGATATCTCCTGGCGCCGCCACACCGAAATCGCGCCGGAGTTGTCCAGTAGAGCCGCCGTCATCCGCCATTGAAGTCACGGAAGTGATTTCAGCAGGATATTTTTTGAGCGTTTCCAGAACTATTTGTGGCATTGCGCTTCCGCCTCCGAAACAAACGATTTTTTTATTTTTCATAATTTATGCTAATTTATTTATGCCCGTGTAAACTATAAAATACTACTATTTTATTCCTTGTCAATTCATTCTTTATATTATACCATTAAACCGTAAACCATAAAAACAGCTGATGGAAAAATTTATTATAAACGGAGGAAGGTCGCTACGGGGAGAAATCGAAGTTCGAGGCTCCAAAAATGCCACCACACCGATTCTTTCTGCCTGCTTACTTACCAAAGAAGAATGTATCATTGACAATGTGCCTCTTATCACCGATGTAATGAAGATGATTGAAATTTTGCAGAGCATGGGAGTAGAAGTAGAACGCATCGGAGAACGGACAGTGCGCGTGAAGGCCGGAGATAATGTCGATCCGGAAAAAATGGATTTTGCCATAGTGGGACATATGCGCTCTTCGATTTTGCTCCTCGGAAGTCTTTTGGCAAGATTTAAAAAGTTTAAAATCAAACAACCGGGAGGATGCATCATCGGCGCCAGACCGATCGGAACACATTTTGAAGCCCTGGAAGCTTTGGGAGCTACCATAACCCAAGATGATAATTTCTATTATCTCGAAGCTGACAAATTAATCGGCAAAAAAATCGTACTCAAAGAGTTTTCCGTGACTGCCACTGAAAATCTTATGATGGCCGCCGCCCTCGCCGAAGGAACCACAACAATCCGCACCGCTGCCATCGAACCTCATGTACAGGACCTGGGAAGATTCCTCCGCAAAATGGGGGCCAATATCAAAGGTTGCGGTTTTCATACCATCCAGATAGAAGGAGTTGAAAAACTTCACGGAGCAAAACATTCCATCCAACCAGATCCGATCGAGGCCGGAACTTTTGCCATCGCCGCCGGAGCAACCAGGGGCGATGTACTTATAAAAAATGTCAATCCTAATGATCTGGACTTAGTCCTTGAAAAAATCAAAGAGGCAGGGATTGTTTTCGATGTAGGAGAAGACAGCCTTCATATCAGACCGACTTCAAAACTCGGAACGCTTTCTAAGATAGAAGCTCGGACTTACCCCGGTGTGCCGACCGATCTGCAAGCGCCCTTCGCCGTCTTGGCAACTCAAACCGAGGGGAACACTCTCATCCACGACACACTTTATGAAGGTAGAATGAATTATATCAACGAGCTATCTAAAATGGGCGCCAACGCTGTCATCTGTGACCCGCATCGCGCCATCATCACCGGACCTACGCCTCTCTACGGAAAAGACATCACCAGTTTCGACCTGCGTGCCGGAGCCACGATGATTATCGCCGCATTGCTCGCTCAAGGGCAAAGCTCCATCTCTGGCATCGAACAAGTAGACCGCGGCTACGAGACAATTGAGGAACGACTAGAAAAAATCGGCGCGGATATCAGGAGAGAAAAAATCTAGCTTTATATAATAATATTATACTCTAAAACCCGCAGAAGCGGGCTTTATTTTGTGATCTTAATTATGCAATTATATCAACAATGCATCTTTATGTAATTATAAAAAGCAACATCAACCCCAGTCCACGATCCAAACAGCAAGATACCAGATAAAAAAATAAGGAATAAAGACAAAATGATCTGATATGAATTGCAAATAATATATTTACTTTTAAAAAAATAAGATAGCAAAAGCACAAAAAGCAAAAAAACAGAAATTTCTATCAGTATAAAGCTAATTGAAAAAATATTAATGTAAAGATTGAAACCACCTAGAGGTTCGTAAAAATTTGAACACAATTCTATTGAGCTCGAATCCTTTAAAACCTCATAATTATATCCTTCATATTTAAAATTATAATATTCAACATAACCAAACAAAAAGATATTAAACAGAAAAATAATAAGAAAGAAAGATGTAAAAATCTTGCCCCCTAGAAAGTTTTTTATCATATCTTTAAGATTTTAATTTTAAAAAATGAAGCGGGAAAGACTTTTAATTCTTTCCCAATAATCCATAGACATCCGATTTATAAACTATTATAAGGTACCTCCCAAGACTTTAAGTCTCTATAATAATATTCAATGTCTACTACCATTCGGTTTGGCCATGTAGCATGTTGATATATCTCGCACCTTACAGAAGCTACAGATCTATCATCGCTCCATTCAGGAGCCGACATAACTGCACTAGTTACAGCATCTAAGACGCCAGGTCTAAGATAACGAATACAATTTTTACCGTAACTTGTAAAATACAGTCTTGCACCTACTCCCGGAGCTGAAGCCAAATCATACTCAACATGATCAATATAGGGCTGCAGAGATGGAGAGATATCACTATGCTCGTATCTTACAGCATCATGCCCAGCAAATTGATAATATGTCTTAGCTTCTGCCGAAACACATGCTATACACAGGAATATTAAAGCTGCTAATATGATTATTTTCTTCTTCAATTTATCAACTCGCTATTTTTTTGTTTTAGATTGTGCCTTTGTTTTTTTCTTTATATGTTTATACTTATTTTTCTATCACCCCCATGCCTGCAATATAACAAAAAAAACAAATTTGTGTCAATACTCCTTAAACGAATCTTATCTTCTTATTCCACTGTCACACTCTTTGCTAGATTTCTCGGCTTGTCGATATCAAGTCCTCGCTCAATCTTAATATGGACAAGAAATAAAAATTACAAATCGAATATCATCCTTTTTATTGTGCTAATAGCCTCTTCATTCTCCCCTATCCTACTTATTATTTTCCCATCACTAAGAAATTCAACCATAAAATCAGCGAAAGCTTCATCCTTAATAAGGGCCTCGCTTATAAGCTCCCCGTGCTTATCTTTCTGTATCTGCATAACTTTTTGTTTCAACTCCGGATGCCTGTCGATGAAATCGTCCCATTCTTCAGAATCAATATCGTCATAAATGATATGGCCAAGTTCATGAAAAAGAGCTTTTTTGCCTAATTTCCTAAGATAGTCCACAGCTTCTTGGATATTATTAAATTCTAAATCCGTATCACCTTCTTTCTCGGCATACCTTTCTGCCATCTCCTTAGCTTTTTCTTCTCTTACTGAAAAAAAGGAGATCTTATTTCCCCCCTCGAGAACCATAGTAAATCCAGGAAGCTCTCCTTCTAATTTTACATTCTCCTTATTAGCTACATCCATCAAATCTTTTCTTGTTATATTGTCTGGATTATAGCCATTTTCCCGCAGATATTCTCTAAAATCACAGTTTTTCATCATTTCTATTTTCCATTGTATCTCGCATTGGTCAAAAAATGGATCTCCGGGTTTTAGACTCTCTATTTTTCAACGTCTGGAAGACTTATTCTTTTCCTTGCTTCTTCAAGACAAAAATCTATCTCTTTCTGAGAAATAACCTCGAAATTTTTATTCTTGATTTTCTCATTATTGACCACAAAACGGTTTTCAAATTTATCCATGAGCCTTTATTATTTTTAAAAGATAGATTCTACTCCACCGTCACACTCTTCGCTAGATTTCTTGGTTTATCAATATCAAGTCCGCGCTCAATTCCGACATAGGCGGCAAATAAATAGAGCGGAATACAAGCAAGAACCGGCGTCAACATTTCCAGCGTTTTTGGAATATAAATCGTATCAGAAACGATATCATTCAAGTCTTCATTTCCTTTGGTCGTAATGGCAATAATCTTTCCATTGCGCGCTTTCACTTCTTCCATATTACTCCGCATCTTTTCATAAACGCTATCTTTCGGAGCGATAAAAACACACGGGAAATTTTCATCGATCATCGCAATCGGACCGTGCTTCATCTCACCGCCAGCATAACCCTCGGCGTGGATATAAGAAATCTCCTTGATCTTGAGCGCGCCCTCGTAGGCAATCGGACAATTATACTTTCTTCCGAGATATAAGAAATTTTCATAACCAGCATATTTTTTCGCCAAACTTTTCATCTTATCGCTTTCCTTCAAAACCTCCTCCACCAACTCTGGCAATCTAGAAATCTCTTCCAAAATTCGTTTACCCATCACCACGGACATACCTCGCATCCTGCCCAGGTAAACCGTGATAAGTGCCAAAACTACCATTTGCGAGATAAACGCCTTTGTCGAAGCAACCGCGATTTCCGGACCGGCGTGATTATAAACACCCGCCTCCGTTTCCCTTGCAATCGTACTTCCTACCACATTCACGACTCCTAGCGTGAGTGCACCCTTTCGCTTGGCTTCCATCAGTGACGCCAAGCTGTCCGCTGTCTCTCCTGACTGACTGACGACCAAAACCGCAGTTTTTTCATCAACAATCGGTTTGCGATATCGAAACTCACTCCCCAGCTCCACCTCGACAGGGATACCGGCATATTCCTCCAACATATATTCACCCACCATTCCCGCATAACTGGCGCTACCGCAAGCGATGATAATAATCCTTTCAATATCTCGCAAACGCTTCTGATCCAAGACTTCCAGCCCGCCCAACTTCGCCAAACCTTCTTCAATAATCATCCTGCCCCGCGTAGAGTTCTTGATCACCTCCGGACACTCAAAAATTTCCTTAAGCAAAAAATATTCAAAACCGTTCTTCTGGATATCAGAAAGATCCAGTTCGATCACATTCGGCTTTTTATCAACCTCGGAATTATTCTCGACAGAGATAATTCTATAATCATCTTTTGTGATCACCCCCAACTCGCCATCGTCCATATAAATGACCTTGTCAGTGTAACCCACTAACGCCGACGAATCAGAAGCGATAAAAGTCTCTCCTTCGGAAAATCCCAAAACCAGCGGACTCGACTTTTTTGCCACCACGAGTTTGTCAGGGTCTTCTCTAGCGATAACCGCCAACGCATAAGCCCCCTCAACCTCCTTGAGTGCGTTCAAAACCGCCTCTTCCAGATTGCCTGCGAAATGCTTCTCGACTAAATGTGCCAAAACTTCCGTGTCCGTATTGGACTTAAAAATATGCCCCGCTTTTTCCAAATCCGCCTTGAGGCTCTTATAGTTTTCTATGATACCATTATGAACAAGATGGATATTTCCATTACAATCAGAATGCGGATGTGCGTTCTTCTCAGAAGGAATCCCGTGTGTTGCCCATCTAGTATGCGCGATTCCCGCCGTCTCTCCCCATTTTTCATTTTTTATGCCGTCCTCCAATTCCTTAATCCGTCCCACTTTCCTGACACATCGCACCTCAGATCCTTTTTCTAAAACCGCGATTCCCGCGCTATCATAACCCCGATATTCCAATCTCTTCAGCGCATTGATAAGAAAATCCTTAGCACCGTCTTTACCGATATATCCCGCAATTCCACACATATTTTTATGCGTTATATTTAACCCTCTAATTATAGTTTAGATGATTTTTGAGGTCAATTTTATATGAAAAAAAGGCAGGCGTTTGCGCCTACTCAACTTTTAAAAATTATTTCCAGTTTTTTCCGATTTCCGAAAAACTTTCAAAAAACTCTCTTCCCTCCATTTCTATATCTATTGCGACTTTAGCTCCTGTAAGGGAATTCCCTTTTCCTAACAGGAAACATTCGCATACGAGATCATCGCTCGGATGAAATTCTTTGTAAAGAAAGCATGGCGGAACACTGCCTGAGGTAACTCTTCTTAAATAATCAAGCTCCCGAAAGACCATGTTTTCTTCTTCTGACAATTCCAGAAGTCCGTTTTTTTTCATTTCTAGAGCCATTGCAACTTCGGCACCTATAGAAAAATCAAATATTCCCAGTAAGAAACATTCACATACGAGATCATCGCTCGGATGAAATTCTTTGTAAAGAAAACTTGACGAAGATTTGTCTAATGTAAGTTTTCTTAAACAATACAACTGCCAAAAAGCTGCGATTTCTTCCTTTAAAAATCCTGTTTGTGGATATTTTCTCTCCATCTGATACACGACCTTTTTCTTTTTATTACCTATAAAATAACATAAAACAACAAAAAGTCAAGCAAAAAAATAAACGAAAAAAAGAAGCTCTAAGCTTCTTTTTCTTCACTCCATCCTTTCGCCTTAAGTCCATTTTCCGCCGCGCGTCGCTGCGCTGATTGCTTGCTTGTCCCCTCTCCCTCAGCAATCTTCTCATCACCGACATAGACTCCTATCACAAAGTGTTTATCATGATCAGGCCCCCAATCTTTCTCCACGCGATATGACGGTGTAATGCCGATTTTTTCCTGTGCCTCCTCCTGAAATTTACTCTTCGGATCCTGATAAAGTTTGTCGCTCAAAACATCGTCCATGTGAGAAAGAATCCTTTCTGTTATGAATTTCTTCGCCGGTATATACCCTTGATCCAGATAAATCGCCCCGATAACCGCCTCCACGGCATTGGCAAGAAGATATTGTCTCGCTTTTCCCGTATCCTTCTCTTCCCCCTTACTCATCATCAGATGTTCTTCCAGTCCGACTTCCTGTGCCACCTGAGCAAGCATTTTTCCGTTCACCAAAGCCGATCTGAAATTCGTCAGCTCGCCTTCAGGGTTAGAAAAGTTGTTGTAAAGATATTCGGTCGATACCAATTCTAGCACCGCATCTCCCAAAAATTCCAATCTTTCATTATGGTCAAGTTCAAAATCTCTATGTTCATTGAGATAAGAACGATGGACCATAGATTGCCTCAAAAGATTTTTATCATTCGCGACAAAATCGATTTTCCCTTCCAGTTTTGAAATATCGTTTTCCATTTTATTAAATTATTTGATAAACAAATAAACGAGCCTCCGGCCCGATTATTCTTTCTCCCTTGAATTTTCCGAAACATCAGTCACAACAGTCCCGTCTCCCTCAACCGTGTCTTCCTGCTCGCCACCAAGATCCTTGTATAAGGCTCCCAGCACCCCATTGATGAATTTACCCGACGACTGCCCGCCGAAAGTCTTTGCAAGTTCAATCGCCTCATTTATAGCAACTTTAGGAGGAACATCTTCCCCTTTGCCGAATTTTAGCTCAAAAATTCCGATTCGAAGCACATTCCTATTGATTACAGTCACCTGCTCAATCGGCCATTCCGGAGCAAACTTTTTAATCACAAGATCTATGTCTTCCAGATTGTCAAAAACCCCTTCGGCAAGATCATATGAGAAAGCACAATCCTCGAGGCCTTCCGCATATTCTTCGATATTGGTTTTCAAAATAAACTTCAATCTTTCCTTGTCGAATTTTTTGAAACCATTGTCAGGCTTATCGATAAAAGAGCTTTCGAAATCCCACTCGTATAAGCTTTGCATCGCGATCGACCTGCACAAGTGTCTGTTAGACATACAAACGGTATTTAAGTTATTAACGACTGCCTTTACCTTTACTTTTTCTCTTCCTTTGCTACGGATTTTTCTTTCTTTACAGATTCTTCTTTCTTGGATTTAACTTCCTTCTTTGCTTTAGGTTGCGCTTTCTTCTCAACTTTTACTTCTTTTTTTGAAAAATCCTTGCCGTTATAAAAACCGCAAGCTGTACAAGCGTGATGAGGTTTGATAGCGCCTCCACATTTCTCACAGACAGCGATGAATATCTCTTTCAAACTATGATGAGATCTTCTTTCGTTTTTTGCAGATTTGGATGTTCTCTTCTTTGGATGTGGCATAAAATTATAAAATTTACTTGTTATTCCGATAAAAAACTGAACAAAAATATCAGTTACCAAATACTGAAGTATACTACACCATTTCAAGAAAAAAAGCAATACTTGAGGAAAATTCCGTCTTTATTCCGCGCCCATTAAGGCAAAAAGCTCCTTAATCGGAGAGAAAGACTTGCGATGTATCTCGCAAGGACCCTTTTCCTTTAATATATCCATATGAAATTTAGTGCCATAGCCCTTATGTTCAGAAAAACCATATCCGGGATATTTTTCGTCCATTTCAAGCAAAATCCTGTCCCGAGTCACTTTTGCGATTATAGAAGCCGCGCTCACCGAAAACACATATTGATCTGCGCGCGGAATGGCCAGTTGCGAAACGGCGAAATCTTCAAGAGTAGCATTCCCATCAATCAAGATAAAATCCGGCTTGACTCCCAATTTCTCCACTGCCCCTTTCATCGCCAATTTAGTCGCATTCAAAATATTGATTTCGTCTATGATTTTTTCAGAAACGACTTCTGCCGCCCAACTCCTAGAATTATCCACTATAAAATCATACAAGCTTTCCCGCTTTCTTGGAGACACCATCTTAGAGTCCCTGACGCCCATCCTAGCCAACTCCTTAGCCAATTCCTTGCTATTCTCAAACACCACAGCCGCCGCCACTACCGGGCCTGCCAGCGGACCACGACCAGCTTCATCAACCCCAGCCACTATTTTATAACCTTTCCTTGAAAGGCTCTCCTCCCTTGAAAAATCCGGAAGAATCATATAAATAAAATTATAATAATCAATCTTAATATTATAAACCTAAAAATTTTGGTGTCAAAAAAGGAGGTGTCATTTTTGACACACTCCACTGCAAATCGCAAATTTTCTTAATTATTATGGCTCTAGACTAGATAAACTAATCTTTTAGATAATTTTTTAACATATAATTCATCTCTTTTTCCAAGGTAGCATATTTCTTTCCATAACGCCATTCTGATTCTTTTAGATGCAAAATGAACTACCTCGGGGCAAGCCCACGAGGTATCTAAATACCGAAACATTTTGACTAATCGAATAAAGTTAGTTGGGTGCGATGTAACTGCCGATACTTCTTTCCTTGCTGCTTTATATA
>Ga0172381_10001990_pt1 | contig 23263 bp, 32 predicted proteins | sample Leawel6488metaG_FD_119754 | JGI IMG/M metagenome (GOLD analysis project Ga0172381, IMG submission 119754) | Leachate microbial communities from a municipal landfill in Southern Ontario, Canada - Leachate well 64-88 metaG | ecosystem: Engineered > Solid waste > Landfill > Unclassified | place...
CAACTTTTACAGACCACATAGTATGCTAGGAATGATGACACCAATTGAGTACCTGCAAAATCTTGAAGGATTTGAGCAGGCTACAGTAGATACAAGTGTGCTATATGTTTAGTGGGTCGACCGAAGTGTGTGCCAGCACACGTATAGAACTCAAGACCTTTGCAACATTGCAGTAGGTACCTGCATCTGTATGCCTAAGTGTACACGCTTCGTGTTGTAGTAGTCGAGATACGCAGTAAGCGTATCTCGCTGGTGCTGGAGCGGAACGCTCCGGTACCAGAAGTATCCGATGCATTCTGTTTGGATAGTTCGGTTGAACCGTTCGATGTGAGCATTGTCATTGGGACGATGAAGCCGAGTATGTCTGGTCTGAATGCCATTGCCTCTGAAAACTTGTTCAAAGTACCGACTGTACTCTGGGCCATTGTCGCTTTGTACCATAGCGAACGTAAAACCAAAGATTGTCTGGGCATCCAGGACGGCCCGAGCGGCTAACCCTTGTCGTAGAATGGTCGACATTGTCACATGTGTCATCCTGGTGTAGAGATCTATGACTGTGTAGTAGTACAGCCTTCTGCCGGTATGGGGGTCTACGTGATGGATAGTATCCGTTTCAACAAGCTCGCCCGGATTGGCGACGTGAGGACGACGCGGATTGTCTGGCCGCACCCGTTTCTTCCGTGCGCCGTCAAAGCAATGGTGCCGCCGCAGGATGCGGCGCACACTGCTGAGGCTGACCGACAAACCATCGACAGCGGTAACATAGTGCCAGACGACCTCAGCACAGCGTTTGAGTGCGTACCGTAGCTCAAGTATGCGTTCAACGATCTGCTGGCAGACAGCCTTAGGGTTGGCATGTGGTCTTGAGCTGTCGGTAGGAATCCGCCAAGTACAGGCGGCTATACGAAACTGTGATCCAGCTTCTCGGTTAGGCCGGTTGTAGTTCTCTAGCTGTACGTTCTCATTTAATCCGAGCCACTTACGCTTCCAACGCCAGATAGTTGAGCGATGGACGCCACAGCGGATGGCAACAATCTGCAGGGGTAATCCCTCACGAATGAGCAGCTGCATTGCCAAAGCTCTCGCTTTGGGTAGGTTAGGGTTGATAGAATAAGCCATGGTAGGCTCCTTTCTGTTAGATGTAATGCTCTTACAGTTTAGGATGCCTACCGTTTTGGTTGCAAAGGTCGTGAGTTACTACGCTGGTATTGACCGCTGGCGTAACTTGTGCTATAATACGTATTGTTATGGCCTTCAAAGAACTCCATTTTGCTGGTTATCATGGCACCTCAACAGATAATACAGGAGCCGCCGCAGAGAGTGCCCCGCTAACCTACGGTAGCCAATTTATACAGAACCAAACTTTCTTTAGCCAACTGCTGACAATTAAGAAATATTGGATTATAGTTGTGATTATAGTGATAACTTACGGTATAAAATAATAACTATGTCCGCAGAAACAGGAGCCGGGCAGCCAAAAACAAATCTTTTTCCAAATAAGATAGAAGATATTTTCTGGTGTTATGTAGGATGTTTTCTTGAGAAACATTTTATAACAACTCTTTCGCCAGAAGAGATAGAACGTCTTAAGAAACATTATGATGGACCTCTTGAGAGCTGGAGAACAAGCGCACGTGCGGGTAGATTCGCAGAACATTCATTACCGCAGCCATGCGGTTCAGACGCCACACTGATCATACGGCAGCCTGAACCTATCAGTACGGAACCGACAGACAACAGGCCGTGCTGGCCCGGCACTATTGAGATCACTGGAGCGGCAGCCTTGAGCGGCGCATTAATATGGGAAAGTTGATTCGGGCGCACCGCCTTAGCAGCTGCCACACCTACCTACGCGGTACCTAGAGCATCGTCCGCGTCGCCCAACGGGAGCGCAGCAGGACAGGAGCGGGCTGCAGCCTCATCGTAACCGCACAAAAGCCAGTGATGGCACACGGTGGTGTTAACACTATAGCCCCGAACAACGCAAAAAAGATGTTGCCATTGCTATCACCTCTCGATTAGCCACCTTACATCTGTTATAATGCCCCTGTACACACCTGTAGTTTAGCGTTATAGCTAAGCCAGCTTGAGTATTAACCAATAATCTCTAGCTTGCTTAAGCGAATATATAATTAAAAATTTGTGTATGCGCCCGTAGCTCAGCGGATTAGAGTACTTGGCTTCGAACCAAGGGGTCGCAGGTTCGAATCCTGCCGGGCGTACCAAAAACGATTCATTATTTTTCAACAACTGAAAGAACTGGTTCACCCCCGTAAAAAGGGGTGTTTCTGTGTTTCGAATATCCAGATCGTCAGAACTTGGCATACGGTCGAAAATTGCCTTGAAAAAGCGAGCTTTTTTGACCGGGTCAATCTGTTTAATTATTAGTTCGTCAAGGTTTTCGGCGAAATGTCTAGCCCTGGCAAGGATACGCTCCAAATCTGCGGGTCGAGCGGCTTCTTTGCGCTCCTTTTCTGCTGTCAGATCTTTGATTTGCTTTTCTATTCTCACGAGATCATCCTCCATGAATTTAATTGTTGTTGGTGACGATAAAACGCGGATTTTATCCAGTGTGTTGGCAATATCCTGCTGAAGCTCGGCAATGCGGTCTGCAAGGCCCTGGATCTCCTCTAGCTGTCCCTGATTGCGTAGGTTCCATTCGGTGCGTATGGTGTCCAGTATGAAGTCGAGGCGTTCCTCAGGCACTTGCAGGTTATGCACGAAGTTGGCTACAGATGCTTCCAGCTTTTCTTTTGGGATACGGTAATAGTGCCCCCGGTGTGCGCAGTGGTACGCAGGGTAGTATTTGCCGTTGCGACCGCGTGACGAACTGGCAGAGAGCGGATCTCCGCATTCAGGGCACATGATGTGCTTGCGGAAAGGGAATTCGGGATTGCGACGGCCTTTATCCACTAGGTGTTCTGGCGGACGCTTGGCTGTAACTTGCAAGTCGCCTTCGTCGTTTTCTATGATCATCTTTTTGCCTTTGTGGGAACGATTGAATGTCTCGACACTGATTAGCCCCTTGAAGGCACAGTGAACCGGCCGATAGTTTGTCCACTTCTCGACGTTCACGCCCGCGTAAATCGGGTTTAGGAGCATTTGTTGCATAGCCTTTACTGTCAGTGGCTTGCCGCCCGTCTTATTAACGACCTTGGTGCGATCTTTTGAGTCGCGCTTATATTGCACTCTTGTTGCAAAACCCAAGCTGTTGACCTTTTCCACGATCTGCTTGTCGGTAAACCCCTTTATGCGCATATCGAACATCGTAATGACGTACTTGGATTCAGTCGGGTGAGGCTTGAGTATCATGCGTTTGCCTTGCTTTGTCTCGACCTTTTCGCTTGTAAAGCCGTAAGGCGCACGTCGCATCCAGTAGCCCATTTGGGTATAGCGGATCTCCGCGCTGATTAGGCGGCTCATAATGTCACGCAGTTCGTCTTTTGCGCGTTCTGCTTCCATAAGCTCGGACTTTTGGCTAGGGGAGAAGACGCTCCATTTATATTGGAAGCCGAGATGGTCGAGTGTGTTGATTTTTTCGCTGCTAATGATGCCGTAGGTGTCGATAAGCACAACACCACAGTCATCAAGCTGTGTCTTTAGGTCTTCATAGATGCGTGAGCCGCCGCGAGTAAATCGGTCGATCGACTTGATAATGAAAAACTGGATATTATTCTTGGGATTCTTACAGAAGTCGATTGCCGATTGCATCGGCTGTATCGTCTTGGAGCCGGACTCCATAAATGCGAAGTATTCTCTGACTTCCATACCGCGTGCAGCAGCAAACATCGCTATCTTGTTTTGCTGATCTTCGGGCGAGTCGCCGTCTCTGCCTTGTTTGTCGGTCGATACGCGAATTGCACCGATCGCATTATTATTGGTGAGTTTTGGCGACATGGTAGCCCTCCGTTTATGCCTGGTCTTCTAAGCTGATAGCCTCCAAAATAACGTCGGCCAGAATTGCTATGCGTTCCTCGTCTGACATACCCATAACTATCGGTGCATCCTGACTCGTTGCCTGCAAATTGACATCCATTATTTTACCCTCTAATATAGTGAAGACTATTAGTGTTGCTAATACCTATATTCTATTACTAACACTAATAGTTAGCAATGATTTGGCCGTTGTATTATTCACCTTTATTATTCAACACAGCTGTTGAACCTTTTAACCTCTCCTTACCTCTACTATTTACTATTATTCTCTATCCCTTTATTATATATATAAATATATAGAAGAAAAAGACTAGTTGCATATGGAAAAGTTTAATTGTCGGATAACAGTATTAAAGAAGTGTCTATGTGAGTGAAAGTATGGATAAAATTGAGACGAAACATAGAAGAAAATTAAATGAAGATCAAGCACAAGTCTTGGAACTTTTATACAAGTTTAGATTTGGCAGTAATGATCTGTTTGCGCAGTATTTTGGGAAGAAGGACAGGTCATTTGTATTTAAGCGGCTAAAGATATTGCTAGATCAAGCATTGATCGGCAAACGCTTTGACAGCAGTTATCGGATTCAAGGCAAGCCAGCAGCTTACTACCTGCTACCGGCAGGGGCAAGACGACTACCAGAATACCGTGACGCAGATGATGCAGACGAAATAAACATCAAGGGCATTTACAAAGACAAAATCGTCTCAGAGCAATTCGTTGCTCGTTGCCTCGATATCTTTACGCTCTACAACCGGTTTACGTCGGTATATGACGACAAGCTTGTTTTCCTCACTAAGAGTGACCTTGCATCACGTGATCATTTCCCGAAGCAACCACCAGACGCTCATTTGCGGTTTGAGCTGGATGAGGACGATAAAGAATTCTTCCTGCTAATACACTACAGCCACGATCAATTCTTCGCAGCAATTAGAAGGTTGCAGCACTATGTTAAACATGCCGGTAGTGAAGAATGGGAAAAGGCAGAACAAGACTTTCCAGCTATCGTCATGGTTTTTGAATCTCAGACAGATCAAAAGCGTTTTCATAAAAAGGCAGCCAGGATTATGAACGAGGCTCCGGACGACGTTCTGTTATATACAGCTACCCTAGACGACCTAAAAGCAATAACTAATGCTGATCAGGAAGTATTATGCTCTTTTGACGATCCAGATGAGATGTTTTCTTTTCTGGATGCATAATCGTTCTTAGTGGGCAGTTTACGTCATGCCCAGGACGTTTGAGACCTAGTCGGCCTGCACAATCTCCACCCAGTCAACCCGACCAAGCGCCGCATTCACGAAGTCGGCGATAAGCCCCACCGGCTCAAACTCATACAACTCTTGAACCAGTTCCTCAAGCTGTTCCGCCTTGCTACGCACGCTTCCGTCCTCAGCCTTTATCGCTTCAAGCGCATCGTAGGTCAGCCGGTCATTATTTAGCCAAAGCGCAACTAGCCACGTTTCGTAATTCGTCCACCCGTTATATCCAGTAACTTCACTCATCATCTAACTCCTAAAACTAAGTAATATGAAAAACCCGGAAAGCCAAAAACGACTTTCCGGGTATACTAAAAAAGCCAGTGAACTAATATTCACTAGCCAACATAACGGTTAAGACTCGCCGACACCTCAACGAAAGCGGGTCTTCTCCGTATTCTAGTGTCTGGTCGTAATACGATATTTTCCAGAACACCTTTTCTCCGTGCCATTTCAGACTACCGAAGTCATGCTCCATCCAAGGATCATTATCCTCATTGAAGTCACTATACGACCTAATACGGCTCATCAAACCTTGAATATCCTCAAGTGCCTGCACTCCTACCGTTAGCGTCACCCCAAACCCAGTATCACGAAACCCATCATTTATCTTTGCAACCTTAGCTGCATATTCTGTATCTACTTCCATAGCAAATAACCCTCCTTTCAAGAGGTAATTTATGTCTTTTCTTCTTGAGCAGTTCGACCTTCCCGCTCACGGCCGGGGCAAGGGGTAAATTGGTCGAGTCAAGTTGGAGCTCCCTATGGACGAACGACCTTGAGGCGGGCGATTTACCCCTTACAATGAAGAGGCGGTGGGAAGGTTAAGCCCAGAAATCAATAACGATTTTTGATCTGATATATAATAAGCCGATGCAAACAACATCTCATTTTGTAGGCGCAGTGGTTCCAGGCGAGCGGTTTGTCAATTTATTTGTCGAGCTACAGGGCTATCTTAGGAGTCACGACCTTGAGAATGCCATCATATTGCAAAACATTCTTTCATTGCACATCACTCTGTACTATCTGAATGAACGATTAAGCGAAAACGAAAAAGCACAGATACTAATAGATACTGCCAGCCTGACGTTACGTCGAAATGCTATTCCCGAGCTAGCGAGCGGCTATTTTGGCGAGCCAGGAAAAGCGCGAGTTTGCTACCTGGGCTGCCCGTCAAATGACAAGCTGGAAGAGATTAATCAATTCTTCGCCGCAAAGTACGACTACTCACAGATCCCCGAGAACCAGCTGAAGTTCGTTCCGCACATTTCGCTCTTTAGAATAAGTGACCCTGATGCGTACGAACCGCACAAGGATGCGGTTGATGCGTTGATGAACAAGGAGCTGACGGCTATAAGCTGCGACTCTTTAGTGCAGGGTGTATATCTCTTCCGAGTAAACTCTCTATTCCATCCGGAGATTCAGATACCTATCAGATAAACGAGGGGTCGTTGCTGGCTATATGTGCTTCTGATCTTCTCAAAGCGCAGGTGCGTTTGGGGAACATGCCCGTACCCAGATTGCGACATACTATCTGGGGCGAGTAGTTGCCTTCGATGACTATGGATCGCCCGGTTCTCGGATGCTCCTCGATAACATATTCCATAATGCCGAACGTGGCACGAGCAAGCTTGCCTGAAAATTCCTTGTCGCTCCAACCAGTAGTGTCGTACATGATTTCCTTGATGGCATCTTTGGCTATGAGGGGTATATCGAGAATGCCCGATACTTGCTTGCTGAGGGTTGTCTTGCCAGTTCCAAGAAGACCGGTGAAAACTATAATCCATGAGTGTTTCATGATGTTTATCACACCAGCTCTAGGGTATTTATTCTTAAATCGTAACCCCCTTTTGCTTGCAAGTGGGGGTTGACACATTTCCTATGGAAATGTGTGTTGCGCCCGTTCGTCGAAATCCGAGCGCTAAACTATGGTATACTTTGAAACATTAAATTAAGGTTGGCCCCTGCCACTTGCAGAAAGGATACCTGATATGCGGAGTTCAGCTCCCCCATCTCATAAAACTACGCTCTAGCCGTTGTTTTGAATTAATAATTAAGCAAACTCCCTGTTGGAGGGCTTCGCTTTTGATTGAATTGTAAGCAGAAAAGTTGAGGCCTATATGGATTATTCAGCGCTGATTGGCAACCCGACAGATCATAGTGTTTCCCACGTGCTGTACGCGGAACTTGCGAAAGTGGTTGGTATTCCTAATTTCTATCAGCACATAAGATTGAACGTACATGATGATGAACTCGCCCAGTCACTTGACGCGTTTGCGGCACTGCATTTTGTAGGTCTGAGCGTAACCTTACCATATAAACTCGACGTTATTGAGCATCTTGATGAGCTAGACTCTGTCGTAAATGACCTTGGGGCGGTAAACACTATTAAGCTAGGAAAGAAGCGAGTTGGATATAACACCGACTGGGTAGGTATAGTCGAGTCCATTAGGGCTTTAGGCAGCAAAGCAGATTATGAATCTGTTGTTATATTCGGCACTGGTGGTGCAGCACGAGCAGCTATCTATGCCTGTAAAGAACTAGGCGTACAGGGCATCAACGTCGTTTATCGAGAGAAAGCGAGTCCAAACACGATTAATCTGCGTGAGCGAAGTAGCCAACTGCATATCTCCTTGCACCCATATTCAGAGGTGATTAACCTGCTACATAGTGCACGATTAGTGATTAATACTACGTCCGCAGGAATGATCGGCAACGAAAAATCGCCATTTGACCTGGATACTATTGAAAAGGGCTCTTTGAGCGACAAGGTATTCCTTGATGCAGTATTCAACCCCCTGCGTACGCCTCTGCTTGAGCGATTCGAGTATGAGGGCGCAACAACCATAGACGGCCTATGGATGATGATCTATCAGGGAGTACGTGCGTTAGGGATTTGGTTTGATCGTGATATACAGGTAGGAGCAAGCGAGCTACAGCGCATTCATAATTTACTAGAGAAGGAGTTACAGAAACATGTATAAGGTTGGCATTAATTTCGATGAGATATCAGATAATCTTGAGACTGCCATTAAAGTCATGAAAGACTGCGACACGCTTTCGGGCGAGTTGCGCACCGTGAATGGTAAGAACTTTGTATTCTGGACAGACGATGAAATAGCGACGTTTAAGGAGAGTACTGATGCCGCAGGTATTGAGTTAATAGCGGCCGCGACCCCACTATTCAAATGGTACATCAACTCCGATGACCCCGAGATTATGCACGACAGCTTTGGCTTTAATCCCCGCTTAACCGATGATGAAAAACGACAAATCATCAAACGCACTTTCGAGGTTGCATCCACGATAGGTATCCCGCGCCTTCGTATCTTTTCTGGCCTTGGCAGTATAGAAGACTCTGGCCGGTTATTTGCTCAAGACCCCTTGCTTGCGTTCATGTTAGAGTTGGCCGACAAGAATGATATTGACATCTATATTGAAAACGAACCAGTTTGTAGGGTTCATACGAAACAACAGATTATAGATCTATTGGCAGCTGAACAAAATCCACGGCTTAAGCTTTGGCTAGACATTGCAAATCTCTTAGAACTTGGAGAAGAGATCGATGACAACTTCTTGGCCCAGATCGCCAGTAGACTGGGTTATGTCCATGTGAAGGATTTCGTAATGAAAGATGGCAAGAAATCTTACGTGCCAGTAGGTGAGGGGCAGATTGAATATGCACGTATTCTTGCCTCTATCGATGGTTTACAGTTGCAGGATCTTATTTTTACTGTGGAGACACACGCGAAAGAAGATAAGGTCGGCGCGTCTATAAAGTCCCTAACAGCTACACGGAAGCTTGTAGGTCAGCTAAGCGCATAGGGAGCAGCTTAAAATTAGTGCAAATTTGAAGAAAGCGTGGGCATAATGGATGTTCTTATTCTTGGTTATGGGAAAATAGGTCGGATTAAGTCGTTTATTTGGCATTCTTTAGGCAGGAGGGTGATCATTTACGATGTGGATACGCAGAAACAAGGACAAGCTAAGGCTGACGGCTTCGATGTATACGATCAATCCATGGCCTTGGGTGACGACCTAATCGTTGATATCTCTACCCCTGCTTCATGTCATTTAGAATCTTTGAGATGGACGTTCGAGCACGTGCAATCTTTGCCGAGAAGTATCCTGATAGAGAAGCCTCTTGCTTCAGATGAGGCTGAGCTCAAGAGCATAAATGCATTACTTGATCAAAAACTAGGAATTAATCTGAAAAATATGGTAGCAATCAATGAATCCTACTATTTTTCTAGTGCATTGCAGTTAGTAGCCGAGCATATTAGGGATCACGAAAGCACTATTTTGAGTATTCGTAGTGAGCTGTCAAAGAATCGTTTGGACGATGTTATGGCTGGCAGGTTCGTAGACCAGGCGCTAGGATCCCTGGGCATCGAACTGCCACATATGATTGCTATGGTACAGGTGTTGGGCCTAAGCGTAAAAGATCTGGTAATACAGGATGCAGTGATGTATCGTGACCCCGCAATCGAGCACAACGAAGGCTTCACGGTCGCATTTATGTCGGGGCCCCAGGAAATCGAGATGTCGTCCTATCTAGGTAGGTTCAGACTTGAAAACGGCCGAATAGCACCAAACGATGCAATTACCAGAACGCTAGTTGTTGAGACGGATAGGTTCAAATATACAGTTACATTCGATCCCGTCAGTGGCCTAGACCGGTACAAGGCGAAGGTTGCAATCCGCAACGTTGCGACGATGGCAAGAAAAGAAATCATACTTGAAGATGACCATCTTTCTCGACACCTAAAAAAGATACACGGTAATCACACGGTTAGCGTTTTAGACCAATTGACTTCTATCGATAATTCAACAGAAGTTTCTCGATTAATTTTTGGCCTAAAGAGAGTCACTGAATACACTGACATCTCACGTTTGGATTTGGATAAAGATTCCACCCCTCGCAAGCTCAAGAAGCCGTTCCAAGAGAGAGTAGCTTATGAATATAACTAGTCAATACTTGGGCGAGGTTGATATCCTTCGCACTCCAAGCGGACTTGAGCCAGTTGTGCGTCAAGATTTTACGGACATAGAGAGCTATAGCAGGTTCAAATTCGGTGACGGGGAAGTCGGGGGTCGATATGGTGCCACGCTTGGTAGCCTTGTACTTAATGAGGCTGTCGAGTTGTTGAATGCGCATGAGGTTCATGTTACTTCTTCTGCATTTAGGGTAGCACCGCCAGCCTCGGAGAGCCTAGTGGGCCCTTTTCTAGCCTCTGCAGATGCTGCCGCACGAGAGGAAGGGGCGGCTACCACGTTCAGCCGCTTTAAAATAGGCAAGTCAAGGTTGGCGACAGATAATTATGCGGGCATGTCATTCGAGGAGCGAAGTCAAACCCTACAGAGCGATCTCGTTTTGCCAAGTGGACTAGAGCTGGAAGGCCAGAGCGTGATCATCTTGGACGATATCCGCGTGACTGGCCTTCGCCAAGCCGCTCTTGAATCGCTGCTAGAAGGCGCTGGCGTAGCTCGTGCTTCATTTTACTATGTCTTGCACGTTCCGGATGGCAAGGTATATCCCCAAACGGAAGCAATTATCAACGCTCGGTCAGTTAAAACGATTGACGACATTTTGGAGCTGGCGATACGGCCTGGATTTGTCCCAAATGTAAGACTGTGCAAGTTCATTTTATCGCAAACTCTAAATGAGCTTGAGAGATTTTGTTCGAGCGTCCCATCGGATGTCCGGGATGTAGTGCTTCACTATATCGAAGCAGATAACCTCAAGGAAGTCGTGAAGGCCATACCATGATGATAAATCCTGATCACCTTCCGGAGCATTATTATGACATGGATCATGTAAGAGTTGATGACGGAAGAATATACCGGGTCCTTGGTAACTTCGCATTAGATGATGGAGGTTTTTTGGCTTATAATCTCTACTCCCCCGACCCAGCCGGTGACCGTACATTTAGAGGTGTGAACTATGTTAAAAACTACACCGAGGATAATACCTCGCCTCGGGACGTCCTAGACACCTACGATATCCTCGCACCGGGAGATGTAGCTGAATACTTTGACCCAATAAGTGCGGCGAAGGAAATGATAGCCACCTATGATGGTACGGTCTGGGCCAAGCTATATCGCAAATTGACGGATATATTTGGAACTGAGTCGATCGGTATCTTTGGCTCGGCACTGCCCGGGTCTGGTCTCCACCAAAATCCTGATGGCTCCATAAAAAATGACGTGGACTTCTTTATAGAGGGTCTGGAAAATATTCCCAAACTTGAGCGTCAACTGCCAGCCGTGCGCGAAGATCTGGGGTTTAGCGATTACGATACTGCCTCGCAGCAAGGCATAATAAGGGCATGGTCGAAGGTCTTCCGTAACCCAAATAATACGCTTGATGAGATAATGGCCAGACGATGGAGCGGCATGCAACTTGATGACGCGGGCAGAATAGTCCTCAATACCTTCAGGTTTAGAGATAGGAATGTCGTAGTGCCACCACAGCTGCTGGCTGCTAAGAATATTATCCGCAGAAATGTTGAGGTTGAGGGCGTAGCCATCGATACTCAGCAAGGCAATCTATACCCCAGAGCATTCGCCGTCGAATCAGCCGGCAGTCAATACCCTGTCTATTCATTTTGGTGGAAGTTCAGCAGCCCTGTCAGGGAGATGGATCAGGTAGCCGTATGTGGTGATGTCATTGATGTGAATGGGAAAGAAGTTCTCCGTTTGACCAATTATGAAGACCACTGGATACATCTATAATCCATGGTGCAGGCTCAGAACTACATGAATTGTAGAAAAGGCCGCCTAGTGGTACTCGCTACTATTTGACTCGCATCGAGTTAATCTTAGAGCCAGAAGCCATTTAGTTTGATGGCGTCTGTTGTACTATATGCCTAACAGCATCTAGCAGGTTAGGGGCGGTAAAAGATACCTCATCTGAGCTAACTGGTCGCTTGCCAGTTTCTACTAGAATAGTTTTAGCCCCTGCATTTATACCCGCACTGATATCTGATAATCTGTCACCTACCATATAAGTATCCGCCAGGCTGAATCCATAATCATCAGCCGCCTCAAGTAACATGGTCGGCTGAGGTTTACGACACGCGCAGTTGTCACTAGGCCCGTGCGGGCACACATATGTCCCAAGAACATTAATACCACTCGGCTTAATCATTTTAAGGACGGCGGCATGAATCTGGCTAAAACCATCCTCAGTAATATGCCCCTGGCCTATACTAGATTGATTAGTTATAAAAATGATAGCGAAGTTATGCGCAGCCAAATGCCCTAGCGCTTCCAGCGCATACGGGAGAAGGCGTACTTTTTCGATACAATCAACACGATCATAGCTAGGATCAACAATGACCGTGCCCTCTCTATCTAACAGCGCAACCTTCATTAGGCATATCTTATCACGGCTAAAGTATTAGCCCGTAGCAAATGCAAGAAATCTGGCCATCATCTGTTATCATAAGCAAATGACAAACAGACACTGCTATCTTTTCGCCCTTGAAGTTAAGCCAATGGAGATTGGGGGCATCTACTCGGATCTTCCTCTCCATTGCACTCTAATGCATCGATTTTGGTCAGGGTTTAGCCCTGATATACTTGCCGATAAGATTCGCAATACCCTGGAGAGTACGCCGCAGGTACTGTTAACGGCTCATGAACACCTACTACTTGGGCCGAAACAAGTAGCCGTTAGTGAGCTCGTATTCACTGCCGAGCTAAAGAAACTACACATGCAACTATTCGAACTCCTTAACGACTTTGGCGTTGAGTATACCGCTCCAGAGTGGGTAGGTGATGGCTATCGTGCACATATTACCGAGCGCAAAGATGCTAGTCTCCCAGTCGGGGACGAGCATCTTTCTAAGACAATTTACCTCATTGAAGTTGAGGTCCCAGGTCATGATCACGAGCGACTTGTTCGAGCTAAGTTCACCCTAAGCAGCTAGAGTTAATGATGTGATGGCTCTCTCGGGGGAATGTACCCCTGCAGAAGCATGAGCGATATATCACGAGGTTACAAAACCTCAATATACGATTATTTTGACTTGCGCCACGCCGAGTCGTCTTCTACCCATTTCACCGTTCCACGATGCAACTTCTTAAATGCATCTCGAACTTTTTTGCTGATAGAGGGGTTGCCATGCTCGGTCTGCTCTATACAATCTCTGTCGAAGTTATCGATAATATAATGTGCAGCCACCTCTTGTTTCAAGAAGCCAGTCTGGTCAATTTCGCTCATCATCCATTTTGCAGCCATCTGATAAACTGTCGGCTTGCTAGTTCTCTTTAACCTGTCTCTCGGCTGAGCTGTTTGTCTTACTCCTTTTGGGGATGTCTTGGCGGTTGGTCCTGTATCATCCCCTTTGGGATTCTCCTTCGGCTTCGGTGGAACATACTTTTTGGCGTAGTTCTTGCGGGAGGCGGCCTTGGATTTTTCGGCTGTTTCTGTGCTGCCTTTATCTTCTGGTAGGAGGGTTATGCCCGAGAACGGATCGTGGACTTTTTGAGCTGAGATGCTCATGTAAAAGTTGTAGGCCGGTAAGCTGGCTATCTCGCCGCTTTCCAGGAAAGACCGAAACCGCGGCAGCAGAGCTTTTTCGTCATCGGGATTGCCTGTACGGAAACAGACCATGTTACCTGCGTTACCGAGGATTGTTCCTAACACGTCTTTATCGTCTTGTTGTGAAGTAGTTTGCTCGGCCATTATCAGGGCAAGCTTATACTTGCGGGCTTCAGCTAGCATCTCGGCAAAGGAAGGCGTGGCGAAGTTCTGGAACTCGTCAACATACAGATAGAATGGTTTGCGTTCCGATGGCCGGATACGGCTGCGACGGTAGGTCGCAAGCTGTATCATGGTCAGTGTCGCGATACCGAATAGCTCCGAAGTGTCTTCACCAAGATCACCTTTAGAGAAGTTACAGATCAGGATTTTGCCGGAGTTCATAATATCTTCAAAGTCGATGGTGGACTTTGGCTGTTCTAAGACTAGCTTGGCAGCAGCTGAGCGTTGGAAACGGCTAATCTTGGTCGTAACACCAGCGGACATTTTGACTCGCTGCATTTCGCCCGCTTGGCCTAGCTCTTCTTGCCAAAAGTCTTTTAGGTCGTCATCCTGCAACTGTGAGACGACTTGTTTGCGGAATTCTGCGTTGCGCAGCAACTTGAGTACCGTAAATAATGTTGCGCCCTCCACGGTAAACGCGGTGTGCACAGCGTTACGCAAAACGTCTTCTATGCGGTGGCCACCGTCACCCTCGGTCGAGAAGGTTTTACGAAACAGTGAAACTACGGCTTCAGCTACGCGGTCTCGGGCGCGTAACGTATCGTTCTCGTTTAGGCCGGAGGGTAGTTCTAGTAAGTTTAGCCCTATCGGGTAGTCCAGATCATCAGGATTGAAGTAGACCACATCGCCCAGGCGCTCCTCGGGGATATGCTCCAATAGCATTTCAGCCATGTCGCCGTGCGGGTCGATTACGGCCACGCCCCGGCCGGCCTTAATGTCCTGCAAAATGGCATATTGCAGCAAAGTAGTCTTGCCGCAGCCAGTACTACCGATAACAAACATGTGCCGTGCCCGCTCCTCAACCGACAGGCCAATATAGTTCTCTTCGCCATGATGTTGGTTATATCCAAGAATGACATCAAACTCACCGTTCTTGATAGCTAGAGGTGCTGGTAGTGTTCGGCTGCTAGATTTCGCCATACCTTCAGTCTTGATCTTGCCGAATGGGAAGTGGTAAATACTGGCGAGTTCGGAAGCGGAGAAAATATTGGAATCAAAAACAAGGAACGACGGCATGCGATGTTTAAGTTTGAACATACCAATCTTTTGCCCGAGCCGGTCGGGGTGTAACCGTGGGGCGCGTAGACCCTGTATTGGCGTCTCTAACACGGCGAGTGAACTGGTTATGCCAGTAGAAAGTTCGTAAAGCTGTTGATTATCCTCAGCAGAAACGAGTATGCGAATATCCGTCCGGAAAAGTGGTTGGCCAAGCTTATCGAGAATGCCTGCAAACATCTCTTGCTCGGCTATGGTTAATCCCGATTCCTCTTGCCGTACGAATAGCGAAACAACCAAAAGCACGAGCAGCAAAGATAACGTTGCCTTCATGTCGTTCGTGAACAAGCCATACAGAACGGTTATAACCCAAACCCAAATTGGGCGACTAACGATGAAATAGCGGATCTTACCGTCGATAACTGCCTGGCCACGACTGTGTATTTTGTTGTAAAGCCTACTTGTCCAGCGTGAGAAGTGTGGCGCAATAACCATCTGCAAGGTTATCCTTTCGCCTGGCTCCAACTTGGTCATTGCTCCCGCGATGTAGCTTGCTGGGTCGCTTTGATCTAGTGCTTCGTGGGCTTGCAGTGGATAGGCGTAGTGCCGGGCTTGTTTTATCTCGAATACGCGAGAGGTTTGAACGGTACTCACATCGTCTTGCATGTCTGACGATTCAAGGACGCGAAACTGCGCTTCCGGTAGATATGTTGCAAGCTGGCGTTGCAGTGTGGTGATATCCTGAGAATAGGCACAAATAAGATAACGGATACCTTCTTCGCGTGTTGCATCAATCTCCAGCGACATAACCTCGTCCTTGCCGATGAGACGTTGTAATACTGAAAACAGCTGCTGCGTGGCAAGCGGTGATTTTTCGGATTGTTGTGGTGGTATAACCTCCAAGATTGCGTGCTCCTGGTTGCGCAGCTTCCAGAAATTCCACATGCCCCTGAGGGAGATATATACCGGCTCCAGCACCCATCTGTACGCCAAATATCCAACGGATGCCAAAAGGGCAATACTAAGAATACGCTCAAAAAGCGAGTGACCGAGGAAGTTCAAAATGTCATTCATGAATAGCATAACCACAACATAATTCGTACATACTTACAATTTTACACGAAATGCCAGATGTAAGGTAGTCCACAATCGAGGGAAGGTATGATAGTATTTCTGCCATGGATGGCATGACAAAAGAAGAAGCAGAGGAATATCAAGAGCGTTTGAGCAAACTTCACGCTGGTGCACCAGAGACACTAGCTTACCCGACAAGACAAAGGGTGCAGCTACTTGCGAGCCTGATTGCTGACAGAATTGCCGAGGATCAGAAAAGCGGCGCACCACTACTTCGCGAGATTGAGCGACAAAACAAAAAGTCGAAGGCGGCTAGTTAAAAGTTATCCTGACCTTGGCTACAGGCCTTTGAATAATTCAGCGATCGGTACGCCTAGACATTTCGCTAGGCTTTGCATCGTAGATATGCGTGGCCACTGCCGCCCTTGCTCGATATAGGCAACGGTTAGTGCGGTAACGTCTGCCTTCTCGGCTAGTGATTCTTGGGTAAAGCCTTTCGCACGGCGGATCTCGGCCAATCGTTTGCCAAATGCTGCCAAGTATTTTGCTTCTTTTGTACTTCTCATAAGATCAAGCGTATAGAACTATGGGTGTTAGTAACACTTAGTACTACTAATAGTATGACGTTTGTGTTATGGTAAATAACAGATATAACTATTAGAGATAGTCATAGATGAGTATTATTAGCTTTCCACACAATAAACCCCTCCCAAAAAAGATAATTTGCGCATTGTGCAAGCGTCAGATTCCCATGGCCGATGCAACAATTGGGCCTACATGTGCTACGGGCGTAGTTAGTCTGTTCTGTAATGGCCATTTATGGGAAGACCGCAAGTTCATAGACGAACTTGCGGATTACACTGCAAGTAAGCGCCAAGAGCTTACTAACGCAAACGGCCATAATTTGATGCAACACGAGGTACGACATGTACGCACTCTATATTGAACATCGCTCAATCAGCGGTAAGGACACACTATCATGGGATTTAGCGCATCACATGTATCTGCGTTCGGAGCACGACAAGGTGATAGTCGTTACCGATAAGCCGGTGGAATCTTTATCGGCCACGCGCAAACAATGGTTCAAGCTTATGCGAAAGGTCATGCGCCAAAGATCGGAAACCCTGAACCCCGTTAGGGCGAATGAGTTGACTAACCAAATAACCTATATGCAAAACCTAAGATTTTCCGCAAAACGTCCGGTTGATGATCTTATCGCAGATGTGACGTTCGCGACAGCAGATGACTTTATAGGGGTTGCGCCGGTTTGCAATACGGCATACGTAACCGCAGAAATCGAAAGGGCAAAACTGTACATACTCACTAGCTGGATGCCGGAAAACGGAGTAGTCGTGATGTATGTGCAGCATCAGGTGTTAGTAAAGGGAAACGGGAAGGAGATAAATAATGGCGCAAACGCTCGAACAGCAGATCAGAAAAGCCATCAGGCAGCACTACGGTGAGGAACTATGGTCGTTCCGTGAAGATGTGAATTATAAGAACGCTACAAGGGCTTTTGTAGCCGATGTCGCCAGGGCAATCAAGGGGGAGCTGGAATATCCAAGCAATTTTACTGACGAAGTAGCCAAGTATAACAAAGGAGGTGGCATTGACCGAGCTATTGGAGGGGTCATAAGGAAGCTACGTGTTAAAAAGGGAATCACCCAAGAACAGCTTGCTGCCAGCGTAGGTGTTTGTGCTGATTTTTTGGATACCTTAGAGAGTGGGCGTATTGCGGCGTCCGCGCATCTATACGCCGAGGCCTACCGTGCTTTAGAGCCTACTGATGATGAAATGGGTATTTTTATCGACGGCGTCGCTCGATGCAAGAAACCCGAAGAAATGATCAGGGATGTTATTGAAATCTACTATGGCGTGGGACTATGGTCGTTCAAGCCGGATGTGAGTTACGAGGCGGCGGTTGAGCCGTTTATACGGTCGCTGGCCGCACTAAGCCGCATAAGATAATCGACGTCATCATGTGTAGAAACTTCTGTATCACAATCGGCGAGGTCTTACATGTTTAATATTAGCGACGAAAAATACGAGGAACTTCGTCTAATTTTGGAGAAACAAAATGGTCGAGCATACACGTTTGAAGAAGCAAAAGAAGTTGGCGATCAGCTTGTTGACTTCTTCGCTTTGCTTGCAATGCTAGACGAGGAGGTTAATCAGAGAGAACGGAAATAAATCTGATTCAATTGTAGGGCTAGTATTGGTTATTGGCTTTCGGGGGCTTACCCTTACGGGCCGCCTTGACAACCTCAAGCGGGATCTCATTCTCAGCTTTTGTACCTGAAAAATATTCTTGTATATGAGGGTTATATCTAAACCACGCTGTTAGCAATGCTTGAATTAGATTCAGTTCGATGCCATCATTATTCTCAACTAAGAACATTTTGTGACGTACGCCAATATGATCTGGATTACTCCTGTTGCTTTGAATGGCATCAAAATATTCCGAGTAATCGTCTACATTAAATACACGGACTGCGGCATCTACATGGGTAAACTTGTCCTTTGATTGATCGTAAATAACGTGGCCAAACTTCTGGATAAAGTACTTTGAACCCCAGCCAGGCGATATAAGCCCGGTCGGTGTCTCGAGCGGACAATATTCCTCGATACTAATTTCCCTCAGACCAGAGTCCATCATCATAGTGCGAAATACCGTAAACTCTGCAAAATAATGGCCATCTACTATCCCATAGCTTTTGTGTAGCGTTCGACTATGCTTATAGCGATCTTGCATAAGTTCGCGAGAAAATCTTGGGCCATACCAAGCGTCAGCCTCAAACCGGCCATCAATAACGTAGTTTCGCATCAGCGTCTTTCTTAATGGGTCGATCCTAATGCTTACTTTACATGTCTTACTTGCGTAGTTAAGGATGTCGGGTATGTCGACAAAATGTTCAGTATAATAGCGTCTAAGAAATTGATGAGGGTATATAGCAAATTTGTTATCAAATATTATGCCATGATGCTTTAGCGCTAAGCGTTCATCGTTTAAATCGACCAACATATTGTCGCCAGGCACAATACCAAGTGCGTCTAGTAATGATCGATCTGAAAGTAATTCCACGTGGTCGTCTAGGCTTGGATTTTGCAACTGAACGAGAGAGGCGCATAGATTGAGGGCTATGGCATCGATATCAGTTCGATCTTTAATACTAAAACGGAGCATGTTTAACCGCATCTGCCCATTGTCTGCTTTAAATAGTTTTTGTAGATTATTATTCTTGCTCAAGATTCTCATAACGTCATGATGAAAATCAGTACATAGGCGTGTGAACTCAAGTTTCGAGGTAGCCTTAACAAACTGCGGATACTCCTGTCCGGCGCGCATACCGCGGTTAGCCAGTTCCTTTGCTATCTCGCTAGCCGTGTCGGCTAGCTCCTTAGAGGAAAACAGCTCACTAATAAGCCTATCTGCGTTCATGGAGGTCATTATAGTCCTGGGTGGTTGCGCACAGGTTATAACTTTACATTTTCTATCTTGGCTTCACGGATGTGGCGTAAAGTATCACGTAGCTGGTCTTGAGTAATCCGACTTAACCCGTCTGACTTTAGTTGTGCTCCAAGCTCGATATATCGCAGGGCGCGGTCAGTTAGTACCGGTTCATTCAGCCCAGTAATTTCCTCCAGGCTAGGATGATGTGTGCCTGCGTAATCGCTTCGCTTGCCATACACTGCAAAGAATTCATTGATGTCCTTTACGCATCGACCGTATAGACCCTTATCTTCTTTTGGTAAGCGGGTATATAGTACGAATTCTCTATTTGTGTTGCCAACGTTTACAATAAAATCCTGTTTGAAGCGTTCGGCCATGTAATCGTAGGTGTAGAAACCGATTACTTGATCTTCGGGCTTGTTTGATGAAAAACTCGTTGTAACATGCCCGAGCGCAATGAATCTGTCAGGGTTAGCAACTTTTAATGCTTGTTTTATCTCTGGGTGGGAGGCGCACCATGCTATTAACTCCTCAGAAAATGGCATGGCCTCAATGACCACATCAGCGAAAGATACTCGTGGCGACTTGTGTGCACTCATTTTAATCAAGCCGTGTCCATAGTTCAGGAAATTGAGTTTCAATCATTTTCAGACCCCACTGGCTTTCAGGTTGATTCTTAGGGATATCACCCTTGCCGTAGGCTAGCAGAATTGTTTGCTGGTGTATTTCTGCATCCAAAAAAATGATGCAGCGGTTTCCCGAAGCTTTCGGAGAGACATTGCCCTGGGCAACGGCAAAATCAAACTTGAACAGTAGGCAACCCGAACCTCGTTTTAACTCATCTACTTTCATAGAATCCTGAACGGCATGCACACGCTTAAGCTGTTCTAGGATAGAGCGGCGAGTTACATCCCAACGGACGCCTTTATAGTCTTTGGCAAATCGCTTAAAGTAGTACCTTTGGGCGTAAGGGCTAACCAATACTCTGTAATCATCATTATCGGGAAGTGGGTTTGAAAACATGGTCAGGCTCTTCCTGGATAATCAGTTCGTAGGGTATAAATTCGCCGTCACGGCATGAGCGCCATGGAAGTTGTTCGTGGGTAAAGTTAACTATCTCTTCCGTTCGCTTGTGCTTCCATACCTCGCATATTTCCTGTATTAACCCAAGCTCATTCGTAGAGAGCTTATCAAAATTGTCTTGCTCACGACTCGTGGAGGAAATTATTTTTGCTTTCTCCTTGGGTGTTACATTAATCTTTCCCCTGTAGTAAAGCTCGTCAGTCAAAGTAAAGAAGGCATCCGCGACGGGGCCATATTCCATTCGGCGATATTTTACTCCGCTCATCGGAGCTAGTTGTTGGTAGAAATTTGTGAAATCAGATAGGTATAAGAGTTTAGCGAGTTTCGTTATTTTTACGCCCTCGCAGTTTTCATCGTAGGCAAACTTAAGACATGCAAAGTACATTTGACGAAATTTTGCCATATCAATAGGATCTCGTAGTAGGTCATCGGGCATTATTCCGAATAAATCGCTCAGGACTGTGAGTTCGGTGGTACTTAAGTCCCGCTCGCCCTTCTCTACAAGTATGTAACGCTGACGGCTTAGGCCAAGTTTGTCTGCTACTTCTTGTTGGGTGAGCCCGCTATCGGTTCTCCATTTTGTGATGCGTGATGCTAGTTGTGTAGTATTTCCCATAACCTCATAATACCTCATAAAACCATGATGTCAAGAAAACAATAAACTTGATGTTGCGTTTTCGGTACATTGGCGTTAAGCTGAGAGTACTAACTAGGTACAGAAAGGATAATAATATGTACTTCCAGGTTCACAAGAATACTAAGTATGAGCAACCGTATTGGTGGGTCATTAAGGCAAGTGGCAACCACGCTAATCTTGCGCATTCAGAAATGTACAAGCACAAGGCAGACTGTGTTGCGGCCATGCGAATTGTAATGAATGGCGCGGGCAGCGCAGTATGGTATGACAAAACTGGCGAATGATGTTAGCAAAGCCAAAGAAAAAAGACCAAACTTTATATTGGTCTTTTTTCTTTGGCTGGGGCCGTAGGAACCGAATTTATTGCGGAAAAACATCTAAGTCCAACCCGTAGACTCTCGAACCTGGCTTGGCGGGAAAACTACTTGACGCTGTACTGTTCTTTTAGCCTCTTGATGGAAGCTTGGTATGCACAATCCGGCGGACAGGTCTTCGGGTGAGCTTTCGCGTGGCGTAGGAGTTTAAGGATGGTGGGCTTTAATATGCCGCCATTGGCCTGCATCTGGTATTCAATAATGTTCATCCCCAGGGCATCGGCGCGCTTTTGTTCCTCGGCCATGAACTGTTTGATCCATTCCTTCTTGGACTGTTTACTTGTTGTATCGGCTGTCATAACCCCTCCTTGTTTGGCTTTGCATTCTTGAAGGCTTCAAGCTGTTTCGGTAGCTCGTCAGGATCAATGCGGCCGGTTTTGCGGTACGTGAGTTTCCAGTACTTCAAAAACTCAGTCGCAAACTCGCGCGTTGCGTCTTCTGGCTGGAAAATACGAAGGTAATTGAGCATACCGTCGATATCTTTGTCGTTGATGTCGTAAAAATCTTCCATAATAATGCGACTACCTTACTACTAGTTCGTCAACTTGTCTATCCCTATGAATTTTATCATTTGCCAAGCAAGCGGAGTAGATTCAACGCGTCGCATTATTTCACAACTATCACTTTGCGATAAGATGTTAAGGCTACCTTCCCAAAGGATGTTGCGATCTAAAACCGCCAGTTTTCTATGATGATTGCCCGTAAACAGAACCTGCACGCCCATGTGCTGGAGTATCGAGATAGCGCGTCCGGCGTCTTCCCGCATATAGTCATTGTCGCAGCTTAGTGGGTCGCGCGTATTTACAATAATCTTCACATGCTTGGATTTAAGCTTTTTCAGTGCTGGCAATAATGTATCGAGCCTCCGCCGAGTCATAAAGGGCGACTCAATAATAACCTCGTGCTGGCATTTTTGCAGATCCTTTTGGAATGCAGCGTAAAATGTCTCGTCATTAAATAACCTGGAGCTGATCAAACCCGACTGACCGGCCTGTCGTTCGAGGAAGCTAAACATTATCAACCTCCTCGTCACCGATGCCTAATTCTTCAAGTAGCTCGCCAAACCTTTCAAATTCATCCCAAAACTGTTTCGTCGAGGCACCTCTCAGGCGTACCAAACTCCTTCTAGAAAATTAACTCTACTAAAAGTCGGAAAAATGTGCTGATTTTGCCAACACCCCTAACTGATTCGAATGTACACGCCTGTTAAGCTACAATGAATACCATGGCAAAACAGATTAAATATGTCGTCGCAGTAGTCCTTACTGATAAAAATAGGCTGGATGAATTTCTGGTCGTAAAACGCCCTGATGACGACCCTGACTTACGTGGTGCGTGGGGACTACCAGCGGTCACGATGGTTAAAGATGAATTACCCGAACAAGCTGCGTTGCGAGTATGCAAAGAAAAGCTAAATTGCGAAGCTAAGCCAATGCGTTTTCTTGGCTTAATGCTTCAGAAGCGTAATAGCTACGACATATTTCTAATGGATATTGAAATGGAATTAATAAACGACACTACGCCAAATGTTTTAAATGCAAATACCGAGCATACTGCATATGTGTCAACCTCTAACTTTCTGCAACACTCTGTCTAAACTTTTCAGCTGACCGTCGTGGTGGTTTAGTCTTTCCTTGAGCCTGGCCGCGTAAGCGGCTGGGCTCATTCTTAACGCGGAGTGAATA
>Ga0172381_10001991_pt1 | contig 23246 bp, 31 predicted proteins | sample Leawel6488metaG_FD_119754 | JGI IMG/M metagenome (GOLD analysis project Ga0172381, IMG submission 119754) | Leachate microbial communities from a municipal landfill in Southern Ontario, Canada - Leachate well 64-88 metaG | ecosystem: Engineered > Solid waste > Landfill > Unclassified | place...
ATACCAATAAATGAAGAAGGAATGCTTGGTTCTCATCCTCATGTAAAAATAAAATCTTGCAATAAAGGGATAGATTGGGATAATTATTTATTCTTTCTTTGGCCCGAAGAAGAATTAAAAAAGATAAAGAAGGTAAATTGAAATGACAGTAGGTGAAGCATTAGGTCTAGATTCTAGACAAATAAATGGTGGTGGGATAAACGATAAAGTTATCAATACCAAATTATCAAATTTGCAGAGTAAAGACCCGGCACTTTATAACAAAGTTGTTTCAAAAGCACCACAATTAACAGCACTATCTGGTACGATAAGTGGAGTAAATACAGCAACTAAAACTGTAGGTACTGTGGATAAAGCAACCACAGAGACCAAAGAAGGAATGGAAGCTTTTACCCCTGTTATAAATGTACCGGCTGTACCAAAATTAATAAATAATAAATTAGATTTGGTTGTATCAGCAACATCAATAGATATGACTAAAAATATAACTAAAACAGTACTAGGTTCTGTAGTAAATTTAAATGTTTAGAAGGATTAAATGTCAAATCAATTCCAAGATATAGTTAATACAAAGATAGATTTATTATATTCTAAAATAGCTCAATTGGATAGTACTCAAACTAATCTAACAAATATTAATGATAAAGAAATATCTAAGAAAATGAATATGCTTTATCAAAATGATTCCTCTGTAGGATATGAAATATATAGAAATATATTATATTATAGTAAGCTATATCTTGATAGATCAAATATAAATTACAATACATTCGATAGTAGTTTATTACTTAAAGAATTAAGAACAGATGATAATGGAACTTCTGTGCACATAGGTACTTTAGATGGTTTTTACCCTAAACAAAATTTATCTAATCCAGATGTATTTGGTATATTCAAAATGGTACAAAATACAGTTGGAACAGATGGTATAAAAATAAATTGGGATAATATAAATTTACCTAGCAATAGTATATGTTATACGGGAACTTCTTATGTACCTCAATCATATGACCCAGCAGGAATAACATCTTCATATAATGATTTAAAAGTTTCTGTTTTAAATAGACTTTCAAATTTAGAAACAGAAATAGATAGTTACCTACAATCGTTATATTTCACCATAAATAGTGTAAGTTATACTTATAATCCTACATTCACTGGCGACCCGGTATTGCAATTAAGTACATATACTAATGTACAAAAAGATTACGATATAACTATTTATAGTATTAATACTGGTGGGGATTTAGTAAGCATTAATATTATTAATGGTGGAACTGGATTTCCTACAAATGGTAAATTAAGATTAAAAGAAGTTACAGCGGGTATTACTCAAATTATTACAAATGGTTGGATTGTAGTAGATAATGGTGTCATAACAGAGATGATAATAAATACTCCTCATAGTGGGTGGGTAGAAGGAACTGCTCAAATTACACAATTAAAAATTTTAGATGGTAATGGCCATTGGGTAAATTGGACTCAATCAGGTAAAACTTTAAACACAATAGTAAACACAGGATTAAATGATCTTATACAATATAATAATACATATAAGAATAATTTTTTAATTCCTTTGATTAACATTTATGATAAAGTTGGTACTGATAAGATTGTAAAAATAATAAATCCACAAACTTATAAATCTAATTTTGAAACATTGGACAATGAATTAGATACATTAACTCAAAATTTAAACAATATGATTATAAATTTAGATGATACTACAAAAAATCCTATACTAGAAATATACGGAAGCGACGGTACTGCTGGAACTGGATTTAGAACATTTTTAAACAGTATATTAACAACTACTGGTAATTCTGGATTATATTTTGATTATATAACAGCATTTAATACTATATTCAATTCTACAGTATCAAATACCTTGACTAGTACTTTTTGGGGAGCTTGGAAATTTTGGATAAAAGAACTTATAGATAAGAATTCTACTCAAAATATAGGTTCTATTTATATGTTTTTAAAAATATCAGAAACAATTGCAACTACTAAAAATGATATTGTCTCTATAAAAAATACTATTGATTATATATCTACTCAATCATTATTAGATCATTCGTACTATTTAAAACCAGTTACATTATATCCTGTGCTTCCAAATCCATTGGGAGTATTAATAAAATGGACTCCATCTAATTTTATAACTACTTATGAAATACAAAGAAGTTTAACAGACAAGAATCATTACATTACTATAGGCACTGTAGATATGGATACATCTGGTAACATACAAACAGAATTCATAGACGATAATGTCATAAGCGGTAACACTTATTATTATAGGGTGAAAGGTTACTCCAATGGAATAACTTATTTTGGTCAATTTACATATTGGATTAATAATGGTATAGATATGTACATATCATTAAACGAATTATTGGGTCAAGGGACTGGATACATATTAGATTCTAATTACTCTGACGATACTAATAGTTTTATAGTTGCGTTATAATTTCAAACACAAGCTTATATAATTATAGGTTTGATTATAAGAAAGAATATAATTATTTCTTTCAAATATTTTATCAGATTGTCCCCATGGTTGATTTGATTCTTTTATACCATAAGTATTATCTATTACATTTTCAATGAGGAATACGAACAAAGACTCAACTCCATACTTTTCCATAAGATCAAAATAGTTTTTTGCTTTATCATCTTGTACATAGAATAAAGTTTTATATTGTTCTTTTTTAGAGACTGTTTCTATTTCTGAATTATCTTCGTAATTTTTAATATATTCGTTCATTTTAAATACGAAGTCTTTATTCATTTTGTCTATGATTTCGTCTTTATTTTTGAATGTTTGTATGTAATTCCAAACTGTATTATAATCTGGATTATCTAAATCGTTTTTATTAGACCATTTAATTATTGCATCTGCTAGATTATTTTCATCGGAACAATCAAAATCACTTTTATATAAATCAAAAGGTAACATATTAGTTTTTAAATCAAATTCATTTAAGCTATCCATAAGATATCCTTATTATTAGTTTATTATATTTAGTTCAATGATTTAAAATTATAATAAGCTTATTGCTATAGATAATGCCAAACCTTTATTTATATAATCTTCTTTTGTTACTTCTTGATCATTATAAAAATAAACGCAATATTCTTTTTCATTTGCAGAACTAAATATTCCAGATTTAATTCCATCTCTGAAATTACCTTTCAATTTTATGGTAACACCATCTTTATTATAATTTATTAAACAAGGGCCTTCTGCTTTATCATTCTTATACGAAGTATATGTATCTAAAATACCACTTTGATATGTTGCTATTTTTCCATTGAATTTATTATCAATACATTTAATTCTTAATTTAATTCTATTATTTTTGAATGTTTCTCTTTTTTCATAAACTTTATCATTAAAATAATATCTATGAACTATATACATATTATTTGGATTATCATAAATCCTAGTTTCTCTAATTAAAGTATCATTCTTGTATAATGAATTAACAATAACAGGAATTGGTGCAGTAAGTTTTGTAATACTAGATTTAATAATAGTATTCATGTTACCTCAAAACTTTTCTGTATGTTTTATAAGTTCCAAAAAATGAGCTTGTTTGTATTCATCTTCGGTTACTCTAAAATCATTAAAAAACCAAGTGTTGTATTGAAGATTGAATGGTTGTTTGGAATAACCAGTAATTGTTTTATTTATTTTCGAAAAAACACCATGTCTTTTTCCATTTTTATAATTTTCCAAAAATACCAAAACTCCTTCATGATATAATCTCTGTTCTCCATTTTTCAAGCCATTCTTAAAATTATATATTTTTTTATACAATCTTTTTTTAATTCCATCAGTGATAGTAGTTTCATATTCTGTACACAATCCGTTGAATACTCCACTCTTTTTCCTAGTAATGGATATTAAATTACCACTACGACTATATATACTTTCTTTTGTTGAAGTTGAACCATTGGAATAAGTTATAGTGATTATCATTTTTCTTATCTTATTTTTTTTAATCTTCTTACCATTTCTGTTTAAATTCAAATCTTCAAAGAATATTTCTTTAGAGACTTTATTGTTAAAAATAATACTATTTTTGATTGTAGAGTTTAATTGTTTATTGGTAGATTCATTCAAAAATTTCATATAACCTCTTTGGTAAAACAATAATAACAAATGGGGGACGAATATCCCCCATACAAATATTTATTAATTAGGAGTTGTGATTAATTAGTTGTCAACATGTTTTTGATACTGGAAAGAAATTCTTTCTTGGCTTTGAACAGATAAAGAATATTTCCTTCAAGTTCGTTTGTAACCTTAGATGCTAACATCTTGAAGAAAGATACTACTTCGTCATCATCGATATGATTGATGAACTTCAAGATATTTTCTACCTGAACTTTCTTTAATTTCTGAATATCTTTTTCCTTTAGTTCTGTTAACCATTCAGAAATTTTATCTCTTTTGGCGGTTTTAACATATTCTTCTACTTCATCGAAGCGATTCAAAATGTCATTGATAGTAACAACTTTCAAGTCTTCAAGATATTTCTTGAATCTTGTTACGGCTGTCCCAACATAAAAACTACCGTATTCGTCGATATCATTCAGAATCTCGTTTGGTTTTGCATCTTTACCAACAAAATTGGAAAAGAACGTCCATGATCTTGGAGTAGCCCCACGGAAATCTTCTGGATTAACTTTATAGAAATAACTCGGATTAGATTTCAAAAAACTAATGATGTTAGGATTAACGTTCTGATCTGCGAAATTTCTATTCCATTCGTCGAATGTAAGTTCATATCTTACAGGAACCAAACGGTCACGGAGAGCTGCGTCAAAATCTTCGACTTCACAACCATCTTCATCACCAATGTTACCAGCTGTTGCGAAATAAACATTCTGGTTAAATCTGAACGTACCAATTCTATGTTCCAAAAGAATTGATAGTGCGGCGTTACGTACCATCAAGGGTGCTCGATTCAATTCATCGAAAAATATAAGGGTTGGTTTTGTATTGGCTAATACGAATTCCTCTTGTAAGGCGTAAGTAGTAACTGAAATTTCAACCCCATTAATTGTAATCTTTTTTTCTTTGGGGATTCCCAATACTTCACCAGAATCTTTCTGAGCGAGACGAACATCAATGAACTGCCAGTCTTCCTCATTGGCGATCGCTTCAACAATTGAAGTTTTACCAGTACCTGGCTTACCTTCAATGTAAAGTACACCACTACGGGACTTGATAATACGACGAAACTTTTCCTTAAAATCCATATGTCACAACTCCTATTATTTTTTTACGTTGATATATTATACTGCGTTTTTGATTTTTTGTCAATATATATTTTAATTTTTTTTTAATAATACAGATTTAATTTATTAATAAAATAATCCAAAGCTCCGATATCAGATATACATATATTAGAAGAATTAACATGATTTATAAATGAGGTTTTTTTAAATCTAAGTCTGAAAGTATCAACATTATCCTCATTTATAATATTACCTTTTCTAGATTTTTTTATCATTAATTCTTTTGCTGTTTTATCATATGGTTTAAGCAAAACTGTTTTATTGGTTTTAATAGAATATATTTCCCATAAACCGTCAGAATAAGAAACGATTCTATTCTTAGGGTCTTTGAATCTTTTCCAATTAAAATTTGATCTTCTGAATGAAATTTTTGTGTTTACTTTACTCATAATAAATTATTATAATACGCTTTTATATTTTTGTCAAATAGATAAACTAAATATACTTGAGGTAATTATGATAACAAAAAAAGATATAATTATATCCTTGGTAAATAAAGATAAATTAATAGAAGCCCTAAAAATATTAAACGAAACTTATGTAAATATACATACTATAGAAGATAAAAATAAATACAAAAATATTGTATGGGAATTATTACAACTTTCTTATGCGGATATTGAAGGCGGATACAAAGGTGCTAATTCTGTGGAAGAATTAATAGAAAAAACATCTTCTTGGAAATTAGTTAAAAGAAGTAACAGAATAGTATGTGGAGTACTTTATAAATCTAAATATGGTAAAAAATTAGTAGCATTATTTAGTGATGGTACAAATGCTGGAAAGATTGAATTAAAGAAAATAATAGAAGATGAAATAGCTTTAAAAAGAAGTTGGATAGAATGTTCTGGTAAAGTAGAATTAATTTATAATAGACGTGGTGGAGTACCAATACCTAATACAATAGCCAAAGAAATATTAGAATCAATGAATAAAGAAATTGTCAGTTTATCCGATGATGGATTCCATTATAAAAGATTCATTGGTGGAAAATTATTTGAAAAGATTATGTTCGGTAATGTCCAAAATTAAATCTTTATATTTTTTTATGTAAATAAATCTATGACTATCATCGAAATAATATTTTTTAGCCTTTTTAAATTTCTTATCTGTCAAGGTATACGGTAATAATTCGTCGTTCTTGGATAAGAATATTGTCAGCAAATCCTCATTAATATTAGTAATATCAATTATATTCTTTGAAATATCTTTTGCTTCTTCTATATAAGAAGAATTTAAATTAAAATGTTTATATAAATCAGCAGACACATCAGTTATTAGTGGATTAATTAGTAATGCTGGTATATTAAATTTCTGAGATAAAATAGTAGCATATAGTCCACCTAACGAACTACCAATTATAAAATTAACATTATTCTTTTTAATGGTATCTGATAATTGTTTTATTGCTAATTTCGGGGAATTAACATCGTAACTACCCGAAATAAAATTAGGAAATATTTTTTTAAAAAATTTGGCTTTTGCTGAATTAGGGGAACTATTATAACCGTGAATGTAAAGTATCATTATACCCTCAATGAATGAATTAATTTATTTTTATACTATAATATTATAAACCTAATAGTTCGTTTTGTCAACTTCGCAAAATAAAAGACCAACAAAGTTGGTCTATATTTAACCTATACTAAACACCGTCAAATTATTATTTTCCATTATTTCTTCTTGTATTTTATCTAAATCAGTTTTCCCAAGTTCATAGATGGCAGCACCATCAATAGAAAAATTAGGTACATTTATACCTTTTACATATAGAAGATTCCAACCTAATTTCATTTTAGCAAGAGCTAACATATATTTTCTAACTTGTATATCATTAAATATTTCTCCGTAATCTGTCAAAGGCCCATTTGTTCCCAATGCATCTGAATAATAAACTTTAAATATTTTGACAGAATTTTCCTGTGGAGTTTGTTCTAAGTGTATTGTATGATGAAACCAATTAAATATATATCCACCAACTGCATTAAATAATCTTCTAGCATCTGCTATGACAGTATTCATTTGATATATATACGATTTAAAATTATCATAAGTACCATAACCATATATATTATTATATCCAGAATAGAATAAAGATGATCTAATATCTTCTGTGACTATGAAAGATAAATCAGGAGTATCAATATTGTATTGATAAGGCATTGAATATATATTTTTGGGTATATCATAATCAGTAACTCCACCACTACATTGAAGTACATAGACTCCTTCAATTAAACCATTATATTTCCATTCTATAAAATATCTTAGAGTATCGTCTATGATTGATTCTATTTCATTATTATTAAGAGCCACATCAAACCAACCATTGTCTGAATCTTGCATTCCAGAACCACGTAAATTTATGAATATATAATTTTTTATATCGTCAATTGTCTTTAAATCTAAGATCATTATTTACCTCTCAAAATATTTAAAACTTTTTCTTTATCTTCTTTAGATAATTCTTGTGGCAAACTTTGAGATACTTTATCCCAATCTTCATTTTGTAATGCAATCCTATTATTTGTTGCTCTTATCTCATCAAATCTAGGTAGATCAAGTATGTTAACAGAAACAAAATTATACGTATATTTATCTTTTTTATTAATAAAATTTTCATATCTGCTTTTATCTTCTGTACTTGCATATGTATTTAAAATAAATTTATTTTTACCACCCATTTTATTAATAGACTCAATAAAATCATAGACTGATTTTACAGGACTAATTTCTGCTACTTCTATTATTACATTATCTTTAGCTAGATATTTTTTATAGATATCAAAAATCTCTTTTGACATTTGTGCTGTAATACCATCTACTTCTTTTGGAGATATAACTACATAAACTAAATCATTTTCTTTTGATGCCAATTCTATCATTTTCCAATGTCCACGATGGGGATATTTAAATTTTCCGGGGAAGATTGCAATTTCAACAGTATCTTGCTCTTCCATCTTTTTATATTCTTCCTCTGGATTTAATTCTTCTTTCACATTGTTCAATCCAATAATATCAATTATTTCTTGTCTGTTTACTTTATAATCTTTAGCTAATTTATCTATAGCACAAGTACTTGTAAAATTATTTTTTATTAATTCATGATATTCATCATCTATTAATCTAGCTATATTGGGAGGAATTTGTTCTTTCATAATCATAGAAGATACCCTTTTATTTTCGTTTTTAGAATTCATTATATTTGTAATTTTTGTTGCTGTATTATCTGCAGATTTATCTCTAAACGTTCCGTATTTTGTTGGTGATACAATAGCTTTAAACTTTCTTGGTTTTCTTTTTTTATATTTATCCCAACTAGTTTTCTTACTTAAATCAATATTTTTGCCTGGCATTATGGCTCCGCCGCCAGCATAACCACTTCCCGGTTCTCCACTGGTTCCCATGAAACTACCAGTACCAACATTCTCATATTTTATATCATCTTCTTTATTATATATATCTTTATCGCCTTTTGGTTCATCATTTTTAATTCCAACATAGGCCGGAACCGTTTGTTGTCCAATTTCTATTAATCCTTTTACTCTATGATTACCATCTATTATTCTCATATGATCAGGGTCAACAATAACTGGTGGAAAATTATTATTACTTTCTTTACTGGCTTGTGCATATTCACTCACCTTTTCTTTATCAAAATCTGTTTCTTTAACAGAAAATGTTAAACCATTCGTAGGTAAATCTTTTAATTCATATTTTTTATATTTTGATATTTCGTCAACCAAATTGTCTATTGTTTTCAAATTAGTATTAGTGTGCAACGATACAGCAGAATCTATAAGATCATGGGAACTTATAATTTTATTTCTTTCATCATAAGCCTTACTATCTTTTAGAATAAATTCATCTCCATCAAAATACACATAATCTTCTGTAACCTTTGTATCTTGTTTTTTAAATTTACCTAATAACATATTCATTCTAGAAAAGGCCATTCTATCTACTATTTTAACTTGATTATCACCGCTGTATATTACAAATCCTTCTCCACTATCTAATAAATTCCATTCGTCTTCATTGTGTATATAGGATTTGCCTAATTTCTGACCTAAGCCTTTTAATATATTTAAAAAATCATTTTTAATTTTATACATATAATAGAAGGATTCTATTAATTTAGAAAAATCTGTAGTATAACTTAATATTAAATCTTTAAGTTTCTGTCTTTCATCTTCATATTTTTTCTTTCCTGCTGGTGTAACCTTTTTGTCTATTTCTTTTTGATATTTGCCATCAATATAGTTAATAAATCCATTTACAAATTTATCGGAATCAAATGGTTCCCCTTTATCAACAGCTCCAAATATACCAGTTTTTTCTCCTCTTACCTGACTATTAATATAATTTTTTAACAGGCCTACTAATGGACTTTCGATATATTTCTTATTAAAATTATCGGAGATTTTATTCAAAAGTTTATTTATAGTGACTGTATTTTTTGCAATATCTCCTTCTATTTCAGGATTCATATTTATATCAATACTATTAATATCTGAACTTTCTATGAATACATTATTTTCTATTCCAGATTCAATAATACTATCAAATTTTTTATCTATAAATTCTGTTTTATATCCATTATTTTCAGTTCTTATTAATCTCAATCTATTATGAACTACTACACCTAATTCTGAATTATATATTCTTTTATAAGAATCAGAAGAATTATCTACAGGTACTGCATAAGTTATTGTATTTGGTTTAAAAATTATATAACTTAGTCCATCTATTTTTGCTATTTTTTTATCTTGTGGTAAAGAGAATAATAAATCTCCTTGATAAACTAAACCTGAGTTATCATAAGCCTTTGATAAATTACGATAAGCTGAAGCCATTATTTCCCCTAAATCACCTTTGTGATTTTCTCTAGCTTCTTCTTCACTATGATTTAGTTTAGGATTAACATTAAATCCTGATTTTGTAGACACAAAGAAATTACCATTATCGTCATCTCCAAAGAATATTGCTGGGGCTCCATCAATTTTTGAAGTGATTATTGTATCAGAATCTAAATTATTAAGTAAATATAATAATTTTGTCGATTGATCAATAAATTTTTGTATACCGGCTTTGCCTTCTTCTATACCTAAATCTTCTAAATGAGATAAATGTAGTTTTGTAAACCCTGCGTCTGAGGATTCTTTTTTTATTTTTATTGTTATAGATTCATGTAATTTATTATTTTTTTTCTTTAAATTTTTTAATAATAATTTATATTGTTCTATATCTTCTTCTGTAAAATAAGACATTAAAAATTCTCCTTATTTATAATTAAATGCATTTAAAAATTTACCTAGTAATCCCATTTTTTTGGCTATTACTAGATCAGCTACTAATTTTCTTTTAAATAAATCTTCTGTATCGTTTTGAGTTAGTTTTGAAAAATCTACTAATGTTTCGTTTTCTTTGAAAGGTAGTTCTAAATAATCTAATATTTTAACTAAAGATTCTTTTTCTTCTTTAGATAGATCGGCCATAATATATTTCTCCTTGTGTAAATATTTAGTACACAAACTATTTAATATATTTAGCCGTTTATCAATCTAAAAATTTATTGTTCTATAGTTAAAATACCAGTATCTAAATCCAATATTGATAATTTTAATTTGGCCCCGGTATTAACAGTTAGAAGTACCACATTATTCTTTATAGCTTCATCAAATATTTTTGTTATATTATTATCAAGATCAAATAAATCTTTTTTCATATTATTAACTTATTAATTTTTTTCCATCTATTCCAATTAAATTTGTATCAAATTTTTGTTTATCTTTTTTAACTCTTTCTTCTAATTCTTCCCCACTTATCCAATTACATTCTACCATCTTCTGTAATATCTTAGTTGCAACATCTTGACCCATGGCCATAGCAGCTGAATAAATACCAAATTCTATCATTTCCTCATAATCATCATGGCTTATAACAAAATTAATACCTATACTTTCCATTGGAACTTTTTTTTCTTCTACTATTGGTTCTTCTTTTGTCTCACCTAATATAATATCTTCGGACATATGTTCTCCTTTATCTTTTTATTAAATCTTTCCACGCGTAATTTTCTATGTCTTCCATTGGATGTACACATAATAAATCATAATTAACAACAGTTCTATTATCTATTTCCCCACAACCAAAACCTATAAATATTTTATCTTTGTATTCAGTTTCTAATTCTTCTGAATTAAAATAATAATCTCCTATAAGCCAGCTATTATCTTCGTTAATTCTAATATTCCGTACTTCTCCTATAATATCTTTTACTTCATTGTCTAATGTCTTTGTTTTGTCTTCTGTAGTAATAGGGACATTATTAAAATTCTTATAGGACGACGATAATAGACACCAATTATTTAAATTAATTACATTCAAAGGTTGTATCTTTACATTTTCAATCATAAATTTTTCCTAATTTTTTATTTTCTTCTAAATCTTTATTGTATAAATAATAAAAATTTTCTTCTATAGTTTGAGATTCTTTTGATACTAATGGATTATTTATCTTATCTTTCAATACCGTAAAATATTTGGACATATCTTTTGAGTTAACAAAGAAGTAGTATAGTTTATTATCAAATATTAAAAACTTATTGTTCATTACTTTACCATATAATAATGCGTAATTATCCCAATATATATCTTTAAATTTATTCTTTAATCTTATTTCTATCCAATTTTTCAATTCTAAACTCCAATTTTAAATTCTATATTTACTTCATTAACTTCATTATTTAATCTATCTATTATAGATTTAAATTTAAAATGATTTATATTAGAATCCAAATGTTCTTTTATATATTCAATCATTATATCTTTGGCATCATAGGCAAATGGATTTCTAATAATTAATTCATCTATTTGATCATTAATATTTTTAAACATGGTCTCATAATCTAAAAAAATATTAACACAAATAGTACCTAAATCTTTACCATCAAAACCTATATCTATTTTAATAGATTCATCTTTCATTCGATTGTTCCATGACCATTAATAATTTTATTTCAGGATTAATTACAATCTTAAATTTTGTGATTAAATATTTATAAGAATCCAAATTAATACAACCTTCTTTATATAATGTATCTATAGAGTGTCCATAATTAAGACTGACATCTGCATAAAGATCACATAAGCTTGTTTTAGATACACATCTTCCATTTATTCTATAATTATCCATGTTTATCTTCTATAAAAGATATATCAGCATTAATAAAATCTTCATCATAATTGAATTCTGTTTGATCATCCATTAAAATAGATATAGGATAAATATCTTCCCAATCCATATTATTTGATATCCAATCTTTTAATTCAGACCTATTCATAGAAAAATCAAATTCTTCCCAAAATTCTTTTGAATTTTCTTTATATCCATCAATTGTACAAGCATAATATAAAGCTCTCTGTAAGGCAATATCTTTGGCGGGTACTTTATAACATTCACCATTACTAAACTTTATTTTTAAATACAACATAAATCATCCTTCTCTCTTATTTTTAAACAACTTTTTCTTATTTTCCAATTGATCAATACAATCTAATAATTTTATCTGCTCCGAATCTTCTAAATCTTTTTTTAAAGACTCACAAAATTTTTTTAAATATTCTGAATATTGATCTACTGACATCATTCTCGTTCAACCTGTTCTATTAAATCTATCAATGTTTGATTTATATTTCTAGTTAACTTATTAAATAATGTATTCACTAAGTTTTTGCAATTAAATTTTAATACATCGTCCAAAGAAATATTAAAATTCCAAAAAATATCTTCGTTAATAGAATGTTTTACCTTTAATTTTTCACTGTTTTCTAGAATTAAAATTGCACTAATAATAATTTTATTCCCTTCGCAACCAATACCTTTATAGCAATCAAAAATAACCTTTCTAATATATATTGGATTTTCAACATCTCCACTAACAGGATTATCATAAAATATTATACTGGTAGATTTGTTCTTAATATTATATTGTCTAATATTATTTTCAAAAAACCACATCATACAATCTACGAAAGTTCTTCTAGATATAGATTGCGATATATAAAAATTATTATCAGCATTATTATCGACAAAATATCTATGGTCTTTATAATAAGAAACATCTACATTTAACATAGTTATTTCCTTAATACAAATATAGGTTCAAATTTATACTTCTTCCCATTTATATTTATTTTATTTTTACTTCCATTTTTCTTATTAGCATCATTACCTACCATAGTACTCATTATCATATGATATTTATCTTCATATTTAAATCCTAATGATTGTGCTATATCAATACTATCTTTCTCTAAATTAAATACTTTAGTACCAACATTAATATCTGCTATATTTAAAAGTAATAATCCATCCTTTTTCAACATAGTATAGACATTAATCATAAATGGTTTTAGGAATTCATCTACCCAATCTTCATAACTACCTAGTTTATAACTTTGATGTTTATCATCTGAATATAATTCTCTATTATAGTAAGGTGGAGATGTCATAGCTAAATCTACACTTCCGGCATACTGTCTATATACATCTAGAATTTGTTGTGCCGGTCTTATAGATTTAAATATTTTAACTCTAGGTAATATATTATCTATATTTTCATTCCAAAATACTGGAACCATACCTTCGTTAAAATCAATATTTATATTATCATTTTTTAATAGGATATTCTCAGGGTCAGTACCAAATCTATATTTATTATCAAATGTATGTGTTTCACTATTTACATCTGTTCCTAAATATGTAATGTGTTTATCTTTATATTTATTGGAAGAGGCTGCGAGAAATCCCATAAGTCTTCCACCCCAGCCAGAACAAGGGTCTAATATTATTATATCCTTTTTATCATTATCTATAGGAATACAATTTTCATATATCCATTTAGCAATCGCTGGTGGAAAATTAACAGCTGGTTGACTACCACCCCCTAATCTCATACAATGAGTAAGATCAGGCATAACCTTTTGGGTTTTTAAATTATCAATCCATTTGCTAAATAATTCTTTTAATTCTTCTGTATTTTTATAATATTTTTTAACATATTCATGGAATGTTAATGAAGATTTTTTATTAGAATCTTTTAATATTTTCTTTATTTCTTTTAAATATATTTTTTCAGATTCATTGTAGCTTTTCTTTGTCTTATGAATATTTTTATTATCTGATTTAAATTTTAATAATATATCTTTAATTAATTCTTTGTTTGTATTCTCATTAATATTAGTATACGTAAAAGATTCCAGCAATTCTTTAGGAACCAAAGAACTTAGCTCTTCTTTATATATTTTAAAACTATAATACCAATATAATTCTTTCAAATCATCTATGGTTTTAATTAAATAAAATTTACTTTTTGGAGGTTTATAAGAAAATATGAAATTATCAAAAGTTAATATGTATGCATACATTCTATTTATTTCAGGTAATGTCATTTGTTCCATAAATTTATGGAATCTGTTTTTATCTCTTAAAAGATCAATTACACTTCTAGCTTTGGATTGATCTGTTCCTTGTAATATTTTTGTATCCAACATTTCAGGAAACCAATGATTAATAGCACTTCCAAATTTATTAAAATTCATAAGTACTTTGTTGCCATCTATTTCTTTATAAGTATCCGATACATCCAAATCTTTGAATTTTTTTAAACTATCGACAATTTCTTCGACATTTTTATTTCCACCGCCAACAGGTTGCCTTTTATTAGTATAATTATTAAGTAGAAATGTTCTTAATTTTTCTGTATAATTATTAAATATTTTCTTTTGATCATTGGAGAAATCTTTATAGAAAGGTATATTAACATTATTCTTTGCATCTATTGTTATACCAACCAAATCAGATATATTAATGTTAAAATTCTTTAAATCTTCTTCTTTAAACTCTGTATAAATTGGGTCATACCAATTAATTCTTTTGCACATTACAAACAAGCTCCTTTATATTCTTTTAAATTATTATAAAGAAAATTGTTTGTTTTATACTAAATTACAGATATTTCAATACCTTCGTAATCCGCAGGTTCTAGTACTTGAATATCCAAATATTTTAAAGATAAATTTATTGTAAGAGGAGTTAATGTTCTTTCAAATGGCAATTGAGCAAGAAATTCTGGATAAGCAAATCTTAACCTTAATCCTAATTTTATCCTATTTTCTTTAGTATTCATTATCAATAATGTTGCATTTGTAGTAACATCAGGAGTAGTATACAAATATTCTCTAGCATTTTTAACATCTTGTATCCATTTTAATAAATAATTATATTCAAAGTAATCATCATTAATATATACTTCTAAATCCAATGGTTTAAAACTATAATTATTTACTGGAAAAGGAACAGGGTCTCCCTGTATTCTTATCTCTTGAGTATCAAATATTTTATATTCTGGTAAATGCCATCCTCTTATTTGAAAATAATTAGATACTCCTTCTTTACGAAATTTATCTAAAAACATAAATCCAGAAAAGGAATAAGCATTAGCATTAACTTTTTTAGGACTAGGCATTTGTTTCTCCATCCTTTATTTTCTCGGCATTTCTTATAAGATTTTTTAAATAATCTTGTGAATTTTTAACCAGTATCTCTTTACTAGTTTCATCTTTGGTTTTCATTCCACTAATTTCATAAAGAGTTTTATCTATTTTTATGATTTTATCTATTATATTAGAAGTTTCAGTTATAGTATCTGAGTCTGGATATTGACTATATAGTATATCAGTTAAATGTTCTAATATATCGCTAGAAATTTGTTTAGTATTTTTTAAAGATGATATTAATTCTTCTCTAGTTACTTTAGTTAAAGATTCTTTATCATTAGTATTTGCTGGAATATTATCCTTAGTTTCTACTAATTCTGCTGTTTTAATATCTGGTTTGCTAGATTTAATTGTATTTAAAAAATCTTCTTTAATATTTGACATATTTTATCCACGTGGATTAGAAATTTTGTTTATTTCTTCTTTAGTAGGGTCTTTAACTTTTCTCATGATATCAGATACCATATTATTCATTTTGTTTACTAGCTTAGTAACTTCTTGATATGTAAGTCCATGTTCTTTCATTAATAATTTTCTTACTTTTTCTATAGGTGTTCCATTAACAAAATGTTCTAATACCAACTGTAAATCAGATGCATTTAATTTACCATCAAATTTAAAGTCAGGATGACCTATTACTTTACTTAATTTTAACATTTCTAGATTTCTTTTATCCAAAACGGGCATTTCGATCTCCTACTATATTATAGTAATATATTTTATTTAGTAATAATATAATATAGTATATTATAGTAATATATTTTACTATATCATGGTGCTTACTAGGGATATAGCGCTATTATAAATAGAAAGATCAAACGAATACTATAAATTATTAAAATATTTTATATCATTAAAATCAAACAATAAATTTATAATATACTTATATAGAAAGAACATTAAAAAAGGAGTTATTAATTATGGCAAAATCTAGTAAATTAAATGTTGTTGAGGCTTTTTTCAATTCTGTGAAGGATGAAAATACTTTTAATCTTAACGATGAGTCTTTATATGCAGAGTATTGTGATACTGAAATACCAGTATTAAATTTAGCTTTAACAGGTGATATTAATGGTGGATGGGAAGAAGGTAGGACAACAGTATTGGCTGGGCCTGAATCTTCCGGTAAAACATTATTATCTTTATGGGGTATAAGAAATCATTTTAAGAAATACCCTGACAATGGAGTCGTATATCTAATAGAAACAGAAGGTAGAGTTGCTCAATCTCTTGTAAATCAAGTACCAAAAGAATTTAGAGATAGAGTTATTGTTAAACAAATTTCCACAATGGATGAATTAAGTACATTATTAACGGGCACAATAAAACCTCAATTGGCAAAATTAAAATCGGAAAATCAAGATTTAAGATTAATGATTATTATAGATTCAATTGGTAATACTGGTTCTGAAAAAGAAAATGAAAACGCAGTTAAAGGTGAACTAGGTAAAGGAGATATGGGTAAACCTAAACAATTAAGATCATTAATGAGAACAATTGCTGTACCATTAATAGGTAAATATCGTATTAATTTTATTATAATTAATCATATATATGACGTAGTGGGTGGGCCTGTAGCCTATCAAGAAATGGGTGGTGGTCGTGGAATAAAATATTTAGGAAATAGTATATTTTTTATTAAACGTATTAATCCTAAATTTAAAGATAAGAAAGAAAAAGAAAAGAAAGGGGCTTCCGAAGAAAACGAGAAAGCCAAAGAAGATGATGCATCTGATAGTAAAATTTTAAATTTAGAAATTACAGTTAAAAAATCATTAAGTATATTAAAAGGAACTAAAATTTATCTTACCTTTAAGAATAATAGTTTTTACAAATATTCTGATATATTCAGATTGGCTGGTGAATTTAAACTTTTAAAGAAGAAGACAGGAAAATTGGCAAAGAATAGTAATGGGGAACAAATGTGGACTTATGTTACAGATAAAAAGGAACTTCTTAATGAAGAAAATATTTATACGTTACCATTTATTAAAAAGAATTTCATGGATGAATTAGTTCAAAAAGTAGGGGCTGAGTTTAAATCCAGATATGCATTTGAGATTGGAGATTACGATGCATCATCAGATGATAATGATGAAGACTTAGATGGTACGGAAAATGAAGATAATGAGAAATCACTAAATAAAACAGAGGAAGACGAGTCTGTAAATAATTTATAGTCATCTACAAGGAGATTTTATGAAAAAGGAAGAACTGCAAGAATTATCAAAATATTTAATAATGAATTTGACAACCGATAATTTTGAGAAATTAAAAGGAGATTTTTTTAATAGTGATTTTATATTGGTTGATAATGAAAATATGAATGAAGAAACCGATCATAAACTAAAAAAGTTCATTAAAAAGATAGGTATTATAAAGGAAGACGAGGGTAAAAAATTCTACCAATTATTTTATTATTTAATTTTAAAGTTTAATATAGAAGATGAAATTAAATATATTAGGGTAATTCTATTAAATAACGAGATATCTAAATTTATTGATGTACTAAAAAATTTCATAGAGGAGAATGTTAAATTTTCTAACGATTCCAAAAAGGAAAATACTACAAAAAATTTATTGATGAATTACAAATTTGTTAATAAAATATTTATTGAAGATTTTAAAATATTCAGTTATAAATCTAAAATAATATCAGTACTAAAAAATTATAATTATGTTAATAAGATATTTTATAAATCATTGAAATTCATAAAAAATAATTTTAATGTGGAATTTGAGATTTTGAAAAATGATGATTACTACAACCTTACGGATAGTAATATATATAATTCAAAATTAAAGGTCATATCTAACTTTTTATTTATGTTAACTGATTTGAAGATTATAGAAGGATTTAATTAATAAAATGATAGACCGAGAAATCGGTCTTTTTTATTGCTTTAATTATTTTTTGTCTTTTTTAATAGAAAATGGTATAATATTATTAATTGACTAAAAAGGAGTTGTTATGAATAAAAAGATTACAGTATCCAAAATGATTGAGCTTTTGAAGAAATTCGATAAAAATTCAGAAGTTACCATAAGAAATATAGATATAGGTGGTTCCCTATCTATTTCTGACATTAAAGAAGTGGAAGTTTTTGATTTAACCAAAGAAAAGGAAAGATATATCTATACTGATTATATAGAAGTTAATACAGATTTATCTAAAAAAATTGTAACAAAAAATTTAAAAACTAAAAAAATAATTGTAATTGATTGTTAACAGAAGGTCTCATGTCAGTTAAAATAATATATGAAGATGATATTCAATCTATAGAGTTACCTAAATGGCCAGCAATAGTGGTTACTGGTAAAAAACTAAATTTAGAAGATACAACAGAAATTATGTTTAGAACTTCAAGTTTTCATTTATCTAGTAATGATTCAAGTTTTGAAAGAAAATTCTATGATTTGTTTGGAATAAAATATTCAGACGAAGGTGGTAATTATATCAAATTAGATTATGATTCTATAGAGTCTGTATCTAAATTTTATCAATTATTAAATCTTCAATATTTGCAAAATAATAGAATATCAAGTTGTTGGGTGGGTGGCCCCCACGGATGGTTGAATTGGAATGGTGATATTTTTTGCAACAATTTTAATATAGGTAAATGGCCTTCCGTAGAAGATGTAGCTAAAGATTGGTTTGCTATATTAGAATCATTTCCTTATTTAATAATAAAATGCCAATTATTTAATGGTGAAAGTGATGAACCATATGCGAATGATCGTGATAAATTTCCATTGGTAGAATACATAATAGGAAATGATATTATAACAGTACGTAAGCCAAAGCTAGAATTAGTAGTACCTATAGGATTAGATAGTAAAGATATATATTCTATGTTAACACCCGGACACGAACAAGGTATTACTATAGAAGAGTTATGTGATAGAAAATTAATATTAGATAATAGAATGAAGTCTTTAAAAAGAATAATAGATAGAATATAATGACAGAAAAAGATAGATATAATTGTATAAAAGAACTATTAATTGTTTACGAACAAGTAAAGAATGAATCTAATCCAGAGTTTATCAATAAAAAATTAAAAAGTATAATAGAAAATATGGAAGATATCGATAATAAGATATGGAAAATAGCAACAAAAAATACAAAATAACAAAATTATCTTATAATATTTAAAAAGAGTTGAGGTTCGTATGTCAGATCAAATTATATATCATTCTAATGTTTTGGAAGATATAAATCCAATACCTAGAGAAGTAGTATATTACAAATATTTCAAAGAAGAAGATGGTAAAATAAAAAAATATTTAGGTTCTACTCTTGGACATAAATTTAAATATTTTTATCATGACTCGGATTTACCATCAGATGATGAAAATGATTTGAGCTATTATTTTATACCAAAGAATAAACCATCTGTAACTAAAGAAAGTTTTACAACATGGAGAAGTTTAAACAAAAAAAGAATATACAATTTATATGGAACAGATAAAACATTTCGTCTAGAAAATGTAACGAACATACCATTAACATTTCTTTATAAAAATATTAATATAATGTATTTTGATATTGAAGTATATGTCAAAGAAGACGTTGATATGTTTGATAAAAATGTATCTATTCACGAAAAATTCATTAATCCGATTACAGCCATAAGCTTAGTTTTCCAAGACAATAGATTAAATAAAATACGTAAAATGGTTTTAGTGTATGATATATTAAATCGTAGACAAGGATATGAAGATAAACATGAGGACTTCGAAATATATTATTATACATCTGAAAGTAAATTATTATTGGCTTATTTGGAATTAATAAGAATACAAAATCCTGATATTATCACAGGTTGGAATATCGAATATTTCGACTTACCATATATCTATACTAGAATATGTAAATTAATATCCCCATTTAGAGCCCAGTTTATGTCCCCTTACGCATATACCATAGAGAAAAAAGGAGTCTTAAAGGTAGATGTTAATCCAGATAAGATAAAATTTATTAGAGAAGATAAAGTTAAAGAATATATAAAACAAAATGGTGTAGTTGTTGGAGTAGAAGAAAATACAAAGATATCAATAGCTGGTATTAATTGTATTGACTATATGAAATTATATAGAAAAAACAATACATCTAAAGACGGATATTCTTTAAAAAGTGTATCACAAGATGAATTAGGTAAATCTAAAGTTGATTATGACGATTATGGTAATATCAATGGATTATTCGAAAAGAACTTGGATTTATTTATAAAATATAACATGGAAGATAGTAATCTTATTATGGACTTGGAAAATAAACTTGGATATTTTAAAGTACTATGTGTTGAAAGTGCTATGATTGGAATACAAAATATAGAACGTTCATTATCTACTGTAGGCCCATGGGAAAATCTTATTAGTAGGAAATTACAAGATAAAGGTTTAGTAGAGATATGGATTAAGAAAGAAGATAAAATTAAGAAAGTTAAATTCCCAGCAGCCTTAGATTTAGGAGTTGAAAGTATAGTTGGGGAAACACAAAACGCTATTATTAATTATGATTTCACTTCTCTATATCCAACTACGATTATGAGTTTGAATATATCACCAGAAACTAGAATATCAATTACAGAGGATTACGGTGAGTATTTTCATAAAAAGCAATTAATATTCGATTTGCACAAAAATAAAGATACTTTAATATTAAAAGATAAACCAAGAAAAAATAGTAAAGATTATTTTTTAAATCCCATTAAACAAAAAATAAATGATAGATATTTAGGAACAGGAATACATGGAGAAGGTATTCAGGATATAGATAAAGTATTATTAGAATGTAATAATACTGATTTCTCAAATTATGTATATGGAGTTACTTCTTTTTACAGTAAAGAAAATTTAGGTATCATTCCTGAAATTATGAAAGAAGTATTTGATCTTAGAGTATCTTATAAAAATATGGTTAGTTCTGTGGAAAGACTACAAAAGAATATCATAACAATAGATGAATATAAAAAGGAAATAAAAAAATTAGGATTACAAGATTGTGATGAAAATAAAACAATACTGCAAATAGTTTCAGAAGCAAATCGTAATGAAAAAGATTTAGAGGAAATGAAAAAATTTATTGATAAATTACAAGATGGTTTGAAATTATTCATGAATTCTGGATATGGTGCATTTGGAAATAAATATTTTAAATATTTTAATATTGATATGGCAACTAGTATAACAATTTCGGCTAGAAAAATATTAAATGAATTAATTCAAAGATTGGGGTCATATATAAATGATAAATTTAATTCCCCTTCTAGTTTTAAAAGAGTGTTGTACGGAGCTACAGATTCTATATTCATTACATTCAAAGATTTGTTCGAAAAAAATATGAATGAATATACTAATGAACAAATAGTTAATAAAATATTTGATACATTTAATCAATTGAATATGGATAATTTCTTTAAAGATTTCTATAATTATATTGGTAAAGATGTTTTTAATGTTATTCAAAACAAATTCAATATAGAAATGGAAAAAGTTATGTCTGAAGGAATTTGGTTTGGAAAGAAAAATTATATTGTTAAGGTTATATATGACAAAACAATTAAAAAAGATCGTAAACCAAAAATAAAAGGATTGGTATTAAAGAAAACTACATCTCCATTATACCTTAGAGATAAAGCAATGCAAGAAAAGGTTATTAATACTATATTTTCTAGTAGGAAGATTAATTCTAAATTATATGATATAGTTCCATTCGTATTAGAAATGTTCGAAGATTTCAAAAAAGTAGGTAAAGAAGATATTTATAAAATTGCATCAAATGTTAATATTTCTACAAAAATGTTAACTAAGTACGTCAATAAAGATATTACTCAAATATTGGTAAAACAATGTCCAGCACAGATTAAGGGTGTAACTGTATGGAATAATCTTTTGAAGAAATATCCAGCATACAGAGATTATGTTGTAAAGAACGAAGGATTTAATGAAAAAGGATGTGTTATAAGTGTTATAGAAGATAATGAATATATTATAGAAGATGATGTTAATAAGAACGAAATTAAAAAATTAGATACAGAAAAAAGATTAAAGAAAGGTAAAGCCCCAAAAAAATATATTACTTCAATTTCCCTACCAGTAAGAAGAAAAGTACCTAAAGAAATTGAAGAATTTTTACTGACTAAGATAGATTGGGTTGATCAATTTGAATCTACAGTTTTAAATATTATTGAAAAATATCTACCTTGTAACGACACGGATATATATAAAGTAGTAAGTGATCAGCATATAAAAGATACACTTAACAATAAATAAGGAGAATATATGAGTGGTGATGTGTGTAATTCTAAACATATAGAATGTGATATACAAGAAAATGGTATAATAAGAAGATCGTCAGACGGTTA
>Ga0172381_10001992_pt1 | contig 23242 bp, 20 predicted proteins | sample Leawel6488metaG_FD_119754 | JGI IMG/M metagenome (GOLD analysis project Ga0172381, IMG submission 119754) | Leachate microbial communities from a municipal landfill in Southern Ontario, Canada - Leachate well 64-88 metaG | ecosystem: Engineered > Solid waste > Landfill > Unclassified | place...
ATAATCGCTAAAATTTTATTAACCTGTTCGGTCTCATCCGTTGTCAGGTCATGCTCCTGACGACACTATGGACAGAGCTTACGCACTAATCTTTGGCCGATAACCGCATTAATCGCCGGTACTAAGAAATAAGGCTTAACGCCGATATCGATTAAACGAGGGATAACACCAGCCGCGTCATTAGTATGGAGAGATGATAAAACCGTATGGCCGGTTAAAGAAGCTTGCACGGAAATTTCCGCCGTTTCTAAATCACGGATTTCGCCAATCATGATTACGTTAGGATCCTGACGTAAAATAGAACGTAAGCCATCGGAAAAAGTATAGCCACTTTTTTCATTCACCTGGCTTTGATTAATCCCCGGCAACTGGTACTCAATCGGATCTTCTAGAGTAATTATTTTTGTCCCCGGTTTATTAATAAAGCTTAAAAGAGCATACAGGGTTGTGCTTTTTCCGCCGCCGGTCGGACCGGTGGTTAAAGTTAAGCCGTTTGGTTTTAAAATTTCTCTTTTTAAAATCGGCATGATCTCCGGACGAATGCCTAAATGTTCGAGTTCTAAAATCGTCGCCGTCGAATCTAGAATACGCATGACGACGCTCTCGCCGAAAGAAGTCGGCAGGAAGGAACAACGGACTTCAATCTTTTTATCTTTTAAATAAATAGTATAGCGTCCATCTTGGGGTTTATTGGTAATATTAATTTTAACGCGCGCTAGAATTTTTAAACGAGAAATTATTTTATCCCATTTTTCTCGGCTGATTAACGCCGCGTCCTGCAAAACGCCGTCGATTCGGATTCTAATCGCGACGCCCGCTTCCTCCGCTTCGATATGGACATCACTCGCACCGACTTTAATCGCCGTCGCTAACATTAAAGTAACGACATCGGTTATATTAACTTCATTAATTTTTTCGTTTAAGCTTTTATAGCTGGCAATCGCCTCTTTAAATTTTTCCAGATTCTCCTCGCTGATTTCCACGCCGCTTTCATATTTTTTTACTTTTGGGATAGATTTATAAACTTCCAAAGCCGTCGTTAAACTATTTTTCGAGACTAAGTATAGTTTACCGGTCGCAAAATATTGTTCGCTCAGGCGCGCCAATTCTTCTTTTACTTCTTCGGTCGGTTCTAGACAAGCGAGGCGGATATTTTTACCGTCATAAAAAAAACAAACCGCGTTCATTTCTCGCGCCCGTTCTTCTTGAATTAAGACTAAAGCTTCAGGACTGATCGGGAAAGCAAAAAGATTAACATAGCCGAGGCCGGAAATTTTAGCGTTAGCCTCGGTTTGCTTTTCTATTTCCTTAGCCTTTATTTCGGTTTGTTTTTTAGTAAAACGACCGGTGACGCTTTCTTCGTCATCGGTCGGATTAATCAAATTTTCTATAGAGGTAAGATCGCTCATAGGTGATAGTTATTAATCGGTTGGTGAAACGATTATTTTTTACGACGGAAAATCCGCTCTAGTTTAGCCAGACCGCCCTTTTCTTTCAAGCGTAAGAATAGACTGGTCCAAGTGGCGATTTGAAAAGTAGTGAGAAACGAGCCGACAATAATAATCAGTAATATTGCTAAGGCGATTACGATGATTATTAGCCCGCCCATATTAAAGACAGCACCTAATAGTAATAACGGAAGCAGGATAAGGGACATGGCCAGTAAAATCAAACCGCTAGCTAAAAAATTAATAATAAAGAGAATTACCGCCATCTCCAAACTAACTAGCCAGTTCTTTCTAAATAATTTTTCGGCGTGTTCCAGCGAAGCGACAAAAGATTTTTTTTCTAAAACTTGATACGCAATCGCATATTTAATTATTAAAGATAAGCCCGTAGCGACTGGGATAAAAATTACAAACAAAACGGTGTAGATAATCGCTAGGGTCGTCGTGTTACTGATAACCATAAACAAAAGTGGTAGGCCAACAATCAAGAAAATGAAGCAAGTAAGAATTTTGATAGTGATATTCAGCCCCAAGACCGGCCAAAAATGAAGATGTCCGGTAGTTAAGCTTTCGCGGATGCTAAGCAGGTTATCTTTTTTGCGGGAATTAAGAAGTTTTTTGACGCTGTCCACTAAAGCGGCCTGAGAAGAAATCGCCAGCCAAACTATGATAGCTAATAAGATAAGCGTGACTAAGATAATTGTTAGGGCATTTAAAATTGATAGAAAATCATATTGAAATAGATTTGCTATTCCCAAACAAAAACTTCTCATCATTTCGCCCATCGCGAGAATATTGTTTAAATGAGAGTAGGAACCGTCAACCAAGTTTTGGTTTACATTATTAGTTAAAATCTGGTATTCCCAGGAACCGCTAGCGGCGATGAAAGAAGCGAACAGACCAAAAAACCATAAATATTTGTGTTTCCAGGCGATGTTCAGCGCCTGTTTTAATAAAGAGCGATGAGAAAACATAGGTTTAAAATTAATTGAAAAATTTAGTAAAGTCTGTTAATATTATAACATAATTTAATAATAATACCAAAAGTACCGGTGAAAATATATGAGTAAAGTTATTACGGATAAAAAATTAGTGACTGAGCTGCTCACTAGGAGCGTAGAACGTATTTACCCGAGCTATCAGGAACTAGAAAAAAAGATGCTTAGCGGCGAGAGAATACGTTTATATTGCGGTTATGATCCGACGGCGCCGGCTTTGCATATCGGCAATGCAATTTCTATTAATAAGTTAGGACAGTTTCAGGCTTTGGGACATGAGGTAATTCTTCTAATAGGTGATTTTACCGGCCTGATTGGTGACCCGACCGATAAAAAGGCCGCCCGACGAAAGATGACTAAAGAAGAAGTCTTGGCTAATGCTCGCGATTATCAGAAGCAAGCCTCGGCTTATTTAAAGTTTGACGGCGATAATCCGGCTAAAATAATGTATAATAGCGCCTGGAATAGCAAGCTTAGTTTTGTCGATGTAATTGAATTAGCTTCTAATTTTACCGTCCAGCAGATGATTCAGCGCGATATGTTCCAAGAGCGCTTAAAAGAAGAAAAACCGATTTATCTTCATGAATTCTTGTATCCTTTAACTCAAGGATATGACAGTTTGGCGATGGATGTGGATTTAGAAATCGGCGGCAACGACCAGATGTTTAATATGATGTGCGGCCGCGATTTGCTAAGGACGGTTAAGAATAAAGAAAAATTTGTTTTGACTTTAAAGCTATTAGCGGATGAAAGCGGCAAAAAAATGGGCAAGACCGAGGGGAACGTTGTCTTTTTAGATGAAGAGGCAAATAATATGTATGGCCAAGTGATGTCTTGGCCGGACGGTGTGCTTATTCCGGCTTTTGAATTGTGTACTAATATCGCCATGGAAGAAATTAAAAAGATGGCGGAAGACTTGAAAAAAGATAAGGTTAATCCGCGTGATTTAAAAATGAAATTAGCTTGGGAGATAACCAAAACTAATCATGGCGCCAAGGAAGCGGATAAAGCGCAAGAAAATTTCGTTAATACTATTCAGAAAAAAGAAATGCCGGCAGAGATTCCTGTTTGGATTGCCGGAAAAAATGAATATAATATTATTGATTTGTTGGTTGCCAGTGGTTTAGCGGCCAGTAAAAGCGAAGCGCGTCGCTTCGTCGAACAAGGGGCAGTCAAAATAAAAGAGGGTAAAGAAGATTTTAAAGTCGTTAAAGATGCTAAACAAGAATTATTCGTTAAAAAAGATATTATTATTTCTCGCGGGAAGTTGCATTTCGTAAAAGTAATGCAGTAATCAGCTAGTTCTTAAAGTATTATGTTTTTAGAAGATTTAAAATTAAAAATTGTTTCCGCTTTGGGGCTAAGCGCCCCAGTTTTTTCCTACCCGCCTAACTCGGAACTAGGCGATTTAAGCCTGGCCTGTTTTGAGATGGCTAAACAGCAGAAGAAAAACCCGGCGGAGATGGCGTCTGAATTGGCGAAGACTTTAGCGGCTCATCAGGATTTAAAAAAATGTTTTTCCGACATTAAAGCCGTCGGGCCATATGTTAATTTTTTTATTTTTCCGGAATGTGCCGCGGCGCGAATTATTCAGGGTATAAAAAAAGAGGCAGTGTCTTATGGCCAAAACAAAAACGCCGGCGGTAAAAAAGTGATGATCGAATACTCTAACGGTAATACTCATAAAGAATATCATGTCGGCCATTTGCGCAATATCGCCTACGGTGACGCGATTAATAATTTGCTGGCGGCCAATGGCTGGGAAGCGATTCCGGTTTCTTATATTAATGATTTTGGCATTCATGTGGCAAAGACTATTTGGAATTGGCGCCGTAATCCTAATTATGACGATCGGCCGGAAAATAAAGGCTATTTACTCGGTAAATGTTATGCCGCGGCGAGCCAGGAATTAGCGGCCAACCCGGAATATAAAGAAGAGGTTGGTAAGATTATGACGGAGATTGAGCATCGCAGTGGCGCCAACTATGAATTCTGGCAAAAAACAAGACAATGGAGTATCGATTATTTCGCCGCTATATATAAGGAGCTGGATATTAAGTTTCAGCATATTTTTTACGAGAATGAAGTAATCGGCGACGGTTTAAAATTAGTTCAAGAATTATTAGCTAAGGGAATACTTAAAAAAAGTGAGGGAGCGATTATTGCTGATTTGGAAAAATATGATTTAGGTGTCCTGCCGATTATTCGTTCCGACGGTACGGCTCTTTATCCGGTCGCCGATCTGGCTTTGGCTTCGGAAAAATTTAAAGATTATGATTTAAGTGAATCGATTTATGTCGTTGATGTGCGCCAGAGTTTGTATTTTAAGCAATTATTTAAGATTTTGGAGCTCATGGGCTATAAACAAAAATTAGTGCATCTTGTTTATGATTTTGTTACTTTGCCGGGCGGCATGATGGCCTCGCGCACCGGCAACGTTGTAACTTATCAGGATTTGAAGGAAGAATTGGTTAAAAAATTAACGGCGGAAACGGCCAAGAGGCATCAGGATTGGTCTCAGGCGCGAATCGCCCAGGTCGCTAATAATTTAGCGATTTCGACGATGAAATTTGAAATGCTTAAAGTCGGCTCGGAAAAAATAATTACCTTTAATATTGAAGAAGCGTCAAAGTTTGACGGCTATACCGCTTGTTACCTACAATATGGTTACGCGCGGCTACAGAGCATTATTCGTAAAGAGGGTTTCAGCCTGTCTAAAATATTCGGCGGCCAATTGGATTTTAGCGCTTTGCAGGAACAGAAAGAAAAGACCCTGTTAATTAAAGCGGCGCGCTATCCGGAAATTATCGCGACGGCCGGAGAAAAGTATAATCCCAGCGAAGTTGCCAAATATTTATTTGAACTGACGCAATTAGTTAATGATTATTACCACGAAGTTAATATTTTAAAATCGGCGCCAAAAATTAAACAGGCGCGATTGGCTTTAATTAAAACAATTGCGCAAGTCCTGAAGAATGGTTTGGATATTTTAGGAATTAAGGCGCTAGAGGAGATGTAATTTATAAAGTTAAATATTATGAAGAAAAAAGCATCCGATAATTCATTAGATAAAATAGTTTCGCTCTGCAAGCGGCGCGGCTTTGTTTTCCCGTCTTCGGAAATCTACGACGGCTTTACCGCAGTTTACGATTTCGGCCCTTACGGCGTGGAACTGGCTAATAATATTAAGAAGGAATGGTGGAAAGCGATGACGCAACTGCGCGACGATATTGTCGGGTTAGATTCGGCAATTTTCATGAGCCCGAAAATTTGGGAGGCCTCCGGCCATGTTAAAGGTTTTTCCGACCCACTCACTGAATGTAAAAAATGCCATGCCCGTTTACGTTTAGACGCGCTTTTGGAAGAGGCGGGAGTTTTTGCGGATGAAAAAATGACCGAAGAAGAAATTAACCAGATTTTTGAAGCGAATCGCGAAAAAATAAAATGCCCGACTTGCGGCGCCAGCGACTTTACGCCCGGCAAGAAATTTAATTTATTAGTGCAATCTAATCTCGGAAACTTTACGAGCGATTGGACGAAAGAGCCGACTTATTTGCGCGGCGAAACTTGCCAAGGAATTTATGTTAACTTCAAGAATGTTATGGATTCGGCGCGGGTGAAGATTCCGTTCGGCATCGCGCAAATCGGCAAAGCCTTCCGCAACGAAATTACGGCGCGGCAGTTTATTTTCCGAACCCGCGAGTTCGAACAGATGGAAATGCAATATTTTGTGAAGCCGGGCGATGACTCTAAATATTACGAAGAATGGAAAGCGGCGCGCTGGAAATTTTATTTGGACCTAGGTTTAAGTGAAAAAAATTTAAAATGGCATAAGCATGAGAATTTAGTTTTCTACGCGAAGGAAGCATATGACATTGAATATAATTTTTCTTTCGGCTTTAAAGAATTAGAAGGTATTCATGCGCGCGGTGATTATGATTTAACGCAGCATAGTAAATTCTCCGGCCAAGATTTAAATTATCTTGACCCGACAACGAACGAAAAATATACGCCGCATATCGTGGAAACTTCCGCCGGTGTCGGCCGAACCTTCTTAGCGGTTTTATGTGAAGCTTATCAGGAAGAAATAACTGGTGAGGATACGAGAATTGTTCTAAAATTAGCGCCGAAATTAGCTCCGATTAAGGTCGCTATTTTTCCGCTACTGAAGAATAAGCCGGAATTAGTAGCGAAAGCGCGGGCCGTTTTTGATGAATTAAAACAGACTTGGCGCTGCGAGTTTGATGATAACGGCAATATCGGCAAGCGTTATCGCCGCCAAGATGAAATCGGTACGCCGTATTGCCTAACGATTGATTTTGATTCTCTGGAAAATGATGACGTCACGATTCGTGAACGCGATACGATGGAACAAAAAAGAATTAAGATATCCGAACTGCCGGAATTTTTTCGCGCGCAGTTATAAAAAATTTTCTTACGAAAATAAATATTGGAAATAAATTTAAAATTCGTCGCCAACAAAAAATGGCGGCGAATTTTTTTAAAAAGCAAAAAATCTCTAAAAACTATTGCTACTTATTTATAGTTGCGGTATAATTTAAGGAGAAAATAAATTTTTTTTGAATAAGAAATTTTTCGTGAAAAAATTTTAACTTACGAAGGGGGGTGATATTATGAAAAAGAAAGCTGCAAAAAAAGCGGTGAAGAAAACTGCTAAGAAAAAAGTTGCTAAGAAAGCAGTGAAGAAAGTCGCTAAAAAGAAGGTGGCCAAGAAACCGGTGAAGAAAGCGAAGAAGGCTGCTAAAAAGAAGAAATAATTTCTAGGGTTTATTGATTATTGATTTTTCGATAGTTAATAGATTTTATTAATTTAAAAATTATACAAAAATCGTCCGGCGGAATCCGGGCGGTTTTTGTATTTAAGACTTTATCTTTTCTTCATCTCCTTTATTATATAATGTAGGACATGTCTGATTTAAAGTTAAAAATCAATAAAAATAAGGGAAAATTTGTGAAAAAAATGGTCGCCCGGCTTTTTATATTTGCGTTTTTCCTTTGGTTGGCAATCTCTCAAGCCGATGTGCTCCTAACGGTTCTTTCTTATCAAACAAAGCCGGAAATTAATTTTTTAGATGTTGGCCAAGGCGACGCTATCTTAATTAAAACACCGAACGGCCAAACAATTTTAATTGACGGCGGTCCGGACAATAAAGTTTTACGGCGGTTGGGAGAAAGTCTACCATTTTATCGCCGCCAAATTGATTTAGTAATTTTTAGTCATTATCACGATGATCATGTTATCGGCTTAATCGAAATTTTAAAACGTTATCGCGTCCAAAAAATAATTTATGCCGCCAGTGGTTCGGAAATTACCGCGACGGCCGCGATATTATTAAAAAAAGCGGAATTAGAGAAGATACCGGTTATCACCATAGATAAGCAAGCGAGCTTGAATTTAGGCGACGATTGTATTTTAGATTTATTAAACCCCGCCTCTTTAGGAATAAAAGTTGATCCAAATAATTCTTTGGTGGTTAAATTGAATTGTGCCGGCAAAAAATTTTTGTTTTCCGGCGATAATAGCGCGATCGTCGAAAAGGCCCTGCTTAATTCCGGTTTCGATTTGGCGGCGGATGTTTTTAAAGCGTCGCATCATGGTTCTAATAGCGCCAATAGTGAAAAATTTTTTCGAGCCGTTGGCCCCGAGCTTTTAGTCATTCCCGTCGGCGCAGACAACAAATTTGGCCACCCCAGTCCGAAAATTTTAGAGCGAGCGGCAGCGCTTGGCATTAATATTAAGCGTACCGATAAAGATGGCGACATTAAAATTTCCCCTCGTTAAAAGAACCTAATTATTGGCATTTTTGCTTATTTTTCAGCGCATTTTAGGGTAATTTTTGGGTTGACCGAGAGACAACGATTTGTTATAATAATTACGAGGTTTACAAGACCTATTTTTTACTTAAACGCATATGATTATTACTTGGCAAGGGCATTCTTGTTTTAAAATTCAAGATAAAATGGGGACAGATGGCGTTACCGTCGTTACCGATCCGTTTGATAAGGAAACCGGTTTAAAAGTACCGAATTTTGAGGCGGATATCATTACTGTTTCCCATCAGCATCATGATCATAATAATACGGCGGCGCTGCGCGGCAATCCTTTTATTATTGATTGCGCTGGCGAATATGATTTTAAAGGTATCTTAGTGGAAGGAATTGATTCTTATCATGACGATAAAAATGGCGCGGAACGCGGCGGTAATATTATTTATCGTCTGGAAGTTGATGATATCTCTGTGGTGCATCTCGGTGATTTAGGGCAAATTTTAGATAATGCGCAGTTAGAAAAGCTGGCTGGCACGGATATTTTATTGATTCCGGTCGGCGGCAAATATACTTTGGATGCCAAGAAGGCTGTGGAGGTTATTTCTCAGATTGAACCGCGAATCGTCATCCCGATGCATTATAAAACTAAAGATTCCAAAATAGATTTAGATGGAATTGATAAATTTATTAAAGAAATCGGTTTAACGCCGGTTTACGAAGAAAAATTAAAAATTTCTAAAAAAGATTTACCGGCCGAAGATATGGAGCTGGTGATATTAAATATTTAAATTAGTTGACCGCCAGGCGCGGACAAAAAGTAAACATATGATTCACCCCAAAAAAGAAAGAACTCTAGTTATTCTTAAACCAGACGCTGTTCAACGCGGCTTAATTGGCGAGGTTATCAAGAGAATTGAGAACACGGGCTTAAAATTAGTGGCCCTAAAAATCACGATGGCGACTGAAGATCAATTATGGAAGCATTATAATAAGGATGACGAGTGGTTTTTAAAAAAAGGCGCCAGAATAATTGAAGATCGGAAAGCCGCCGGGATGCCGGTTGATAAAGAAGCAATAGAATATGGGAAAGACATTGTTCGTTTATTGGTTAAATTTATGACTGCCGCTCCGGTCGTGCCTATGATTTGGGAAGGTAATCAAGCCGTCGGTATCGTGAAAAAAATTGTCGGTTCAACTGAGCCTTTATCTTCGGACGCCGGTACTATCCGCGGCGACTATACTTTAGATTCTTATGAATTAGCGAGTATCGACGAACGGGCAGTCCGCAACTTGACCCATTGTTCCGATCCGGTAACCGATGCCGATCGTGAAATCCCGCTTTGGTTTACGGAAGAAGAAATTCTTAAATATCGCTTAATCGCCGAGCAGATTCTTTACGATGTAAATTTAGATGGTTTAGCGGAATAAAATAATATTATGGATGAAAAAATCCAAAAGAAATATCTCCTATTGAAAGTCGGTGTTATTAGCTTGGCGATTCTAATCTTAGCGCTTTGGGCTTTTAATTTAAAAAATGTTTGGTTGGCCGATCAAAAATTAGCGCCGTCGGAAAATAATGAAGAATGGGCGGATTTAAAGACCAGTTTAGATAAAACTTTAGTTAATGTTAAAAGCCAAGTAGATAATATTCAGAAAACTAAAGAGGCCGCCAAAAAAACCGCTGATCAAGCTTTATTGACTGGATTATTAGAAGAAACCGAAAAACGAGCTTCCGCTATAGCCTCATCGACGGTAGCTACTTCTTCGGCGACATCTTCTAATGTTACGGCGACGACCACGCCATCACCTGTAGGTAGTACTAATAATTGTCCGGAATATATTGATTGTATGCCAACTATTGGAGCGACTCGACCTTGCCAGATTCCGGTCGGTTGCGAAGGAATAACACAAATTGCGTATTAATTTTCTGTTAAGTTAAGACCATGATTATTTATGTCTAAATTAGATAAAACTAAAGCCAGGAACAAAAAAGAAAAAGCTGCTATTTCTAAAGCTGAGGCGATTAAAGATGCTGCCGTTATTAAGGGTGAGGACGAAAATATTGAAAATAGCGCGAATAATAACGTGCGTAAGAAAACGGCGTATGGTATTGTTGAAGAACAGCCACTGATTGAGGAAATGAGTAAGTCTTATCTGGAATATGCCATGAGTGTTATTGTCGCCCGGGCTTTGCCTGACGTTCGTGATGGTTTGAAACCGGTCCACCGTCGGATTTTATACGCGATGTGGGATATTGGTTTGAAACCCAGCGCAAAATTTCGTAAATCAGCGACCGTTGTCGGTGAAGTTTTAGGTAAATATCATCCGCATGGCGATAGTGCCGTCTACGAATCAATGGTTAGAATGGCCCAGGATTTTTCGATGCGTTATCCGCTCGTTCGCGGTCAGGGAAACTTTGGTTCAATGGACGGTGATAATGCCGCGGCGATGCGTTATACGGAAGCGAAATTAGCCGGTATTGCCGAAGAAATGTTATTTGATATTGATAAAGATACGGTAGATTTTATTCCTAACTATGACGGTAGCCATAAAGAACCGCGACTCTTGCCGGCGAAGTTGCCTAATTTATTATTGAACGGCAGTATGGGGATTGCGGTCGGTATGTCAACGAATATTCCGCCGCATAATTTGCGAGAACTGGCTGACGCGATTGATTGCTTAATTGAGAATCCGGACGCGAGTACAGAAGATTTAACTAAGTTTGTTAAAGGGCCAGATTTCCCGACGGGCGGGATTATTTATGATAAGAAAGAAATTTTAGCCGCTTACGCTACCGGTAAGGGCGGAATCGTCGTGCGCGGTAAGGCGGAAGTCGAAGAAGAAAAGAATGGCGGATTTAGAATTATTATTTCCGAAATTCCTTATCAGGTTAATAAAGCGGATTTAGTGGAAAAAATCGCCGACCTGGTTAAAGATAAAAAAATTGAAGGCATTAAAGCTTTGCGCGACGAATCTGATAAAGATGGCGTACGCGTGGTAATTGAACTCAAGAAAGATTCTTATCCTAAAAAGATTTTAAACAGTTTATATAAACATACTTCTCTACAGACGACTTTTCATCTAAACATGCTCGCGCTCGTTGATGGTATTCAACCTAAAGTCCTAACTTTAAAGATGATTTTAGAGGAGTATATTAAACATCGCGAAGTAGTGGTTCGTCGGCGCACGCAATTTGAACTGAACAAAGCTAAAGATCGCGCCCATATTTTAGAAGGTTTAATGATTGCTTTAAAGCATATTGATGAAGTTATTAAAACAATTAAAGCTTCAAAAGATAAGGAAGTCGCTCGCGTGAACTTAATGAAAAAATTCAAGTTATCAGAACGCCAGGCGGTTGCGATTCTGGAAATGCGTTTACAGAATTTGGCAAACCTGGAACAGCTGCGTGTTGAAGAAGAGTTGAAGGAAAAAATGAAATTAATTAAAGAACTGGAGGCGATTCTGAAATCAGTCGCGAAGATGCGGGCTATTGTCCGTGATGAATTAAAGGTCCTGGCTGATAAATATGGTGATGAACGACGCACCGAAGTAGTCGCCCATGGCGTTAAGGAATTTAGCATGGAAGACTTAGTCCCTAATGAGGAAACGGTAGTGATGATGACGCGCGATGGCTATATTAAGAGACTGGAGCCGGATACTTTTAAGGTCCAGGCGCGGGGCGGAAAAGGCGTTATGGGCCTAACGACTAAAGAAGAGGATACGGTTGAATTTATGTTTACTTCGCAGACGCATAATGACGTTTTATTCTTTACGACCAAAGGGCGCGTCTTCCAGCTTAAAGTTTATGAGATTCCGGCCGCTTCTCGGGTGGCTAAAGGCACGCCGGTCGTTAATTTCCTACAACTCATCGGCGGCGAACAGGTCGCGTCTATTTTGCCGTTAGACAAGGCGGTGTTCAGTAAATATTTATTTTTCGCGACTGCCAGGGGCTTAGTTAAAAAAGTAGAATTAAATGCTTTTTCTAATGTCCGTCGCAGCGGTTTAATTTCCATTAAGATTAAAGATGACGATAAGTTAATTTGGGTTAAACCGACTTCCGGCAGTGATCATATTCAATTAGTAACCGCTAAAGGCCAGGCGATTCGTTTTGCCGAAACTGATGTGCGCGACATGGGGCGCGGTGCCGCCGGCGTGCATGGGATAAGATTGCATAAAGATGATTTAGTCATTGGTATGGGCATCGCTAAAACTGATAAAGAACGAAAACGCAATTATCAGATTTTAACGATTATGGCGCATGGTTTCGGTAAGCGCACGGAGTTTAGCGCGTATAAAGTCCAGGGCCGGGGCGGTAGCGGCATTAAGACCGCGAAGGTGACGGATAAGACGGGCGATATCACTAATGCCTTTTTAGTTAACGCCGATAACATGGAAGGGCGTGATATTGTTGTTATTTCTGAGAAAGGCCAAGTTATCCGTACGCCCTTTAAATCTGTTAGTGTCCTAGGCCGTGATACGCAGGGAGTGAAGATCATGAGATTTAAAGAGGATGGCGATAAGGTCGCGGGCGTCACTTGGGTATAATTTATTTATCGCCGCGCCATTAACGCGGCGTTAATTTATGAAAAAATTTTTTCAAGAATTTAGAGAATTTGCCGTTAAAGGCAATGTTGTTGATTTAGCGGTGGCGGTTGTTATCGGCGGCGCCTTCGGTAAGATTGTTTCTTCGTTTGTCGTCGATATTATCATGCCGCCTTTAGGTGTTTTAATGGGCGGAATAAATTTTTCCGATATTAAGGTGATTCTCAAAGAAGCCTTGATGTCCGACGGCACGGTCGTTAAACCGGCGATTACTTTAAATATCGGCAATTTTTTACAAAACGTTTTAGACTTTTTGATTATTGCTTTAACGGTTTTTATTGCCATTAAAATTATAAGCCGGGTAAAGAAGAATTTAGAGCCTATTTTAAAACAAGAGAAAGCCGTGGAAGAAAAAATTGCGCCTTTATCTAAGGATCAGGAACTATTAACAGAAATTAGAGATTTGCTAAAGAAAGAATAAATTGAGAATAAGTTATGAATACTGCCGCCGTCCAATTTTTACTGATTATCTTAACTCTCGGTGTAATCGCCGTAATTTTTTTGCTGTTACGTAAAAAAAACGGTGGCGACGGGAAAATAAATGAGATGATCGAGTGGCTGGAGAAACAGAACAAAGAAACGACCGAGCGAGCCATTAGACAATCAGAAAAACTATCACAGCTCTCGGAACAAAATAGCGAACTGCGTCAGGAATTAGACCGGAAATTATCGGAAACGCATCGGACTAATCAGGCACAATTCGGGCAGAACGCTAAAATTGTTCAGGATATTACTTCTCAGTCGGCAAAATTAATCGCCGATGTGACGGAAAAATTAACGAAATTGGATGAAACTAATAAACAAGTGGTTAATTTTTCTGCCCAGCTCCAGAACCTTCAAGATATTTTAAAAAATCCTAAACAGCGCGGCGTGCTCGGCGAATATTTTCTAGAAGAAACTTTAAAAAACGTTTTGCCACCAAAATCTTTTCAGATGCAATATCCTTTTAAGGACGGAACGATTGTCGATGCGGTAGTTTTTGTGAAAGATAAAATTATTCCGGTCGACGCCAAGTTCTCTTTAGAAAATTATGAAAAATTATTAAATACTAATGATCCGGAAACTCGCAAGAAGTTGGAATTGCAATTCAAGGCAGATTTAAAAAATCGGATTGATGAGACGGCAAAATATGTAAAACCCTCGGAAGGTACTTTAGAGTTCGCTTTTATGTTTATTCCTTCGGAAGCGATTTATTATGATTTATTAGTTAATTCCGTCGGGGCCGTTAAAGTAAATACGCGCGATTTAATTGAATATGCTTTTCGCGATAAGAAAGTTATTATCGTTTCTCCGACTTCATTTTTGGCTTATTTGCAGACCGTGCTCCAAGGTTTAAAAGCGATGCAGATTGAGGAAAAGGCTAAAGAAATTCGCGCCAATATCGAGAAGTTACAGCGGCATATGGGCAGTTATGACGAATTTATGAAAAAATTAGGTGTGAGCATGTCGACGACGGTCAATCATTATAATAACGCTTACGCCGAATTTAAAAAAATCGATAAGGACGTGACGAAGATTACCGATAAGGAGAGTAAGATTGAGGTTTTGAAAATCGAACGCCCAAAAAATAGTTAGAGTTATAATTTTTAATCGGGGGGCAATATATTTCGGAGCGCATATGTCGCAAACCATGCAATTTGAAAATAATTTTCGAGAGGCAATCGTTTCAACGATTGCTTTCTTTGATTTATTTGATTACCCACTAACGCCGTATGAGATTTATAAATATTCTGAAGATGATTTAAGTTTATCGGAAATAATCAGTTTTTTGGAACAGGAGATTGATCAAGCCGATGCTTTGATTCGGCAGAAGAATGGTTTTTATTTTTTAATTGGCCGAGAAGAGATTACTGCTACTAGGCAAAAGCGCCATAATTATACGCGCCGCAAGATTAAAATCGCCCGCCGTTTCTGTCGTTTATTGAAAATTTGTCCTTTTGTTAGTTTAGTGGCCGTCGCTAATTTAATCGGTGATAATAATTTACGCGATCAGAGTGATATCGATTTTTTTATCATTACCGCTCCGCGGCGTTTATGGCTAGCTCGTTTATATTGCGCCGGTTTAGCCAAGATTTTAAATCTTCGTCCGACAGCTAAAAATAAAAAAGATAAGATTTGTTTGAGTTTCTATGTTTCCGCCGACCACCTTAATTTAAATGATTTAAGATTATCTGGCGCCGACCCTTATTTCGACTATTGGCGCCGGGGTTTAATTTTGCTATATGACAAAGAGGGAATTTACGTTCAGTTTTTAGAGAAAAATGGGTTAAGTAAAAAATCTGATTCTGCGCCGCGGCCGATCAAAAAAAAATCCAGCCATACTAGCGTGCTAATTAGTTTTTTCTTTAATTTTTTAGAGAGATTGGCTAAAAAGATTCAATTAAAGATTATGCCCGCCGCTTTAAATGCGGCCGTTAATAATTCTGACGGGGTGGTTGTGAGTGACACGGTATTAAAGCTGTATCTACGCGATCATCGCCGGGAGTATGCCGAAAAATATGGAAACAAGATTAATGAAATCCTTAAGAAAAACGATTGAATATCTTTTTTATCTTTTTGTTTTTCTTTTGCCGTGGCAGACTAAATTAATTCTGCGTCCGGCCGACACTAATTTTAATGAGATTAGCTTATATGCTAATCATCTTCTCCTGATTATTATTTTAATTTTGTTTTTTGTTTATAAATTTCGCGAGAAAAAAAATCGTGAACAGATATCTTCTTTATGGTGCGCGTTAATTATCGGGGAACTATTTGTTTTGATGTCTTTTTTCTTCGCCGCCGATCAGGTTTTAGCTTTTTATCACTATGTTTTATTTGTCGGTGGCGTCGGATTATTCTGTTTAATGCGCGAAGGAACGGAAACGGTTTATTATAAAGAAGGAAAATTAGATAAATTTAAAGTTATTTATAGTTTTTTAGCCGGTATTTTTTTACAGGCCGCTTTAGGAATTTATCAGTTCTTGGCGCAGAAATCTTTTGTTTGTAAATATTTTGGCTTGGCGCAACACGACGCTTATACTCCGGGAACCTCCGTTATTGAAACTTTTTCCGGTCGTTGGTTGCGGGCTTATGGTGGTTTTGACCATCCGAATATTTTTGGCGGCGTTTTAGTTATAGCCCTAATTTTAACCGGTTATCTTCTGGCACGCAAAAAAGTAATCAGATCAAAGCAAGAAATCGGCGAATCAATTTTTCTGTTTATTTTTTATTTTATTGCTCTTATTTCTCTATTTTTTACCTTTTCTCGCGCCGCCTGGCTAGCTTACGGCGCCGGTTTGCTTATTTTATTAGTAGCGTTAATAATCCAAAAAGATCGTTGGATTTTAGGAAGATTTCTAGCGCTTCTTTTCTTCTCAATAATAATGTTATTTATTATTGCTTACCCTTATCGTGATTTATTACACGTGAGAATCGCCGGTGAAACCCGCTTAGAGCAAAAATCTTTGAGTGAGCGGCAAGAGTATTTAATCCAAGCTAAAGATTTGATTAAAGAAAACTTGTTGTTTGGTGTCGGTACCGGCAATTACGTTTCGGCCTTAGAACGGCAGGATCAAAATAAAAAACCGATTTGGATTTATCAGCCGGTTCATAATGTGCTTCTATTGCTTTGGGCTGAAAGCGGCGTCTTTGCTTTTGTTTCTTTTTTAGCTTTTCTTTTCTTCTTAATAAAAAAGAACCGTCGGGCGGTCTTTTCGGGAGCGGTATTTATGGCGATAATTATTTTGCTTTTGCTTGATCATTGGCTCTTAAGCCTGCCCTTCGGAGTCTTGTTCTTGTTTTTTATTTTAGGGTTAATTTGATAATTTTTTTGCAGGAATAATAAATCTCTCTCTAAATTTTTAAGAGTTTTATCAACGGCAGCGTTTTTCGTGCCGTTTTTGTTAACCCGTTGTTTCAGCAAGCTTAAAACCGTCGCGATTGTTCCAAAATAATCACCGCTTTTAACATGAAATTTAACGCCGGCTTCATCACGGATTAACCAGAAAGTTGGAGCAATTTGATATTTTTTAGGCATAATTAAATTATGCTCGCAAATTTATTCTTGCCGATAATCAAATGGTCGAGCACTTCGATTCCAAAAATATTTCCCGCCTCGATTAATTTATTGGTGATTTCTAAATCAGCTTTAGTTGGTTTTAAAACTCCTGACGGATGATTATGAGCGATAATAACTGCGGCCGCCGAGTATTCCAGCGCTGGTCGAAAAACTTCACGGGGTTGCACTAAAGAGGCGTCAAGCGTCCCTAACGAAATTACTTCATCATGTATGAGCTGGTAGTGGGTATTTAGATATAGGCCGCGGAATTGCTCTTTGTTCAAGCTGCACATATCTTTAAGGTGATTGAAGGCCTGATCACCGGTGCGGATAGTTATTGAGCCGCCGGGCTTTTTTTGATAGAATCTTCTGCCTAATTCAAAACAAGCGACGATTTGGCAGGCTTTGGCTAATGGAACGTCTAAATCACGTTCGATAATTTGCGGATCTTTTTGGTAGACTATGCCTCTTTCCCCATATTCGCGGATTAAACGATTGGTCATGGAAAAAATTTCTTCTTTTTTCGTTCCAACGCCAAGAACGATAGCTAAAAGTTCGGCTGAGCCCAAAGAACCGACGCCGTCCCTAATTAATTTTTCGCGCGGTTTTTCTTCATTCGGCAAATCCCTGACGCGTAAAATTTTGTATTGCTTGCCATGATTCAAGACAAAATCGTGGTCCTTAATTTTGTAAGGCATAGAGTTAGAGATTAAAAGAAGCTGGTAAATATCGCTTCCTTTAAATTATATCAGAGATATGGTAAATTTAGAATATATATTATAAAGATAATAGCTTCTTTCATGAAATTATGAATAAATATAAAATTGACATTTTACCGAATAAAGTGCGATTAGTAACAATCCCGATTAAAAATGCGCCCACAGCGACTGTTTTAGTGATGATTAAAACTGGTTCTAAATATGAAAATCGCTTAAATAACGGTATTTCGCATTTTCTAGAACATTTATTTTTTAAGGGAACGGCGAAACGTCCGACGCCCGTTGCTTTGGCCGGTGAGCTAGATTCGTTAGGTGGCGAGTATAATGCTTTTACGGCCAAGGAATACACTGGTTATTGGATTAAAGTGGCCGCGACGAAAGTAAAGTCAGCTTTAGACTTGGTTGGCGACATGCTCCTTAATTCTAAATTTGATCCAGCTGAAATTGAAAAAGAACGGGGAGTAATTATTGAAGAACTGAACATGTATGAAGATAACCCTCTAATGCATGTGGAAGATGTTTTTGAAGCTTGCCTTTATGGCGATACGCCGGCTGGTTGGGAAACAATCGGCACGAAAGAGAATATTCGGCGCTTTACGCGGGAGGATTTTATAAGATATTTAAAGGCGCAATACGGCGCGAAAAGTGTTTATGTGATTTTAGCTGGCGGTATTAAAGAAGCTGATAAAAAAGACGCTCGGAAAATGTTTCAAAGCTTTTCTGCTAATAATTGGCAAAATAAATTGCCGGTTAAAGAAAGGCAAACAGCTCCACGCTCACGGGTGATTACTAAAAAGATTGATCAAGTTAATTTATCGCTTGGTGTCCGGGCTTGCCCAATTGATCATCCGGAAGAGATGAAGGTAAAATTATTGTCGGTTATTTTAGGCGGTTCAATGAGTTCGCGTTTGTTCGATAGCCTGCGCGGCCAGAGTGGTTTGGCTTATTCAGTCCATACCATGACCGAATTTTATTCTGATTCCGGTTATTTGACAACGCAAGCTGGCGTGCCGATTAAACGCGCGGCCGAAGCCGTTAAAATTATTTTAGCGGAGTATCGCCGAATAGCTAAAGAACTGGTTAGCGCTAAAGAGTTAAAGCGAGCGAAGGATATGCTCCGCGGCAAATTATTTTTGCAGCTGGAAGCATCTGATAATCTGGCAACTTGGTATTCGCGGCAAGCAATTTTACGGAAAAATATTTTAACGCCGGCGGAATTCTTACGGCGTTTAGAAAAGATTACCGCTAATGATTTGCAGAAGACCGCCCAGAAGATTTTTGTTAATCGCGGCTTGAATTTGGCGCTCATCGGCGTGGTTAAGGAAAAAGAATTTAAGAAGATTTTAAAGTTTTAGTTAAATAAAATTAGTGGCAAATATTTCAGTTTATTATATGGATGAATTATTAGAAAAATTAAATTCGGCGCAACGCGCGGCCGTTATTCATGACGGCGGTCCGCTTTTGATTGTGGCCGGGGCTGGTACGGGCAAAACGACGGTTTTAATTAATCGTTTGGCGTATTTAATTTTAAAAAGAAAAGTGAAAACTGAAGAGGTTTTATTACTAACTTTTACTGAAAAAGCGGCGGGAGAAATGGAAGAACGGGCGGACAAGATTTTACCTTACGGCTATACGGATCTTTGGATTAATACTTTTCATGGGTTCGGCGAACGAGTGCTGCGCGAATTCGGTTTAGATATCGGTCTAAGTGCCAGTTTTAAATTATTAACCGAGACGGAGCAATGGGTTCTGATTAAAAAGAACTTTAGCCGTTTTGAACTCGATTATTATCGCCCGCTAGGCAATCCGACAAAATTTATTTCCGAATTAATTAGGCATTTTTCTCGTTTGAAAGATGAAAATATTTTGGCCGCGGAGTATTTAAAATATGCCGAAGAAATTGAATCGAACCAGGATAATCGTTTGAGCGGTGCCGTGACTACTAAAAAAGCGAAGGCAATTCCCGCTAAAAAAGCAGTCGGAAAAAATAAAAGCCAGAAAAACGTCGCCGCCATTCTTGATTCCGAGGACGAAGGTGAAGAGTTGGAAATCGGCCGGATCAAAGAATTGGCAGAAGCTTACCATACTTATAATCAATTATTATTAGAAAACAATTTTTTGGATTTCGGCGATTTAATAATTTATACTCTTAAATTATTCAAAGAACGACCAAATATTCTAAAATTTTATCGTCAGAAATTTAAATATTTAATGGTTGACGAATTTCAGGATACTAATTTCGCCCAATATGAATTAGTAAAATTATTGGCCGCTCCGGCTAATAATTTAGTGGTTGTCGGCGATGATGACCAAGCAATCTATAAATTCCGGGGCGCTTCTTTGTCTAATATTTTACAGTTTAAGGACGATTATCCTCAGGCGGAAGAAATTGTTTTGACGGATAATTATCGTTCGCGCCAGGAAATTTTAGATCGCGCCTATGATTTCATCCAGTATAATAATCCTAATCGTCTAGAAACTAAACTAAAAATTGATAAACGTTTAACGGCGAAAGGCGAGATAAATAAGAAAGTTCATTCTGAGCCGTCAGTGCGATTTTTTAATCTAACTAATCAGGAAGAAGAAATATCTTTTGTCGCGCAAGAAATTAAATCTTTACATGCGGCTGGCCAAGGGGAGGCCAATTGGTCGGATTTTGCGATTCTCGTTCGAGCCAATGACACGGCTGAACCTTATGTTAAAGAGTTTAATCGCCAAAATATCCCTAACCAATTTATGTCTTGGCGCGGCCTATATTATAAACCCTTAATTTTAGATATCTTGGCTTATTTCCGTCTCTTGGATAATTATCATGAATCATCAGCTTTGTTCCGAGTCCTGAATATGGAAGCGTTTAAAGTAGCCCATCTTGATTTGGTAAATATTAATAAGATGGCCGCGCGCAAAGTCTGGTCGCTCTATGAAGCGTTGAAGAATATTAATGCTATTCCGGGGGTTAGTGCGGCGAGTTTAAATAATATCAATAAGTTGACCGGTCTTTTAGCCCAACATTCTCTTGTCGCCGCTACCGCAAAACCAACGAAAATATTTTTACATTTTGTTTATGATTCTGGGCTGCTCGCCGGACTAGACCGCGATCGCGATTTGGAACTTTTTTCCTATCTTAATCAGTTCTATCAAAAAATAAAAAAACTCGAAGAAACCGAGCCGGATTTGCGTTTGAAAGATTTTTTAGCGGCGATAAATTTAGAGTTAGAAGCGGGTGAAAGCGGTGCCTTAAAATTAGATTTTGCCGATAGCGACGTTGTCCGGATTATGACGGTTCATGGCGCTAAGGGGTTGGAATTTAAATATGTCTTCTTAGTTAATTTGGTTGATAAGAAATTTCCGACGATTACCAGAAATGAAAAAATTTCTATTCCCGATGCTTTAGTCCGCGAAAAAGTCGAAGCCAGTCCGGATATTCATTTAGAAGAAGAGCGACGCTTATTTTATGTCGCGGTGACTCGGGCTAAAGACAGGTTATATCTTACCGGCGCTAAAGATTACGGCGGTGCGCGCGCTAAGAAACCGTCGCGTTTTATTGAGGAAATGGGCCTGACGAGTGAAATTGCGCCGGAACTTATTCTTAGCGAAAAAAATGAATTTTTGCGAGATTTACATTATTTAAATAGCCGGGAAATACAGACGGCGGCCGACCAGAAAGAGAATCGCGCGTTGGAAGAAAAATATCCTTTACCTAGTAAATTTTCTTTTTCGCAGTTAGCGGCTTTTTCTACCTGCCCCTTACAATATAAATTTGCTTTTATTTTAAAAATTCCCGCTTCGACCGATAAAGCCAGCCTGATTTTCGGTCGCGTTATGCATAATACTCTTTATAATTTTCTTTTACCCCTTTTAAGTGAACATCAAGTGGCGCAAGGCGATTTATTTGGAAATTTAGGCGATAAAAACAGTGGAGAAAAAGACCAGTCAGGAAAAATCGGGCCTGATTTGTTAACTGAAAAGCGGTTAATGGAAATTTATGAAGAATTCTGGCAACCCGATGGTTATCAGAGTAAAACCGAAAGAGAAAATTATCTGGCTAAAGGCCGAGAAGCTTTGAAAAAATTTTTAACGGTTTATAAGCAAGCCACACCAGCAGAAATATTATTTTTAGAAAAAAGATTTTCTTTCAAGATCGGTTCGGATATTATTAAAGGCGCTATTGATCGCGTTGATAAATTAGCCGACGGAACCTTGGAAATAGTTGACTATAAAACTGGTCAGACTAAGAGCAAATTAGAGTTTAAAGATAAACGCCAATTAATTTTGTACCAATTATTTTTAGAAGAATTTTTAGGACAAAAAGTTAGTCGTCTTAGCTATTATTATTTAGAAAGCGGCGAGAAGTTTTCTTTTACGGCAACGGAAAAAGATATTACTAAACTGCAGCTGGAAGTCCGAGAAGAAATTGCGGCGATAAAAAAACGAAATTTTGCGCCGAAGCCGGGAGTGATGTGTAAATTTTGCGATTTTAATACGATTTGTGAATTTAGAGAAACTTAAACATATGGCTAATCATAACAACAGTAATAATGATCGCTTAATCAGCCCGATAGAACGTCAAGGTGACGACGCTCTGGATTTATCATTGCGGCCGAAAACCTTAAAGGAATATATTGGTCAGGAAAAGATTAAACAGAATTTAGAGATAACTATCGCCGCCGCTAAAAAACGCCAGGAGCCGATTGAGCATGTTTTATTATATGGCGCGCCAGGTTTAGGTAAAACGACTTTAGCGCACGTGATTGCTAATGAAATCGGCGCGAATATCCGCGTTACTTCCGGCCCGGCGATTGAAAAAAGCGGCGATTTAGCAGCGATTCTGACTAATTTAGAGGCGGGCGATATTTTATTCATTGATGAAATTCATCGCCTACATAAAACGGTTGAAGAAATTTTGTATCCGGCGATGGAAGATTACGCTTTAGATATTATTATGGGTAAGGGACCGACTGCGCGAACTTTGCGTTTGGATTTACCGAAGTTTACGATTATCGGGGCGACGACTTTAGCGAGTTTATTATCGGCGCCGCTGCGCGATCGTTTCGGCTTAACGCATCATCTAAATTTCTACGAAACAGCGGATATTGAAAAAATTATCGCCCGCAGTGCCGGTATCTTGGGAGTGACGATTGAGCCGGAAGCTCGAAAAGCGATTGCCGAGCGTAGCCGCCGCACGCCGCGGATTGCTAATCGTCTTTTAAAACGCGTCCGCGATTATTGCGAAGTTAAAGGCGACGGCCAGATAACGGCCGCCGATTGTTTGGGAGCTTTCGAGCTTTTAGAAGTTGATGAACTAGGTCTGGATATGATTGATCGCCGGATATTGGAAACGATTGTTGATAAATTTAAAGGCGGGCCGGTCGGATTAAACACGTTGGCCGCCTCGACGGGCGAAGAAATGGACACGATTGAAAATATTTATGAACCTTACTTGATGCAGCTCGGATTTTTAGATCGTTCGCCGCGCGGGCGAATCGTGACGACGCTTGGATATCAGCACTTAGGGCGAAAGGAAAGTGGAACGGGGAATTAATATAAAACAATCAAATGGTTGACTATAAAACAATTTTTGGAGTAGCGGCTGTTATTATTGGTCTGATTGGCTATATTCCTTATTTTCGCGACATATTTAAAAAGAAA
>Ga0172381_10001993_pt1 | contig 23232 bp, 30 predicted proteins | sample Leawel6488metaG_FD_119754 | JGI IMG/M metagenome (GOLD analysis project Ga0172381, IMG submission 119754) | Leachate microbial communities from a municipal landfill in Southern Ontario, Canada - Leachate well 64-88 metaG | ecosystem: Engineered > Solid waste > Landfill > Unclassified | place...
GCTGATTCCACCACGGCACGATTTTCAACATCCCGGGGTCCGGGTTAGGAAAGGTGAGGATTTCTGGCTGTTTCTCCAGTTCCGCGACCCGGCGCTCCAGTTCCTCGATCCGCAGTTCCAGGGTGGATGGCACCGGGGCCTTGGCGGCGAACACGGGCGCAGTCATCCATGGGATGTCTGGCCCGAAGTAGATCACAGCAACGAGCAGAACCCACAGGGCGAACGGAGCGCCGCAGAGAATGTATTTCATTGTCCCGCCACCTTCTTCCTGAGAGCCTCCACCATGGCCTGGATCTCAGCGGGCCGTGCGATGGGCGCGGAGACTGGATGTTCCACAGCCAGGGTCCGAGCGGCAGGAGCGGCATCCTGCACGGCGAATCTCACCTCTGCCTCACTGGGCTGGGCAGACGGGGGCAGGAGGATCTTGGCTTTGGCGACGACGGCTTTCGTGGCCTCATTCTCTTTCGCCTCGTTCCAGATTTCCTTGAGATCGGGCGGAAGCTCGGAGACGACGATGCCCCCGAAGTCGGGCTTGTTGACGTGCTTCCACAATTCCGCCAGCCGTTCATCCCGCAGATCCGCGTTGCCGCTCAAGATCCGCAGGAACTGACGCAGCATCTCGGGGGTGGTGAGTTGCTCGACAACGCCCACCGCAGCCGGGACGAGGTTGTGCCACAGCTTGTGCCCCCAATCGGGCAGCGGGAGCTTGTCGTCGAGCGCCAGGAGCCACGTTGCGGCTTTCTGGAGTCGGGTGGAGATCCAGGCGGCGGCACGCGGGGCGAGGATTCGGAGAGCGATCCACCCCGCGATGCCGGAGAGGGAGATCGTGGGGAGGTATTGAGAGACGGATTGCCAGATGGTTTCCATGGGTTACTCCTAGTTGTCCATCTGCACCCAGCCGGTGCCGTTGTGGACATAGAGGTGGTGGTCGGTATCCATGTAGATTGTCCCCTCACCTGCGTAGGAAGGCGGGGACGCCTGCGGAATAAGGCTCAGCGCACCAGAGATGTGGCAGGACACCTGCGGCGTGCTCGTGCCCACCCCAACCCGGTTGTTGGCGGCATCGACGTAGAGAGTGTTGGTGTCGAAGATGACATCACCGGCAGAGGCGATGGTCATTTGATCGGTATCGGAGGTTCCGCGGATACTGCCGAGGTCACGGCATCGACGGCGGTCACCAGTCCGATGGTGTCAGAGCTGATGTTGATCTCCAGCCGGCGATCAGCGTCCACCAGCCCCACGGTGCCGCTCCCGCCGGCATCGGCGAACACCGGGGACGCGGTGAACGTGGTAGATCCCACGGTGATGGAGATACCACCAGTCACCGACACCGGCAGTGGGTTGGCGGCATCGACGGCCACGGGCTCCGCACTGGCCCCGCGAAAGAAGAGAGAGAAGGTATCCACCCAGCCCACGGGGTCGGACGCTTGCGCCGAAGCAGCGCAGGCCAGGACAAACAAGGTCAGAAGCAGGTTTCGGCGCATGGTGTGCCTCCTCATTTTGTGCCCACGATCCAGATGAGATACGTGGTGGTTCCCGTGCTGGAGTTGGTGACGGCGATCCTGTCGGCGGTCCCGGTGGCGCTCACTGGGTAGCTGCCGACGAGAGCAAAAGCACCATAGGGGTGGATGGTCGCGGTGGCCAGAGAGCCGCACCACAGGCCAGACGCCAGAGTGAGCGTTTGCGTGCCCGTCTGGGACTGGATGACGAGCCCCTTGACGGTGGCGAGGGTCACGGTTTCCCCGATGCTGTTGGTGAGCGAGCCAACGAGCCCCAGCACCTCGGACGATCCGCTGCCCAGGGATCGGCTGGCGTGGTAGACGGTATCCACCGCGCCCCACGAGGTGCCCGAGAGGAAGGTGGACAGGAGGGACGAGTCTACCCTGTCGGCGGTGGTGCCCATGCCATCGGCAGAGACAACGCTGGACTTGATGCGGATGTCCAGGCTGCCATCGGTGCCGGCCATGAGCGCGGTTGCGGCGCAGAGCAGGAGCAGGAGCAGGTTGCGTTTCATCGTTTCACCTCTCACCAGAGATCGTTCCAGGCGCTGCCATCGTAGACGCGCTCTTTGTTCGTGTTCGAGTCGTACCAGTGCGTCCCGGTGGCGATATCCCCGGTGGGTGTCGCTGCTTCCGGGATGAGGCAGGTATAGCTGCCGATGGTCACCGTGCCGGTGCCGCTTCGCTCGATGTAGGTGTCCTCCGTCCCGCTTCCCACCTTCACGGACGAAGATACCGTCATGGTCGCGGTGTGGGGGTCCGTCGAGTCGGCGGCGTGGTTCGTGAGATCTCCGGCCACCGTGGCGACGGCCGCGGTCCGGTCGGCTGTCTCCGTAGCGATGTAGGCCACGACGGTATCGGTAGACACCCCATCGGTCCCAGTGCTTCCGCTCGTCCCAGCCGACATCGTGGTCCAGGCCCCGGCAGTCAGGCGGTAGAGGGTGGCGGTGGCACCGTCGACGAGCACGTAGAGATCCCCGGTGTCTGCGGTCGACGTGGCCGGGAGGCTGGTGCCGCTGGCGATCAGAGGCTGGGACCATGACGCCAGCCCGCCCAGACTCCAGTTGGTGGGCCATGGGTAGGTGGTGCTGCCGCCACCGCTTCCGGGCAGAGGCAGGAAGAGCATGGCCACGGCGAGGACGGCCAGGACGAACACGGCGGAATGGTTGCGGTTCATGGCATTGTCCCCCAGAGTTGGACTTCGTAGAGGTATGGGATGGTGTTGTGGTAGCAGTCGGTCCAGCCCAGCTTGTAGTGCCGGTATCCGGTGGTGTTCGAGAATGTGACGACGGTCTGCGTAGCCGTATCGGTGATGGTTCCGGTGGCCAGGGTGGTCCACGCCGAGCCGTCAGCGCTGCCGTAGAAGAGATAGTTTTTCAGGTTGTGAGAGGGGGCCCCGGCCCCGCCCTGGTTGATCCGAATCTCGTTGCACCTCGCGGTGATGCCAGCTCCCAGGTCAAGGATGATGTCCCCAGACTTGTCGGGGTATGCGAGGGCGATGGACGGGCCGTTGTAGAGGTTGTGTTCAAAGGCTTTCCATTCGGTCGACGCCGCGTAGATGTCGCCCCGCGTGGTGGTGGCGACGTATGGGCTCGGCAGAAGGTTGCTCGTCATCGTGGCGTTGAACCATGTGCCGGTGGCAACAACTGGGGTCGTCGGGTTGGCTCCGAGGATCGAGACGCGGCCAGCCCCGGTCAGGCAGAGCCGGCCGGACGGCATGAGGATGATTTGGGCAAGCGCCGGCAGGCAGACAAGCACCAGCAGCAGGAGGACGACGGCGCGGGTGATCCTCACAGGCTCACCACCAGACGGGCGCGGTAGTGGATCTTCTTCCCGGTCGTGGTGCCGCTGTTGCAGACGGTGAACTGGGAAACCGTCTTCACGACGTAGAGGTATCCCGCGTTCGGCCCTGGATCTTCCTGCCAGTGCAGCTCCACGGCGTACTCGTCAACGGTCGACACCGCGGCGTTGAGGGTGATTACCTGGCCGGTGGTGCTGTTGCTGGTGGTGATACCCTCGTCGGTGACGATGGCCGCGCGGGTCTCGTCGGCCCATGCGACGGCGGCGGTATCTCCTGCCGCGTTCCCGGTTACCCATGCCATTGTGCGTTCTCCTGTCTATTCGAGGTCGAGCCGAAGCGAGCACCCGGCCATCATGTGGTAGGCTGGCGACCCGTATGTGGTGGCAGAGAGAGATGCGATGTATGGCACCAGCGGGACAGTGAATGCCAGATCGGCATAGGCCACCGATGACCCCGAGGTGTCGGGGTAAAGCGGATTGGTTCCGTCGCCGTATCGGAAGTGCCACGAAGTGGTGATCTTGACCCGCGGCAGCTCCCATGGAATGCCGTAGTTCAAGAACAGGCCGGCCTGGAGATACTGCCCCACGGGCTGGTCAGCCGGCGCGACGATCTCGCATGACCTGGCCGGGGTCCAGTCCCACGGATCGGCGGGGAGGGCCCCCACGGTGGCCGCCGCACGGAAGGATGGAAGGTAATCGGTGACGTATCCGGGGGTGAGCGTTACCCCTGATGTGGCGACCGTGTCGACGTAGACGACGACGTTACCGGGGTTGTCCACTTCGAGCGGATATGTCTGTGTGAGAACGTCCAGCCGATACTCGATATCTCTTGCGCGCACGAGATACCGGATCTCTATCCCCGTGGTTGGGCCGGAATTGTAGATGGTAAACTTTGTCGTCTCTCTCACGACGGAAAGGTCGCCCGAGTCTGGTCCTGGATCTTCATTCCAGTATACGTCTACCGCGTAATTGTCAGCGGCAGCCACCGGGGTGGCGAGCGTGAAGACTCGGCCGGCGGTGCTGTTGGTCGTGGTGGTCCCTTGATCGATGAGGCTCGTGCTGGCCGGGATCGTGAAGCTCGTAACCGGGACATACAACCGGCTGACGTTCAGGGGCCGAACGTGGTACCGGACGCGCAGCCCGGTTGTGATCCCGCTGTTGAAGATCGTGAACTGATCCAATTCTTTCACCGATGAAAGGTCGCCAGAGAATGGCCCGGGGTCATCTATCCACGTCAGATCCACGGCATACTCGCCGATATCTTCCACTGGGATGGAGAGCGCGACAACGCGCCCGGTGGTGCTGTTGCTGACGGCGGTCCCTTGCGCCATGAGGAAGGCGAGCGTCCCCGTTATCTCGGGGATGGCAAGGATGCCGGCGTCCGGCGTGATTGCAAAGGCAAGCTCAAATTTCCTCTCATATGGGGTATACGGGTCGACGCCGCCGACAGGGCTGAACCAGTCGGCTTCGATGTAGACACCATCCCCGGCGTATCCGACGACTTCCCACCGGCCAGACGGGGATGCGGTGCCTGTCCCTCCGGCTGCCGGCTGGTAGCAGAGAACGACATCACCGGCTTGGAAGGCGTCGGAGGAAGCGGAAACGCCAGCATAGACGGTGTCCATGGTCCGCTGTTGCCCGTCCCAGCAGTCGCACAGGAGGCTGTTGGCGGTTGGTGCGGACACGACGATAGCTTCCTGGTAGGTGAAGTCCTTGGGGTTCCCGTTCAGGACGTAGCGCAGGAACGTCCCCGCGGGGTTGGTGGGGGCGAAATCTCCGAGAGGCCTGGCCCATCGGCTTGGGTATCCGGCCCCAGAGTCGACAGCCCAGAACGCCTTGCCGACCTGTGCGATGGCGACGGCTTGCAGCGCCACGAGGGGGTTCTTTCCTGCGGTCGTGGTCCTGATCGTCCGGCCGGCAAAGGTCACATCATAGGTGTCAGGTTCACCGTTGACCGCCTCGACGACCTCGCCCTTGCTGGACGGCTTGACGATGTCGTTCTGCAACCCGTGGAAAGTTGGGTCAAAGATGTTTGGATTCGTCATGTTTCCACCGGGAATGTCAGAATAGGCACGAAGAGGAAAATGGCCGTGGTGCTCGGCGCTGCCGGGGTGTTGAGCCGGAGCAGCACGTCGAGGTAGGTCCCCGGGGTCGGCGGTGTCAGGTCCAGGACGTTGGCTGGGGTTGTTGGATCGCCGCCGATGGGGGTCCACACGCCAGCTCCGACCTTGGCCTCCAGCCATTGTTCCGTGACGACCTCCTGCCCGTTGGCGGTGGTGTCCCCTGTGTAGTGCAGGTCTTCGGTCATGCAGCCGAACGTGAGCGTGTCGGGCGTGGCGTCACCGTCGTTGTAGATGCGGACGGTCTGGGTGCCAGTCTGGGAGCTGGCGATGGATGCCCCGAACTCAACCGCGCCGATCTCCTGATCGAGGGTGTTGCGGATCTGATAGGATATCGTCATGCCCACACCGCCCGCGCCGACACGCTCGACCAGTGGTTTCCTGGCGATCCGCTGTCGGTGACCTCTTCGATGGCCACGGTCTTCGCGCTGCCAGACGGAAGCGTCAGGGTTGCGACCACGGTGGGGTAGAGCATTGCGTTGAGAACCGCTTTCCAGGTATATGTCGGCAACAGGGTATTGCCGCTGGTGAGTGCCCCGAGGAGGAACCCCTTGTAGGTGGTTTGCGGGGTAAACGCTGGCCGGATCTCCGACGCCTGAACGCCCCACTTCGCCTGGTCGGCGAGGTTCTGGACCCGAAAGCCGCCGGTCACGTAGCTGCCGGTGAACTCCCCCCATGTGACCGCGGTGGTTGAGTCTGGCTTCTCCATCACAACCAGGATCTGGTTGATCCTGCTGTCGCCACCGTCGCTACTTTTGTGATCGGCCTGTGCCGCCGCGGTGATGGTGACAGATGCGGCCCCGCTTGCGGCCTGGGAAAGAGCGCGCAGAACGTTGTTCGAGTCGAAATAGCAGAGGCAAGGCCCGAGGATGTTGGCCATGCCAAGGATAAAGTCAAGGGTGCTTTTGTAGGCGGTGACCTCGATTCCGGTTGATTGCACGGAATAAACCGAACCAGAGAACCCGATCCCGTTGGATGCAAGCTCAGAGTACAGGCCGGACGTGCTGTAGCTGCCGCTTCCGAAGGCCGTATAATCTCGATCTCTTCCGGCCAGCACCGCCGCGATGTCCATCGCGACGACCGCTTCCCTGGTGCCGCTGGCCTCGCCAGTGGTCCCCGCGCTCGCGACAGTCCCGCGGAACCGGGTGAAAGACTGGGTGGCCCCGAGGGCCGTCGTGTAGGTGATCGTCACCACGAAGGCGGACCCGGTCGTCAGGGTGGCACCATGCCCAGCGAGTAAGACCGCCTGAGCGTCGGACCAGCGCCCTGTGCCTCGAAGGGTGACCCGGTAGCTCTCCACGTATGCGCTCACGTCGACCCCGCCGATGGTGATGGAGACATCGACCATGGCCAGGGTGGGGGTGGACTGATAGAGCATGTCGGTTATTTCGGTTGTGATGCGGGTTGCGGTTCCGAGAACCCCAATCTGGCGGATGCCCCAGCGGAGGGTTTCCCCCCACCGGCCGTAGTCCCATCCGCATGCGTTGATGCTCATCTGCCTACCCGATGACCTTCCGAATCATGCGGAACGATGCTTCTACCTTGCACTTCCCGCCCTTGACGGATCGGCTCACGATGGCGTCCATGATCGCGAGGTAGACGCGCGAGCCATCCGACACGTAGACCTGAGTAGCACCCTCGTCGAGGGTGCGAATCTTGATCGCCTCCGCTTCCAACGCGAGGCCGGAGTAGGTGGCCGTGCCGGCCGTCTGGCTTTTCGAGGCTGCTTGGCGGATGACGCTGCCCGCGAGGCTCACGGCCTCGGATGTCTGCCTGTCGATCTTCACCACCCAGGCTGATGTCCACGGAAGCTCGGCATGGTAGACCGTCGATCCCACGGTTCCATGGACGGTGATCCCGCCTCCCGTGCTCATACCGCAGCCACCTTCACCATTTCGGTGCGGGCCCGGACGCCGGCCTCCTTGAATACCTCGCCCATGAATCCGTTGACGAACTCGCCGGCGTCCTCGATGCTGATGAGGTGCTTCATGCCGTCGAGGCTGAACCGCTCCATGGCCTGGAGCAGCCTTTCCTGCCGGCTGTTCTCGGCTGCGATCTGCTGCTTGAGGGCGTCCTGTAGAAGGCTGCCTTCCATCCAGTTGTCTTTCTTGATGTTGGCGGCCTTGGCGAGCTGTTCGTACAGGTTGGTGACGTTGTCTGCGGCTGCGCCGTAGGAGCTGGAGAGATCCTTGGTAGCGCCTGATGTCTTCTCGGTGGCCTTGGCCACGCGCTCCACAGACTTCTCGGACTTCGCCCGATCCCGCGCGGCCTTGTCCTGCTCTTTCTTTATCTCTGAGGCGTATTTCTTTCGATCCGCATCGGCTTTCCTCTCGGCCTCTTTCTTCCTGGTTGCGGCTGCCTTGTCGGCTTCGACCTGCCGCTTTGCGTCGGCGACAGCGGTGTTTTTGAATCTGGCCGAAACGCCATTCCTGCCAGCATCCTCGGCCGCTTTGATGGTGTCTCTGATGGCCGTCTCGGACATGGCGGAAAGCTTGTTCTGCACGTCGTTGACGTTCTTGCTGAACTTGTCTTCGTCCACCCGAAGGCCCTTGAAGAAGTCGGCGCGGGCCAGGTCGGTTTCCACGAAGCTCCTGCCGAGGACATCGAAGAAGGTTTTCTGCTCGTCGATCACGCCTTCGAGCCTTGTCCTGTTCTCGGAAAGGCTGATCTGCGCCTGTTTCGTGAACTGGTCGAGGCCGGTGGCTTCTGCGATACTCGGGTAGGCTGCGACCAGCTCAGAGACTGATCCGAGGATGTTCTCGAACTGGGTCTGGATGGTCCTGGCGATGGCGGCGAAGAAGTCCACCACGAAGTTGCCGACCGCCGAAAACGCGCTCACGACGACCGCCGGAATCTTGGTGAAGACAGAGGTGATACCGTCTACCACGTCCACCGTGGTGTTGTAGAACGCGATGACATAATCGCCGGCCGTGCCGAACGCGCCGACGAGGGAGATAAAGAAGGTCTTGAATGCCTTGATGCCGCCGTCGAGGAGCGACCCAAGGCCGGTAAAAGACACCTCGAAAGTTCCCAAGAACACCTCGGCAAACTTCTCCAGCGACAGCAAGCCGACCTCGAGGAACTGTTTGAACGCGGCCTCGTTCTCGTAGATGGCCGTGGAAAAGGCCATGGCGGTGTCATAGATGACCGTGAACCAGCGTTGAACACCGGGTATCTCGTTGAGCCACATTCCGACCGTGTCGAGGAGGTCGGCCCAGGAAGCGCCAAGCGCCCCAATCGTGTCGGCCAGGTTGAAGCCGGTGTCGCCGAACCGCGCCATCTGCGCGTCCATCTTCTCGACGATGGAAAGAACACCATCGCCTTCGGTGATGAGGATGCCGAACTGCCCGAGGATCTTCTCACTGCCCTTGCTTACTGCGGTCAACATGGTTTCCCCGAGCTGCTCGAAGCTCTCTCCGGTGGCCTCGCTTGTTTTCTTCGCGAACTCAAGAACCTTGATGACCTCGTTCTCTTGCAGGCCCGACGCGAGGCCCTTGGTGGCGAGGCTGAAGGTGTCCTTCATGGTCAGGGTGCCAGAGGAAATGTCCTTGATCTTTGCCACGATGGCATCGCCCGACACCCCGAAGCTGGAGGCGAAGGTCTCGAACTGCACTTGCTGTTCGCGAAAGTCCCCACCCCTGGCTGCGAGATCAAGGAAGGCGGAACCGGCCTTCTGCGCTGACCCCACGACCGCATCGAAGACATAGGACGCGGCGTCAACCGTCTTCATTACCAGATCCAGGCCGGAGTTGAGAAACACGGTGGCATCAGCGAACTCACCCATTATCGACTTCGCCTTTTTCACCGAATCGACGATCTTCCCGAACCCGTCAAGGGCGCTCTGCGGCTGAGACTCGATCAGGATCTTGAACGCGCCGGCAACGTCACTCATGCGTCAATCCCCTTTCTTGCAGTCCCCGCGCTTGCGGTGGTATTCCCACCACGCCTCATACTCTGCCAGTGTCATGTCCAGGACCTGGCAGACCAGCCAGTTGTGCCGGTCTGCCAGGTTGAATACCGCGAACGTCTCGGGGTCATCCAATGCCCCGCTGATGGCTAAGGGTTTCCGCCGACTCCAACGATGGCACTGGCCAGCCGGTTGATTTCGGTTGCCGACTTCTCGCGCAAGGAGTCCACGTCCATGTCTGCCAGCTTCGGCTCCGTAACGCACTGGACGATCAGGCGCAGCTCGAACTCCTCTTGGTCCAGCTCCCCGTTCTTGGTGGCCTTCTTGCGGGCGGTGGCCTTGTCGCCGACCTTCGCCGGTCGATACATGACGGACCCGCCCCATGGCTCGCTGATGAACTCCCTGGGCTTGGTGTCGATGTTCGCGAGGAACGCTTCTTTCGTCAGGATCGCCATTACATGCCCCGCAGTTCGAGGTTGCCGTCACCCGTGAATGAGACGTTTTCCTTGCAGGCGTTCCCGACCGAGTTGTCGAAGCCCCAGTCGCTGATGACAGCAGCTCCCTCGAAGTATTTGGTGGTCTCGTCCGCGTTGGGGTAGAGGCGAAGGATAGCGGTTCGGCGGTTCATCGCCATCTTGAAGATGATGTCGTCGGAGATGTAGAACCGGCTCAGGGTGCCGGACCACTTCACCGCGCCAGAGATGTCAGACTGCGCGGCCAGATCGCCTTGCGCCTCCATCTCGATGGTGTCGGTGCTGCCCGACAGGGTCCAGCCTTCGGTGTCCCCGACCTTGATGAGCACGGAATACTGGTCGTAGTACGTGGCGTAGAAGGTTCTGGTCACGCCAGCGGTATGACATCCGAGCAGCCCGGCGGCGTCATTCACCAGCACCCCGCCTTCCATCGGCAGAATCTGGTAGCCGGGAACGTCGGAGCGCTCCTGCAGCAGGGTTCCGGCGACAGGGAGAGAGTAGACGATCTCGCTGGGCAGAACCGCGCCAGCAGACCCGGGGGTGAGCTTGATGGCCCCAATCAGGATGTCGGTGGTGGCGACGTATCCGGGCCCGCCGGCTCCGTCCCAAGTCTCGGTGAAAGAGGTATCTGCGGAGACGGTGCCAGCAACAACGGCCAGGGTGCCGGAGGCGTTGGTCTTGATCATGTGCCACTGGGCCTTGGTCGCATCGCGGGTCAGCTCCAGCGCTCCGGTCGTGACGGTGACCACGGTGCCATTGTCCTTGTAGAAGCTGAACCCCGAAACGGTGACGCTGTCGTTGGTCGACGGGGTCGGGATGATGGTGGCCTCACCGACGATGCCCTGGAGCCTCACCGAGAGGGCCTTGCCGCGGTTCCACGCGGAACGGCTGCTGGTGCCGTAAAAGCGGTTGGTGTAGGCGACACCCTGGATTGTCTTGGAAGCGCTCATGGTGAGCGCCTGGTTGCTCAGGCTGATACCGTCCCCGGTCGGGAGATACACCTGGCCGGATTTCCCGGTGATGCGAGGCATTGGATTGGCCCTCCTGTCAATAGTTTTCCTGGGCAGTCAGCGTCCAGGTGATGCGGTAGACGGGGAAAGAAATCTCGGTGAAGCTGTCGCCCCATGCGACTTGGTAGTGGTATGCGTCATCGGCCCATGTCTCGATGACGGTTTCAACGCGCTGATACAGAAGCTCGATGGCAGACAGGCCATCCATCTCGACGGGGTTGGTTCCCGTGGTCCCGTCGAGATTGACGACCAGAGCACAGGCGATGGTGACCATCCGGTGGCTGCGGTCGTTGGCCGGGACGTATGAGCCTGGGCGCATGGCCAGGAGCGGCATGTTTGCTGCCTCTGGCTGCTTGTCGTCGTCGATGCCGATGTATCCTTGCAGCGACTTGCCCCATGTGGTCTGAGCTGCCGATTGCACGTCATGGTCGGCCAGGATCAGGGCCATCAGAGAGCGCATGATCTCGGTTGGGCGCTGGTTCATTTCCCGCCCCCGAGCTTTTCCGCCAGCTTGGCGGACATGATTTTGCCGATGTTCCCGCGCTCTTGTTCCCAGACCGGAGCGACCACCGGCCTTGCTGGCTCATGCAACGCGGTTGTGTTGCGCTTGAGAGGGATGCCGATGGCCCCGAAGTAGTTCCGCATCTGCGGCGTCACGACCTTGTCCTGCCCCGATTGGAACAGGCCGAAGTAGCTGTATCCCTTCGCTCCAACGGACTCGCGCAGAATGCCGACGACAGCGGAAAGCCCGTCTCCTGCCATGCTGTAGCGGAAGACGTTGGACAGCTTGCCGAGGAATTGGGTTTGCCGCGGGGCCTTGCCCTTCCGCACCTTGGAGCCAGGGGGCGCAGGAGGGTTGCTTCTGACGCGTGCTCCGATGCTGGTTCCGTCTGGGGTGTAGTTCGCCAGCCCAGTCCAGCCGAAGGTGTTTTTTTTGACAGCGAATTTCAGCGCACCGCGGAAGAAGAACGCACCAGAGCGCACCGCCGACTTGGTCGCGGATAAGACACGCTTCGGAGCAGCGTTTTTCAGCGAGTCCTCAAGCTGGTCGAGAAGCTGCTGGTCAAACGAGATCGAGACAAGCGGCATCAGCTCGCCCTCCGATCCGTCGAGACGGTGAGCGTCCAGACGTGACCATCGTGGGAGATCACCTGTTCCACCCGCCAGACGGTACCAGCGACCGTGAAGGTGTCATACCGGGCAACCGTGGTGACCTCGGATTCGAGCAGGTAGAGCACGGCCTGGGTTGCCTGGCCGTTGAGGTCGAAGGAGCCGAGCACCTGGGAGTAGTCGATGATCCCCTTGACCACGGCCCCTGTGCTCGTCGTGACCGGGGTGGCGAAATCGTCGGTGTTGAAGAACACCGGGAGATCGGTCCCAAGCTGCGCGGCGAGCGTCATATCAGGCGAGCGAGCGGAGCGGAGTTGCCCCCGCCCCGCTCAGTCCTCTTAGAGGTGGCCCGGCTGTCTGATGAGAATTTTCACGGTCTCATAGACCCCTGCCGTACTGGAGGCGGTCACATGCTCCAAACATTGACCGAAAAGCAGCCCCGTATTGATGTTGCTGAGGCTCACGGTGCAGACCTCGGAGGCGGTGACCGTGGTGTAGACAAAATCCCCCACGGCCAGATCGCCGACCGTCGAGCTGGCGGTGACGCTGAGATCGAACACCCCACGGGTGGCGCACACCACGTTTTCGCTGGCAGTGCCAGATCCGCCGAGGGCCACGCCGACAATGCCGCCGGTTGCCTTGGCCTGGGACTTGACGACGGGATCACCGCTCGACGGGCTGGTGGTCGACCACGTCAGGTTGACCGTGTCACCATCGTTGATGTAGTTGGTGGCCGCCGTCACCACACCGGCGAGGACGGCCGCCAGGAAGATCGCCAGGAACAGATTCCGTTTCATGCTTGCTTCTCCTGTTTCGTTGAGTGGCGGGGGTCGCCCCCCGCCCGTGTCGTCAGTCGTGAGATCAGCCGCCGGCGTTGGTCAGCAGGCCGGGGTAGTCGAGGACGCCAGCACCCACGTCGAGGCGAACCTTGAAGGCGCGGCCGTCCGCGTCGGTCTGGTCGACCTCGTCGAGGAAGGGGGTATCGACGCCATCCAGGAAGCTCACTTCCAGTGTGTCCGCTGCGTTGGGGTCAGCGAGGACGTACCGGCGCTTGGTGTCGTTCAGGTCGAGGAACGGGGAGGCAAGCGGGATGATCCCGGCGTCGCGGATGACGTTCGCCACACCCGAGTTGATCGAGGCGGTGGTGTCGGCAACGCTGTTGCAGATCATGTCGGCGGTGAACTTGAGCGCCCACGGGACCAGCAGATACTTCCCGATGGCACCCATGGGGACGGTCGCGCCATCGGCACCCTGCCCGGGCTGCACGGCCATCTTCGCCAGATCCGTCTGGAGAGCAGACCCGGAGAGGGCCAGCGTGCTGGTGATGTTCGCGTGTGCGGTGGAGAACACGGCCTTCCCGTCGTGCATGGTATCCACGAGCCCGCCAGTCAGGAGAGCCATGACGGCTTTCTCAATGGCGCGGGTCGCGGCATTCCCGAGCAGGCGGGGGATACGGGTGAAGGCCCCGGTGTCGTCGTTGATGATGGCCTTCCGCGAGATCGTGAAGCGCAGGCCCTTCGAGGTCAGCGCGTAGGATTCGTAGCTGTCGAGTAACTTGGCTTCGGTATACTGGCCTTGCTCGTTGATGGCGACCAGGTCCGGGGCCTCGAAGAGCTTGATGCGGTTGATGTTCTTGAAGTCGGGCGCGGAGCCCTTGCGGGCGATGATGGACCAGATACGCGGCCCTTCGTTCCAGCCCTGTAGCAGGCTCTTGTTGCTGGCGTCCATGACGATGTGGGTGAAGTCGGCGGTTCCGGCGGCGATCAGGTATTCCCCGCGCTTGCTCATCCGCAGGGCGGCCTGCGCGATCTGGTGTTTGCCCCAGCCGCGCGTGCTGATGCCGGCCTTCTCCAGGCACATCTCCGCGATGCGCAGCAGGGACTTGCCGCGGAAGTCCTCGAACCCGGGAGCGGGCTTCTCGACCCGAACCCCGCCGGTGAGGAGGATGCCATCGGTGACGGCCCGCTGGAACTTGGCGAGATCCATATCCCCACCGATGATGGTGGTGGCGGTGCCGGGCTTGGCACGCTTCATCTCTTCGATGATGGCGTTGGCAACGGCGAGGTCATCGGCCCTGGATTCAATCAGGCCCTGTGCAATGGCCTCGCATCCGGCGGTATGGCACCGCGCGGTGATGGCCTTGCCGCGAGCGACGAACGCAGCCACGGCCTCGTCGGCGGCCTTGGTCTTGACGCCCTCGATGTCGACGGCGGGGGTGGCGGGGGGATCGGCCTTGACCGATTCGGCCCGCAGGCTTTCCTGGTCGGAGGCCGGGAGCTTCGACAGGAAATCCTCCGCCTCTTTCACGGACGATCCCAACGCGAGCCCGCGCGAGATCAGGAGCTGATACAGTTTTCGATTCACTTGAAAACCTCCTTGGGGTTTTTCTTCTGCGCTTCTCGCGCTGGTTTTTGGGATCGAGTCTTCGGGCTCGTGATCGGCCCGCATCTTCGCGCCTTGGTCCGCCCCTATCGGGCAAATTGTGTCTTCCACAAGTTCCCAGGACTGCGCGATCCGCATGGGACGCGTGGCAGAGGCGGTGAACGTCCGGCCGTTGATGACGGCAGAGCCCCCGCGGTCGATGTAGATCGGATTCGAGTAGCGGTAGCGGATGCTGCCGTCGCGCAAGTGGCCGCCCCGAATGAGGCTCAGGGCGTGGTCCGCGAGGTCGCCAGTGTCCATCAGATGGCGGACGCCCACGAGGGTCTGGCCTTCCACCCGGATGCTGCGGGTGCTGCCGACCTGGCGCATGATGCTGGAGTCGTCGTGGGTGTCGAGGAGCGGCACCTGGTCGGCGAACTTTGCGCCTTCCATCAGCAGGATCTCGTCGACGATCTCGCCCATGTTCCAGTCGGGCATGGCGCAAGGGGCCTCGGTGGCCATCACCGCGCGGATGGTCCGGGCCTTCTCATCGAAAGTGGACCCGTCCACGACGGCACGGCGTTGGCCGGTGATGCTCTTCGGATCGGATTTCCGGCCATCGCGGATCGAGTCGAATACGTGGGGAATTTTACTGGTCGGCATTGTCGGCCTCCTTGTCTGGGGCCGGGGGCTCATCGCCGGCCGGCGTGGTGGTGCTCGTGCTGGTCGCCGTGCTGGTGGAGCTGCTTTCGGTGACCACCTTGGGCGCAACCGGGTCTTCCTGATAGAGCCCGCGGGCTTCGAGGTCGGCTTTCTCGGCTTGCAGTTCTTCCGCTATCTCTGGCTGGTCCCGGCCGCGCTCGGCACAGTAGCGGGTGCGAGAGTTGACACCCAGGGCAATCTCGGCTTCGAGGGTTTGAATCTCTTTTAACGGCTCGATGCCGTCGTTGCCGGCGAGTTGGAAGGTGACCGCGAGATACTTCCAGGGGGCAGCGTTGAACGCCTGAGCCGTCAGGCCGGGGAGACCAAGCGCGATTTCAGCACGCAGCCAGACGGCAACGACATGCCGCAGCCATCGGCGGATGCGGGCCTGCCGGCGGCGCAGGTTTGCCCACTCCACGTTCTTGGACATCTTCGCGGAGGAGAAGTTGACTTGGGAGAAGTCGCCCGTGCTGGTTTCGTAGGACATGCCAGCAGAGCCGGCCCCGGTGCGTTGCCGCCCGCGGGTGAACCCCTCGAAGTTCGAGTTGGGCCGCTCACTCTTGAACGACTCGACCTTCTCACCAGGCTGGAGGCGCAGAATGCCGCCGCTGTCGACATACTCGCGGTCCCTGCCGGCGTCGTCGTGGGTGGCGGTATCGTCTGCGTCGGGGGGTTCTTCCCCGGCGGCGAGATCGGACATGATGACGACGCCATACATGCAGCCGGAGCGGGCCGCGACTAGTTCGGCATTCTCCAAATCGTCCACCCCGTAGAGCTTCTGGAGCGCGGGAGTCAGTTGGGAGATACCGCGGCGCTGGCTGGAGCGCGTGGTCTCGGCCAGGAAGACGATGTCTTCGGCCTTCGTCGGCGATGACGAGCCTGCCCCCTCGTTTCCGTAGGGGTGCTTGTCGTAGAGGTGGAACGCGAGCGGCTTCCCATACTTGTCGTACTGGATGCCGTAGGTGTCTTTGCTGGTGTCGAGGTAGTCCGTTTCAAGGATCTGGACGCGGTAGGGGTTCGTGAGCCCGCTGCCCACCATGGCGTCTTTCGAGATCACCTCGCCGTCTTCCAGCAGATGGTTCTCGATGAAGTGAGCGCATTCGGTGAGGCTGGAGCCGTCGGCCCCGGCGGTGTCCGCCCACGAATAAAAGCGCCGCTCCAGTTCCTTGTTGAGCGCGGTGGCGGGCTTGTTCTTGTCGTCCTTGATCTGCCACTTGCAACCGATCTCATCGCCGATGACGGCGGTAGCTCGCTTCAATTCGAGGCTGGCCACGAAAGGGTTGTTGCGGCAGACATCGCGCACGCGGGCCTGGACCTTCAGGCGGGCCGCCATCACCTCGGACAGTCCGCTCTTGTTGCTGGGGTTGTGGCTCTGGTACGGGCCCTTAGCATTGGTGGCCGTGTAGGCACGCCAATACAGCTCGCGGTTGCGGCGGTAGGCGTTGGCCCCCTGCGGGCTCCACAGCGCGATGGTGTCACCGACAATGGCCGTGGTGGCGTCCCAGATGAGCTTGCGGAAGTTCGGCAGGATGCTCATGGGATCAGCTCGCAGACGGGAAGGCGGGGTTGGTGACCGATGACCCGCCGCGAAGCAGCTTGGCGCGTTCAGCCCTCAGCGCGCGGTATTCTTTCTGGAGCTCGGCGTATGCAACCTTGGTGACGGTGCGGCCGGCGATGCCGTAGGACTGCGCGTTTTCACATTCCTCGATCTTGGCCTCGACGACGAGAAGCCTTGCTTCAACCTTGGCCAGTCTGGAAGCAATCGTCACCGGAGACTCCCGCCAAAAAAGGCGAACCGCCAGGAGTCCAGGCCCCTGGCGGCTCTAGGCGGGGAGCAACCCCCGTCTTGGACGAGTGTCTACTTGCGCTTCTTGCGCGGTTTTTTCTTCCCTACGTCCTGAGTATGTCCCGGCGGCGGGGGGGTTGTCGTCGGATCTGGAATTTTTCCAGCAGCCTTCCGCCTGGGGTCTGCGGGGTCAATCTGCTCGATGGTGTGAAATATCCACCCGCAGATGCTGCATTCATGGCTCCGGTCGATGGTGGTGGAATCTCTCTCGGTGTGGGTGACGTAGACTTTCCCGGCGTGGCAGATGCGGCACGTCAGCGGGTTCCCGGTATACTGCATCTTTACACCCTGGATCAGATGCACCAGTTCCTGCATGATGGTCTCCACCGGTAGCCCCGTCCGCTGGTGTTCGAGCATGGCAGCCCTTCGGAAAATCAATCTCATCGTTTCGTCATCCCCTTCCAAATATCTTCCCGACGCCAGCGGTGAACGGGTTCTCCCGTGGCTCTCTCTTTGGCTCCGGTGGCTTCGGTGGCGGCTTGGGACCGCCGGGCCTCGTCAGCTCGAACCGGCGAAGGCCGCCGGCAAGGCTGTTATCCGCGAGCGCGAGGCAGAGCACCTCGCAGTCGACCATGTGGTTGTCCGGGTTGACGCGCACCCACTCCCAGCCACCGCCGGGAAGCGGCTTCTTCCGCTCGGCAAGTATCTGCTTCGCGTACCAGTCTTCGGTCTCCTCGTGCAGGTAGAGCGCCCCGGGCTTCCCCTCTTTGGCCCAGCTGTGGCGCGTCCAGAAGATGCCCTTGAAGAAGGCCGTGTCGATGGTGGTGATCTGCCGGCCGCCGGGAATCTTCTCACCGCGCCGGTTCCGGTCGATGAGGTCGCCAACCTTCACCGGCCGCGTCTGCGAGTGGCTCGCACCCTTGCAGGCCCACAGCAGGCCGGGAAGCCGGTGCCGGTTCTTGGCCGCCCACTGCATGGTTTCCTCGGAGCGGGAGATCAGCTCGCCCTCGGCCTTGCCACCGCCGGTGTCGATCCCGGCACGCCAGACGCGCATGGTGTCCCCGTTCGCCGTCTTGTATTCGGACTCGAAGAGGATCTTTTCGACTTCCTGCCACGTCTGCACGTAGCCCTCATCCACGCCCCACGACGTGCGATCAGCCGAGAACGCCCGCAGTCTGTACCAGAACCGATCCATTTGGACATCGACGGAAGCCACGAGCACCACCGCATCGGCAGGGACGAGCAGACGCGGGAGCCCGGCCACCTTGGCGGACAGGACTTCCTCGAACGTGGCGAGGTCGCGCAGCACCTTCCAGTGCAGCGCCAAGCTGTTGTTGTAGAAGCTCTGTAGCTCGGCTGGGTCCGACTTCGACAGCAGGAACGTTTCCACGAGCGAGTCGAGCCGGCCGCCTGGGAACAGGCTTGCGAGGCGGGAGACGTGGAACCCAACACGCCTTGGCTTCCCATCGCATGCCCGGCGAACCACGATCAGGCTCTCGGTCAGAGCCGCGTTTTTCTCGGCCGTAGTCAATTCTGCTGGGCAGGATCGGCACTTGTAGCGGGCTCTGGCGGCCCGTTCTCTCACCGTGCCCTCCTCGGGGAACTTCACGTAGCCGGTGGAACCATCGGCGTCAGCGAAGAACCGCAACGGCTGGATGTTGCCACAGTATGGGCACCTGATGGCTGGCTCGCGGATCTCGTCACACAGCTCCATCTGGCGATCCATGTTGTCACCTTCCACGGTGACCGAGGAGAGCATGACAATCTTCCGGTTGGGGAAGGTTTCGGTGCGCTGGATGCAGCGGTTGATGGCCGATCCCTCGGCCCCAAGCTTGCCATAGCCGGGCTTCGTGATCTCATCGAGAATTAAAAAGCGTATCGGCCTCGAAGCTGTCTTCGCGATGGACGAGGCCCAGGCCATAACGAGCGAGAAGCCGTTGCGGAGCACGATACGTTTCTGCCCAAACTTGGCCTCGATGATGAGAGGCGCAAGGGGCTGGCACGCGCGGATAGCCGGCTGGATTCTGTCGTCGCAAAATTCCTCGGATGTCTCTTTGTCCGCAAAGACCCACATCGCTGGTCCGGGGTCTTCGGCGGCCTGCTTGTTTTTCCATGTGAGGATGGTTTCGCTACCGGCGACCTGGGTTGCCTTCTCCAGCACCACGACCTCGATGCTTTCGTCATCGAGAGCCTGGAGGACTGGGCGCAGAGATGGGATCATGTCCATGCTCCACGGCCCGGAGCTGGCGCTGGTTTGCAGGGACAGTTCACGGTTGGCCATGCCCCACGATTCGGTGCTGATGCCGGAGGGCGGGGCGATGGTGTGACGGACGGGGGCGAGGATCATGCCGCTGGCACCTTCCATTCTGTTTCGGCTACCAAGCAGCATCCGCACACCTGGCATACCTGCGCGCAAAGTGGCCCGCGGCCCAGGAGCCTTCTTCCGCAACCGGTGCATCTCTTCCATTCGTTCGGGCTCGGATGTATTCCAAGCGAGCGCAGGCCGGACCATGCGGCAGCATACCCGAGTGGCGCGCCGTCATTCTTTGCAACAGACGCCAAGCCCCACGCTCGCCATCCAGACGACTGCTTGACAAAGTATTCTTGGTCTCCGTCCCAGTCTCTGTCCCACGACAAAAGCCTCTTGAGCCTGCTTGGGTGCCGCATCTTCCGAAGCGCCTCGAATTGGATCTGCCGAATCCGGTCCTTGCTGCGGCCCAGCTTCCGGCCAATACCATCCAGGGTAGAGGCTGCCCGCCCGAACAGCCCGAACCGATGAACCAAGATCAGCGCTTCCCTAGGCCGTAACGTCAGCATGGCTGCCGCTATGTCCACCCGCAGTTCGACCTGCTCCAAACGATCTGGTGCCGTGATCATGGTCTGCCCCACTCGACGGATACGTTCTCACCAGGGCGGAGACGGATTATGTATCCTGGCTCGATGAACTCTGATTCCGCGTTGAATCCTCGAACCACGACGGGCGCTGGGTCTGGCGGGTAGTGCTCATGCTCTCGAAGGCCGGCCTTCCTGCGGGCTGCGTTCTGCTCGCGCCGGAAGGCGAGGTTGCTGCTCAAGTCGAACTCCCGCATTGTCTCGGGGCGGAACCCTTCCAGCCAGTCCGAGGCGGACTCAAGCAGAGGCCTCACGGGCATCCGCACCATCCGCAGGGTGGTCCACGGCTTGGTTCTGATCATTGAAAGAATCCTCCCCACCAAAGCAGCGAAAGCGTGACGGCTCTCCCGAGAAGGCCCGCGCGGAAGCTGTCGTCGTCGAGCTTACCGACCGTGAAGGCGTGGAGGCGGACCCCCTCGTTGAGGCAGTAGAAGCAGAGCAGCAGGGTCGCGGGTGTGGTCATACTTTCCTCCGTGTTATTACCGGCCTCCTCATCGACATCGGAATGATCTTCCACTTGATCCCCAGCGCGAGCCCGATCTTTGCCAGTGTCAGCAGAGTTGGGTTGACTTTGTGGTTGAGCAGGCGGTGGACGTAGGCCCGGCTCACGCCCATCTTGCGGGCCAGCCATGCCTTGCTTCTGCCGTCAAGCTTGGTGCAAATCGCATCGTTGATGTCGAACATCATGTCGGCTGAGTGCCAGTCCGGGTCGCCATCGCGGTCAGGGAAGAACTCGTCAATCAAAGATTTGTCGCTCATCCTTGCCGTTCCTCCCACTCGCCGCACCACGTCCCAGGGCGGACCATGACCCATTCGCCGATGGAGCCTGGGCCGTCCCAAGCCGATGGCGGATATCGCCGGCACTCACCTGGGGCCACTCCATCGGGCATGAGGGTTGCGAAAAACCGGCAATCGGCGCACCGGTGTATCTCGCCTTGCTCCCAGCCCAAGAAGCCCGGCTCGCTGCAATCGATGTCCGAGCAGACCCCGTAAAAACGGCAGGTGGGACACGCTCTTTCTTCACTCATCTCTTCCTCCTCTTCGCTGTTGGCCGATGCTTCCCCGGCCGGGCCAGTGCCGTCAGCATGGCATACACGTGCTCCTTGATCGTCGCCCGCATGTCGTCCGGTCCTTTGCCTTCGAGCACTGGGGGAAGCCTCACAGGCAGGGCCAGGGACGCCTGGCGGAATTCCATGATCACCTTCATCCACTCGGAGCGGACTTCTTCGAGCGACACCAGCCGGCCCTTGACCTGATCGGTGAGCGCCCGGTCGCGCTCGTTGCGGATGCGTAGGTTCTCGGCTTTCAACTCGGTGAGCGTGGCGCTGTCGCCGTCGCGGACCTCGATATTGTCCGAGCGCCAGTCGTAGACGGCCTTGAGGTTGCTCACCCCGTACCGGACTTTGGGACAGCCGGCCTTGTGCCAGTCGGCAACGCACTTCACGGTCACGCCGAAGAAGTCGGCGACCTGCGAGGTGGGCAAATCGAGCGGGTGAGCGGGAGCCGGTTCCTTCTCCTCGGCCAGGGCGGCTTGCACTTCCTCGTACTCGATGCGGTCGGCCTTCGAGACGATCTTCCCGGCCTGGATCTTCTTCCCGATGTTGGCCGCGTTGGCGCGGCGGGCGTTGGATACGGTCACGGCACCAGCTCCGGCGTCTTGCCCGTGGCGTCGGCCCAGCCCCTCGGGGAAACATGCACCCTGGCGCACGGCTCCGCTACCTGCTGATAGACCTTGCTTTCAAGCCCGCACCCCCTGAGCCTCCGTCTGAACTCTGGCATAGATGAGCTGGTGTTTGTGTCCTTCGGCTCAGGCCCCAAAGCGCAAGCCTCGTCAGGAGAGCACCTGTGAAATGCTGTTCTCCACGCCGACCTAGCCTTGCTCCTTGTCGGAAATACCCTGATGCGCTTGTTATTGCTGTTCAACTCACGAAACAGTTGCTTACAGTCAAGCCATTCGTCCGATACCGCAGAGCGGGAAAGCGGAGTGTGTGGGCATGGGTCAAAGTAGGTCGTCTTGAAATGCACCGAAGGCCCGTTGGCGGCGTCTGTGGGAATGGCGGCCAGCAATGAGCCTATGCGCGAGCTGTCCCATCCTGGGTATCCGACGATGAGAAATAGCTCCATCTTTTGTTTCGCCCACTTTGAGGCAGCAAAAAGCCTCCCAATGTCTACGTCTGAAATTGGCTTTCCAAGAAGCTTTCTGTCGTCCTGTGTCCAACCCTCTATCCCGAGGTGAACCATGGGACTCTTGTATTTTTCCGGGTCCATCAGGTAGTCATGCACGGTGACGCTTTTCGCGTTGGCGAACCCAGGAACCAGATCGCGCCCGTCGTTTCCAATGATCGTCAGCCCCCGCCCGCCTGCGCTCCTGGCCTGCGAAATGGCCGCCCGAACATTCTGGTTGTGCTGGTTTGGCTGGGTCCATCCGGTCGCGCAGAACAAGCATTTTCTGTGGCACCCTCGCCCGCCCAGGTAATAGTATCTACCATCGCCAGGAACCTTCAGCAGCGGGGCGAGATCGAAGGCGCAGTCATACGACGCCCTGGCTTCCCGATCTTTGGTGAGGACGCAGGGAAGGTTCATTGCCGCCGCCGGATCTTGCCCCCACGCTCGGATAAACTCCCACCCCTCGCCTACCACCACCGCATCAGCCCACGCAAGATAGGGCTCTCCGAAAAACGCCTCAAAGCCTCCCATGATGACCGGCCTGCCGCGAGCCGACACCCTGGCCTTGACTAACATGCCGACCTCGGTGGGGTCGCAAACTGAAACCCACAGGGCGTCAGCCGTCGCCATGGCTGTTTCCTCGATTCCAGCATGCTTCATCAGGCTCCGTAGCATTGCCACCGTGTACAGGTTTGCCGCCTCGTCACTGTGGATCAAACAGACTTTCATTCTCAATGCACCTCGTCACGAAGATGGCCACGGCGTCAGCCTCCGACGCAGCAAGCGCCTTGACCTTGGCGGCCAGGGCCTGGACGGTGTCGTAGTTGAGAACTGCGGACACCTTTCCGATGGACACCACCATACCGCCCTTGCCCGTCTGCGACCGTTTTCCCCTGTCGTCCTCCAGCCCGCTGTTGTCCCAGGTTGGGATCTTTTTCCCTGTGATGTCCCCGGCGTCGAAGCCGATCAAGTCGAGATCAACCCCGGCCGCCCGCAGTTCGTCCAGCTCCAGCTTGAGCAGCTCTTCGTCCCAGCCGGCGTTGAGCGCCAGCTTATTGTCGGCCAGGATGTAGGCCCGCCGCTGGGTGTCGGTGAGATGGCCCAGGGTGATCGTCGGCACCTCGGCCATGCCGAGCTTGCGGGCGGCCAGAACCCTGCCATGGCCTGCGATGATTCCGCCGTCGCCGTCGATCAGCACCGGGTTGCAGAAACCGAACTCTTTGATGCTCGCCGCGATCTGCGCGACCTGTCCGTCCGAGTGGGTCCGCGCGTTGCGGGCATACGGCAGCAGCTTGTCTACCGGGGTTTGCTGGATTTGCAGTTTCAAGATTGGCCTCCTGACCTAATTTTACACTAACCTATCAAAAAATTGATAGAGGTAGTCGAAGATCGCGCGCACGCTGACC
>Ga0172381_10001994_pt1 | contig 23230 bp, 24 predicted proteins | sample Leawel6488metaG_FD_119754 | JGI IMG/M metagenome (GOLD analysis project Ga0172381, IMG submission 119754) | Leachate microbial communities from a municipal landfill in Southern Ontario, Canada - Leachate well 64-88 metaG | ecosystem: Engineered > Solid waste > Landfill > Unclassified | place...
GAACTGTGCAGTGAGCGTAGGGACGACCAACCAAGTCTTGGCATACAACGATACCAACCCTCTCTCAGCCGTATACCTCTCAGACCTCCCATATACAGGAGCTGGAGATACAGAAAAGATGATACTCTTCGTATCAACTCTCATACTCTGGTCAGCTGCAGTATCCCTCTACTTCCTCAAGAAGAAGCAGACAGAACTGACACCAGTCTTGGTATCAACACAATCAACAGAAACACCAAAGACCAGCTCAGACAGAGAGCTTCTCTCTGATATAGAGGCATATGCCAGATCACAGAAGGTCCTTCTTTCATCAGAAGCAATCCTCAAGATCGCAAAGATGAAGAAGCTCAACAATGTGAATCCGAATACGGTCATATCCAAGCTTTCAAATGGAGAGTGGAGGGCGGTGGGGGAATCAGAGATTAAATAAATCAAAGGACCACCGAAAGGTGGTTTTTTGATAGTTGACGCACCATATCTTTTTGTGCTATTTTATTGCCAGTAGTACCAATAACAAATTTGGAAAGGTCACACAATGTTTCCCAGCCAGTTTTGTAGGACAGCCGGTGTTTCTGATGAAGAGATTGTGTTTCATGTTGCACATGCGGCCGATCTTTTCTGTCGCATGTTTCCTAAAGAAAGAGAAAAAGCATGTGGATATCTCACTGTACGAGATGGTGAGACCGGCGCCGTAATTCTTGTGCGCAGGATCGGTCATATTCCTGGAGGAAAAGAGGAAAAATATTTACGCTTTTCCTTGGAGAAAGGGGAACGTTTGTTCAAGAACCGAGACCACAACAGCAGTTGGCAAAGTCGTGACGATAAAAAAGAACACTACGGTGGGGCAATTCGGGTGGTTCGTGGAATTCCCCTGTCATTTTCCGGCTTGTCGGAACACGGTGATGAGACCATTCTTTTGGTTCCCTCGGTCATGCTAAATTTATTGACCGCTAAGGAGGCCAAGTGGATCTCGGGTTTCAGCAACAACAATTTTCTTGAACCGTTTATGTCCGAGTTCATGAGCACAATGCAATAGTTTGAAACAGAACAACGGAGGGTTTGAACCCCTCCGTTTTTTTTATTCCCTATTTTTCCTTTCCTTCTCTATCTTCTCAACGAAATCTTTCAAGTTTATCTGTCCCATCTGTCCTTTATCTCTTGATTCTACAGAGATCTTGTTTGCTTCAATATCCTTGCCTCCTATGATCACGGTGTAAGGGACTTTGTTGTTCTTCGCATTTCTGACCTTTCCTCCCATGTTTCCTTCTCCTGTATCGCAATCAACCCTGAAACCGAGGTCTTTCAATTCCTTTGATATCTTCTCTGCATGATCATTGTGATTTTCCCTTACAGGAACTATCTTCACCTGAACCGGAGCAAGCCAAAGAGGGAAGTTTCCGGAATAGTGCTCAATGAGTATGCCCATGAATCTCTCAGGACTTCCTATGATGGCTCTATGTATCATCATCGGTGTCTTCACCTTCCCATCCTTGTCGGTATATGTGAGGCCGAATCTCTCGGGCATGATGAGGTCTAGCTGAATCGTCGATATCTGCCACTCTCTTCCCAAAGAGTCTTTGGTGATGATGTCCATCTTCGGTCCGTATATGGCAGCCTCACCGACAGCTCTCTCATATTCAATCTTGTTCTCCACAAGAATGTCCTCAAGGATCTTTTGCGCTTTTTCCCAGACTTCTTTATTACCAAGATATTTCTCAGACTTTGCCGGGTCCCAGAGGGAAAGGCGGATATTGTATTCCATCTTGTATGTACTCAAAGCTTTCTTGATTATTCCCAAGACATTCACAAACTCCTCCTTTATTTGATCTTCTCTGCAGAAAGCATGGGCATCGTCTTGGCAGAAACAGCGAAGTCTTGTCAGTCCCGAAAGCTCCCCAGGCTTCTCGTCCCTATAGAGGTTTGCAAAGTCAGCGATCCTGATCGGGAGGTCTCTGTAGCTTCTTCCTTCAGAGGCGTATATCTGAGTGTGCTGAGGGCAGTTCATGGGCTTCAAGTAGTATTCTTCTTTGGTGTAGTTGGAAATGACCTTTAGCATGCTTTCCTTGTATTTTTCATAGTGTCCCGAGACCTTGAAAAGCTCCGCCTTGTTTATGTTCGGCGTATGGACCTCCTGGTATCCTATGCTTTTCTGAAGTTCATTCGAGTAGTTTATGATCTCTCTTCTGACAATGGCACCTTTGAAGGTATAGAGGGGAAGCCCTGGGCCTACGAGGTCTGAGAATACGAAGAGCCCGAGCTCTTTCCCGAGCTTTTTGTGATCTCTCGCTTTAGCTTCCTCGATCCTCTTCATATATCCATCGAGTTCCTCCTTTGTCTCAAATGCCAGGCCGTATATCCTTGTGAGCATCTTATTGTCCTCGCTTCCTTTCCAATATGCGCCGGCCATCCTTTCGAGCTTCCATGCGCTGTTCTTCATATCATCCATTGAATCGACATGAGGGCCGGCACAGAGGTCTCTAAAGTCTCCTGAAGCATATGTCGTCAGGGTCTTTCCGTCTTTTACATATTCCTCTATGAGCTCAAGCTTGTACGGGTTTTCTTTGAAAAGTTTCTTTGCATCTTTTTCCGAGATCTCCGCTTTTTCAAAACCTTTCCATTTTTTGAGAATCTCCCTCATCTTCTGCTCTATCTTCCCGAGGTCTTTGTCTGTTATTGGGGCAGAGAAATCAAAGTCGTAATAGAAGCCGGTGTCTATAGCAGGGCCTGTGGCTATGTTTACGTCAGGATACAATTCTTTTACCGCAGCGCCCAAAAGATGGGCCAGAGAGTGTCTTATCTTGAATATCTTCTCATTCATATGTTTTTGATTAGTTTTTAAGCAAAATCGCCCCGATATAAAACAACTAGTTGTTTTATATCGGGGCGATTCAGATCGCGGTTCCACCCGAATTTGTTCTCTTTAGAGAAACCGATTTTCTAGGTGGTTGGTGGCCACGCGGTTTCTATGGGTATATGATAGTCAATTGGGTTTTATATGTCAAATACAATATTTATATGTTAGAATATTTCCCATGCAAAAAGATTTTGATAAATGGAATGGCTTGAAAAAGGAAATAGACCTGTCTAATAATGAGCCGGATAAATTTCCTAAAGAAGGTGAAGTTTGGATGAGCAACTTGGGTGAAAATATCGGTTTCGAGCAAAATGGCAGCGGCGATAATTTTTCCAGGCCGGTCTTGATTATCAAAAAATTCAACAATAAGATGTTTTGGGCCATACCATTATCCACAAAACAGAAGAAATTTGATTTTTATTTCAATTATACCGATGTGAATGATCAAAAAGTTTCTGCTATTTTGGCTCAAATGAGGCTGATAAGCATCAAAAGATTAAAAAGGAAATTATATGAATTGGAACATAAGAGGGTATTGGAGGTGAAAAATAGTCTCAAGTCCTTTCTTTAGAAACTCGAAACCCCGCATTTCTGCGGGGTCTCTCGGAGCCTTTCGGCGCTTTATAGTGCTATAATATACCCATAGTAAATAGAAGTCAACTAAGGTATGATTACTCCAACACCTTCATCCTCTCAATTATCAAACTTATCTCTCCATTCCTTTCTGACACTTTGCAGACAGTAGCAATGCATTTGTCCACGACAATGGAATCCTTGTATTTGACATAGGTCTTGGGGAACACCACGGCATCAATAGAGCCTGTAAAGTCGGCTATCTTTATGAAAGCCATAGGTTCATTGTTCTTTGTCATGATGACCCTGACCTCTTCTATGATTCCTCCAATAGGTTTTCCGCCATCAATCTCTGCTTGGACAGCTTTCGTCTCCTCCTTTATTCTTTTTATATTTATCGGCTGTTTCTCCAATACCTTCCTGTATGCATCAAGCGGATGACCGGAGATATATAGTCCCAAGAGATCCTTCTCCCAAGCAAGTTTTTCTTTCATAGTGGCTGGTTCAGCAGGTTCCATCTTGAAATTATCGCTTTTTCCACCATCAAAGATTCCAAAGAGGGAATCCTGATTCTGGTCTCTGGTGCTGACCTCCTTGTTGTATTTGAGCATGTTCTCGATGTTCGCAAGAAGGGTGCCTCTGTCACCAAACTCATCCATAGCACCTGATTTTACTAGAGATTCCAATGATTTCTTGTTCAAATTCCTGTCCTGTATCCTCTCAAGGAAATCAGAAAGGGACTTGAACTTTCCATTGGCTTTCCTCTCATGAATTATTGTCTTTGCTATGTTCTCCCCAAAGTTCTTTATTGTCACAAGCCCGAACCTTATCTTGTCCCTGTCATCTCCGATTGAATGCGGAGAAGCCCCCAGTGTCTTTACCACAGTGAAATCGCTGTAGCTTTCATTGACCGATGGAGGAAGGACGGGAATGCCCATCTTCTTGCAATCGTTGACGAATTCGCCGATCTTCTCGACATCACCTGAGTCCGCAGTGAGGACGGATGACATATATATGGCGGGGAAGTTGGCTTTCATGTAAGCAGTTTGATATGCGACTCTGCCATAGCTTGCACCATGCGATTTATTAAAACCATATCCTTGGAACGGTTCAAACAGGTCCCATAAAGCTTCCGCTTTTTTTGGCGTCATTCCGCCGTTCTTAACACACCCTTCCACGAATTTAATATGCTGTTTGGCCATCTCCTCAGGTATCTTTTTTCCCACGGCTTTTCTGAATTTGTCAGCTTCGCCCCAAGTGTATCCTGCGACATTGATCGCTGTCATGAGGAGGTCGTCCTGATACACGAGCACACCAAAGGTGGTATCCAGATACTCTTTCATTTTCGGATGCATGTATGTCGCAGGCTTCTCTCCGTGCTTTCGAGCGATATATTCATATATGTTGTCCATGGGGCCCGGGCGGTACAGGGCGACCATGACATTGATATCGTAAATGTTCGTCGGCACCAATTCCTTAAGAGCCTTTGTCATGCCGCTGCCGTTCAATTGGAAAAGGCCTATGGTCTCTCCGCGAGCGAGCATTTCAAAGGTCATCTTGTCATCAAGAGGTATGGCTTCTATATCGATATCCATGTTTTCGATCTTTTTTACGCGATCGACGGCATCGGCAAGTATGGAAAGGTTCTTGATCCCGAGGAAATCGAATTTCAAGAGTCCGACTCCGTCTTCTCCTACGGCATTCATGTCATATTGGGTGATGATCTTGCTATCGCCTTTCTGGTCATACTGAAGGGGAACATATTCTGTTAGGGGGCTTGGCGCAATGACCACTCCTGCGGCATGGACGGAGATGTGCCTTGCACAGCCCTCTATCTTCTTTGCCATGTCCATGATCGTCTTTGCGTCCGCTTCGTTATCGTATATCTCCTTCAGTTCCGGAACATCCGCCATCGCCTTGTCAATTGTCATCGGGCGTCCTTGGGCGCCCAAAGGCATGAGCTTTGCTATTCTGTCGGCAAGCGGGAGAGGGAAGCCCATGGCGCGGGCGACATCGCGAACGGAACCGCGGGCCATCATGGTTCCGAAGGTACCTATCTGAGCGACATTTTCCTTGCCATATTTTTCACGGACATATTCAATGAGGTCGTCTCTTCTGTCGTCCGCAATGTCCATATCGATATCCGGGGCGCTTGGCCTCTCAGGATTCAAGAATCTCTCAAACGGCAGTTTGTAATCGATCGGATTCACATTTGTTATGCCTGTGAGATATGAGACCATCGAGCCGGCGACCGAACCTCTGGTGTTGGTGAAGATCCCGTTTTTGTGGGCGAAGGTCAGGATATCGGCGACCACCAGAAAATATTGTGAATATCCTTTGTCCTTGATGATCTTCAGTTCAAGCTCCACTCTGTCCGTGACCTCCTTGGTTTGCTTCAAGCCTCTTTTTGATATTCCCTCATATGTGATCCTTTTCAATTCCTCATCATATGACAGTCCGCTCTCCACTATGAATTTCGGGAAGACCCAGGCATCCTTTCCAAGGACGATATCCAAATTGCACATATCCGCTATCTTTACGGTATTTTCCAGAGCCTCCGGCTGGTCTTTGAAGTACTCTTCTGCCTTTTCTTCTGATATGAATGAAAAATCATCATTGCTTTCCCTTTGCTCCCTGTCTCCGAAGTCGGAATGGGAATTGACTTGCACAAGAGTGTCTCTCGCCGCTTTGTCCTCAGGATGAAGGTAGTATACGTCTTGGGCGGCGACAAGCTCTGTTTTTGTCTCCTTTGCTATCTTTATGATCTTCTCTTTCAATTCCATCTGTCCTTCTATTTCTGGATGATGGGTGATCTCCAAGAAGAAATTGTCTTTGCCATACGTTTTTTTGTACCAATCAATCATATTCTTCGCCTTCTCAGTGTCGTTGTTCTTGAGTGCGACAGACACCTCTCCGGAGAAATGAGGCATGATGCATACCAGGTCCTCCGAATGCTTTTCCATGAGCTCGCGATCTATGCGGGGCTTGTAGTAGAAGCCGACAAGGAAGGAATCAGTGACAAGCTTGATGAGGTTCTTGTATCCTGCATTGTTCTTCGCAAGAAGGACCAATCTTGTCCTCCTGTTGTCTATTCCTCCTTGCTTGTCATTCCTCGTCCTTGCGGCGACATAGAAATCAACGCCGACAATCGGCTTGATCTCGTTCTTCTTGCAGGTCTGGTAGAACTCTATAGTGCCGTACATATTGCCTGCATCGGTTAGGGCCAAGGCGGGCATATTCATTTCCTTTGCAGTCTTGATCAGCGCCTTTATTTTAGGCAGCGCATTGAGCAGGGAATAGTGGGAATGGGTATGCAGATGGATGAATTTTCTTGGCATGGTTTTGTCGTTTCAGTATATCAAAATATAGCTGAATTTAACTTGTTGACAAACTGGGGTTTTGAGTAGTATAATCATTTCAGAAAAAGTGCTCTTCGTGATATTTTCAAAGAGCCATCTCGGGGGTGCGAAAATGGTAAAAATGTCAGTGGATGAGATTGTGACCCTCAAAGGGCTTGTTTTAGTGAGTTGCACTAAAATGAGCGGCGACAAGCTTCGTGACCTGATACGGCGGTTTTTTGAAGAGAGAAAGTCTTACAGGTCTCTTTCAAAAGAGGAGATCATTCTCTGGGGCATATTTGAGGATATCCTGGGGAAGACGAAGAAAGGGAGGTTTTTACAAAACAATCCCGGCGAAAGCTTTGACCGCAAAGTGCGAGTAATGGCCAAACGGGGATGCTGTTTGCGTGAGGACTTCTCGCTCAAGAAAAAGCTTTCTTTCGTACACGATGCCTTAAAGTATTAGATGCGACGAGAGAAAATCAAAGGTGTGGATGTACCACGGTATCATCTGCACCTTTTTTATATTATGATACATCCAATGAAGAAGAAATACGTCATAGGGATAGATGAAGTGGGGAGAGGGCCTCTTGCAGGGCCTGTGGCAGTTTGCGCGTTCAAGATGCCGATCGATTTCAACGCAAAAACATTTGGGAAGATAAAGGACTCCAAGAAGCTGACTTCCAAGAAAAGAGAGGAGATCTTCTGCAAGCTAAAAGGCCTTAAAGAATTGGACTATTGCGTCTCATATGAGAGCGCAAAAAGGATAGATAAGATCGGCATAAGCAAGGCAATTAAAAATTGTCTGGAAAGATCGCTAAAGATTTTGAAACTAAGACCCAGTGAATGCATGATTCTGCTTGATGGGGGACTCAAGGCTCCCAAAGAATACAAATATCAGAGAACTATAATAAGAGGGGACGAGAAGGAAAGGGCCATAGCCTTCGCTTCCATAGTAGCTAAAGTCTCAAGGGATGCCTTGATGTGCAGACTAGCAAAGAAATATCCGAAATACCGCTTTGACGTCCATAAAGGATACGGGACAAGAAGACATTGCACAGCTATAAGAAGGCATGGCCTGTGTCCTGAGCACAGGAAATATTTCTGCAAGAATATAATCTAACTTTACACTTTTCCAGTTTCCTGTATTGTTGATACAGATATGATCTCCAAAGGAAGGTGACGCTTGAGCTCTCTTTTGATCGATTGCAGCGAACCGCCGTTTGTCCCTGAAGGGTTGTTTCTTCTGCCGGAAAGCGAACAATTGCCGAAAAGGGTTCGCAGATATTGGCTTTGGGATGTTCGAAACATCGGCCTGCATCTTCCATATGAACAAAGGACGCATGGCATGAGGGGGACTGAACTTCTTGTCTCTCTCAGGAATCACAGGGTCTTTCCGGCAAACATCCTTGATTTCTGCTTGAAGAGGGAGAACAAGGACATCGTTCCAAAGGAATTTGAAAGGTTCGCCATACCTTTCTGGGGCTCGCTCTTTGGTGCAAAATCAAAGAAGGATACAGGGATCAGGTACGTCCGATGTCTCTACAGGGACATAGGGAAGCTTGGTCCGGACAGCGAGGAGGTATCCAAGTGGGAAGGCGGATACTTCTCCGTGAATGAGATATACAACGGAGGGCTTCCGACCATAGTGGCATTGCGTTTTTGAACATAGCCCTGATACCTTAATTGGTACCAGGGCTTTTACTTGACAAGCATATCTTGAAATAGTATAATTGGGAGTAGACAGTGCTAGAATCTTTGGCACTGAAAATCCAATTGAGGATTGTGCGATGGAAATAACACAAACGGTTCAAGAGACAATGTGTCGCGTTTGCGGGTTTTATTTTCCCGAAACCGACAAAGGTTTGTGCATGATCGTCATGTCAGATGGCGGATACACAAGCAAGGTGAGCGCTCCGGGCGGGGTGGGAAAGAAGGGAGAATCTCCGGAACGAGTTCTCATGACGAGGTTTTACGATCAGACCAAGCTTCGTCCTTTTCACAACAACAAGAATCCTTTGGTCTCGGTTGGGATTCATGCGGAAGGGCTTGCCAAGTCTTTCTTGGTCATGGGAGTCATCGGTTCCATGAAGGAGCCGAACAACAAGAATGATCTGAGAGAGATCAGGCCGATCGAGCTTGAGCTCGAAAAGGCGGCAGAACGCCTTGTTCAAGAAGACCTGAAAGGTTTTGAGAATGCGTTGTCCGAGAAGATGTCGGATAACGACTTTCGCCACGAGCATGCGGGGATCTACCAAAAAGTTCTCCAAATTCTCAATACGAGAGGAGTTTGATCTAATGGCCCGTGGGGGGTAGAAGTGCGCAAGCATAATCTTTTCCTCCCCGGGCCTTTTTGTATGCCTAGTTGACAAAATTATATAATAGTAGTATACTCTCAAACAAGTTGTTCCTTACATATTTATAGAGACAAGAGACCAAAACTGAAACTCCAACAAAGGAACGGAACATGCCACGAACCCAAATGAGCTGTCACGTGTCGGTGTTTGTCTTTGCGGAACGGAAGGTTCGGGGAGGGATGCGAGATTACATCTTCGGATTGTCAGACCTGACTCTAGATAAGAGAAACAAAGAGAAAAAGGTAAAGCCGCTTGGCGGAATGGTCGAGTACGGAGAATTCTTGGGACATGCCGTTATCAGGGAAGCTGGCGAGGAATCGGATCATAATGTCACCATAAAAGATCAGCAGTCGCTGGTGTTGACCTTCCGCGGGAGACCCGATAAAGGGAACCATAGGAGGATAAGCTACCTGGCAACCGAGACCGACATAGAGACCAAAGTCCGGTTTGAGCCTGGTTCATCCGTTACTTTCATAGATAGCGAGAGCGGACACACTTTCAAGCTCCGTTTGTGGGGATTGAAAGATTTCCTGATCCATCTCTGTGACGGATACTGGGAAAGATACTTTTTCACTTTCGAGAAGATGATGAAGTATCAGGATTTCCGCGAGAGGAACCAGAAGTTCTTCGATGAGGTCCTCGTGAAGAGGAATCAGGAGTTCATTAAACTCAAGGAGGAAAGGAGGAACCGAAGAGTTCATATCTTGTCATAAGTGTTTTAAGCCCCCAGACGTCGCTCGCGCGACCTCTCGGGGGCTTTTCTTTTTCAAAATAATGTGATAGTCTGTCAAAACTATGGTAAATCGAATGAGACACAACAGGTCCCAGAGGGGAAGCACGAGATCGCATCATGCTCTCTCGGGAGTCGGCCTTACAGTCTGTCCGGATTGCAAGTCGCCTGTAATGAGGCACAAGGCTTGCTCAAATTGCGGCAAATACAGAGGCAAGGTCGTCATTGATATGGAGAAAAAGACGAAGAAAACCGGCACCAAGGAGAAGAAAAGCGAGGCTAAATAATGCCCCGTTTTTCTTTTCTTTTTTTGATTTTTGATATACAATACCCATATGTCGAGCAGGCACCTTGCAAGATCAATTGTACTCCAAACCGCTTTTGAGTGGGATTTTAGGAATCTGACGAGAGAACAAGCTCTCGAAGCTCTTTTGAGGAATAACAAGGAATTCGGCGACGGAGACTCCGCCAGGTCTTTTTCTGACAAGCTCCTGAAAGGGATTATGGACAAGAGGACCGACCTTGATACCATCATAGTGAAAGCCGCTCCGGATTGGCCCATGGAAAAGATATCCATTACCGACAGAAACATTCTTCGCATAGGTCTATACGAGCTTCTGTTCTCCGACAGGAAGGAAGTGCCGGCGAAGGTTGCCATAAACGAGGCAATAGAGCTTGCCAAAGTGTATGGAGGAGAGAAAAGCGGCAGCTTCATAAACGGAGTGCTCGGCACAATATATAAGGAACTCGGAGAGCCGGGCAAGGACGAAGTATCAAAGAAGCATAACAGGGACGTTCCGTTTGAGAAGATGCCCGTACAACGATTGGCCGGTGCAGTGGTATATGCCATGAAAGATGGAGTGATGTATTTCGCTTTCGTCCACGATGTCTTCGGGCGATGGACCCTTTCAAAGGGAAAGATAGAGGAAGGCGAGAATCCAAAGGAGGGAGCGATAAGGGAGATAAAGGAGGAAATGGGCGTGGATATAAAGATCGAAGATGAGCTTTTGAAGAACGAATATGTGGCAAACCATCCGGAACAGGGGAAGATCAGGAAGCAGGTGATGTATTTTCTCGCAAGCACTGAAATGACAGAGTTGAAGCTCGGACCGAGCGGAGGGCTTGATGACGCGAAATGGTTCAAACTCCAGGATATCCAGAACCTCAACTTCTACAACGACATCCTTCCCATAATCACAAAGGCCATAGGAATAATAGGAAATAAGAAGAACTGACATGATGCCTGATTTTGGAAAATTTGAGAATATCATAGGGATAATCTTCAAGGACAAAGATCTCTTGAGGCAGGCTTTTACGCATCGTTCATATCTAAACGAGCACAGGGACAGCGAATTGATACACAACGAGAGATTGGAGTTTTTGGGCGATGCCGTACTTGAGCTCATCGTCACGGAATATCTGTACGATAAATATCCGGATCACACTGAAGGCGATCTGACCTCATATAGGGCGGCTCTTGTCAATGCAGTGACTCTTTCAGACGCCGCTTCAAAGATAGGCATGAACGACTACCTCTTGCTCTCAAAAGGCGAAGCGAAGGACACGGGAAGGGCGAGGCAGATAATACTTGCAAATGCCATAGAGGCCCTCATAGGCGCCATATTCCTCGACCAGGGATATGACATCGCAAAATATTTCATATCAAGGCACATATTCAATCTTGTCGAGAAGATAGTGGAAGACAAGACATGGCTTGATGCAAAGAGCAAGTTCCAGGAGAAGGCCCAGGAGTGCGAAGGAGCCACTCCTCTGTACAAGACCATAAAGGAAGAAGGCCCGGACCATGACAAGAAGTTCACAGTAGGGGTGTATTTGAACAAGAATAAGATAGCGGAAGGCGAGGGAAGGTCAAAGCAGGATGCAGAACAGATCGCGGCCCAGAATGCATTGAAGGTGAAATGCTGGGAGGATTAATATAAAACATATGAACGAAAGAACACCAGATCTTAATAGAATAGGAAGAGCGAGCATTGCCGAGAAATTGAAAGATATTTTAAATTCTTTCAATCCAGGCAGAGATCTGTTCAAAGAGAAGGAGAAGCGAGAGAAAATAGATAATTTTGACAATGAATTGAGGCGCAAAGGATTGAAACCTCTGGATTACGAGCTATGGCATGTATTGAACGGCATGAATCTTCCGGAAGGCAAGACTCTCGATTTTGACACCAAGAACAATGATATAGAGAATTTCATAATGAAGACGTTCGATGAGAATAATAAGATATGACATATGACAAAAGAAAATCATGAAACTGGGCCAGAAGACATTGAATCCATCAAAGAGAGGGTTTTTAAAAGAGTGAAGGAAATATACGAGCTTTATCCGCTTGATGATATAGTGGGGAAGATACACAGTCTTGAGAGCAAGTTGAAGGAAAAGGGGATCAATGCCAAAGATTACAGGTTTTTTCATAAGCTCATAGGCAGTTCTCCGAGAGAACAGACTATAGAGTTTGATACCCCGGACCATGATATAGAGAAGTTCATCATGAGCATGTAGGAATTAAAGCCAAAAAAGTGTATAATATATGCAATAAGACCATATGAGAACAGAGAACAATTACGAACAAAATAATAGCCTGTCAGAGGAAAAGCTGAAATGGCTCGATGAGGTTTCGAGGCTTGGAAAAAAACTGAAAGCTTTCTATAACAAGCCGGATTTTGACAGCATTAAATCCGAAGAGACTTCTGAGAAGATCACCTACTTCGAACATGACCTCATAGGGTCCTTGAAAGGGCAAAAAAAGGAAGACGGCACCGATCTTGAGCTCAAAGACCTCTTCCTTTGGAGCCTGTTTGCCCCGGAAATGTCATCTGACCCGTCCACATATGATCACTTTGATACGGAAGACCAGGAGATAGAGGAGTTCATAGAATCTTTGGTCAATGCCGTTCCCGAGCTTAATTTTGAGGTCAAAGAAAATAAGAGGCGCAAGGCTGCATAGTTAATTCTTTAATACGGGAATGTACCTAAAAAGCATAGAACTATCGGGATTCAAATCGTTCGGCAAGAAATGTTCGCTTGATTTCAACGTGCCCATCTCGGCCATCGTCGGCCCGAACGGCTCCGGCAAATCGAATGTGGCCGAGGCCTTTTCTTTTGTGCTTGGGGAGCAATCCATAAAATCACTTCGAGGAAAGAGGGCGGAAGACCTCATCTTCAACGGAGGAAAGGATGCTTCGCGTGCAAACCGAGCTTCTGTGAAGCTTGTTTTCAATAACATCCAGAGGATCTTCAATATAGATTTTGACGAGGTTTCCATAGAGCGCGTGGTAAACAGAGATTCCTCAAGCGAATACCTCATAAACGGAAGCCAAGTTCGATTGAAAGACATCGTTGAGCTTCTTTCCTCCGCCCATATCGGAGCATCAGGACACCAGATAATCTCGCAGGGCGAGGCTGACAAGGTCTTGAACTCGAATATCAAAGAAAGGAGAGACATGATAGAGGATGCCTTGGGCCTCAAGATATATCAATACAAAAAAGAGGAAAGCGCACGCAAGCTTGAAAAGACAGAGGAGAACATCAAGCAAGTGGAGTCCTTGAGAAGGGAGATAGCTCCGCATATAAGATTTTTGAAAAAACAGGTTGAGAAGATAGAGAAGATGGCGGAGATGAAGGAGACTCTCATAAAGCTGTACCATGACTACTTCAAGCGCGAAGAGGAACACATAAATCATGAGAAGAAAGGCATATCTTCCGAGAAAGATCCGCTTCTGGAGAGATCCCGCAAGCTTGAGGAAGAATTGGGGACTGCCAAGGCTATCCTTGCAAGATCCGTCTCAAAGGACCAGAAATCCGAGGAGGTCATGAAAGTGGAAGAACGTCTGAAAGAGACCAGAGCTTCGAAGGATTCCCTGACGAGGCATATAGGACGCATAGAGGGAGAGATATCCTCGCTTTTGAGGATGATAAAGAAGATGAACGAGGAGGCCGCGGCCATGTCCAAAAAGACGGTAGAGCTAACACAAGTGGAAAATGTGGCAAAGCAGATAAACCTTGAGATAGACAGCGCTTCAAACGGGGACATCTCAAAAATAAGAGCCATATTGCATTCCATAAAAGAGATTCTGAAAGACTTCATAGAGAAGAACAGGGAAAACGAGAACAAGCAGAATACTGCCGATATAGAGAGCGACATCAAAAAACTTGAAGCGGAAAAGGGCGGATACGAGGGGAAGATAAAAGATGCGGAAAATCTGGAAACGGAGCTTTCGGAACAGTACAATTTCTTGAAGAGCGAGATAGAGAAGGAGAAGGATTCGAACAGGGACGCCGAGAAATCCGTGTTTAGGATAGTGGCGGAACAGAATGACATACGAGGCAAGCTCTCTAATCTTTCAAGCAGGGAATCAAGATTGAGCCATGACGAGGAGGAGCTCAAGCGAGAACTTCAGGAAGGATCAATACTTGTCGGAGTTTCCGCTCTCAGGTACAAGGATTTTTGGCCTGTGCAAAAAGATGGATCTGCGGTTTCGCTTGAGGATATGGTCAAAGAGGACAGGCAAATGCAGGAAGACAGGAGGAGGGCGATAGAGAAGATAAAGATCCGCTTGGAAGATTCCGGCATTGCGGGAAGCGACGAGGTGGTCAAGGAATACAAGGAGACATCTGAGAGGGATACTTTCCTTGAAAAGGAACTTGAGGATCTCATTAGATCCTCGGAATCTTTGAGAAACCTGATAAAAGAGCTTGATGAGAAGATCACGAATGAGTTCAAGATAGGAGTTCTAAAGATCAACGTCCAATTCCAAGAATTCTTCACAGCCATGTTCGGCGGAGGCTCTGCTTCTCTTTCCATCGTAAAGGAAAAGAAGAGGAAGAGGTCGGATACCGATCTTCCGACGGAATATGAAGGGGAGATGATCGAGGAGGAAGAGGAGGTCGAAGAAGGCCTTGATATAGAGGTGTCTTTGCCAAGGAAGAAGATAAAGGGTCTCATGATGCTCTCCGGAGGGGAAAGAGCGCTTACATCAATTGCGCTTCTCTTTGCAATTTCCCAGGTCAATCCGCCTCCGTTCATCATCCTGGATGAGACCGATGCTGCGCTTGACGAGGCCAATTCAAAGAAATACGGAGATATGATTACGGAACTTTCAAAGTGTTCCCAGCTCATTCTCATTACCCACAACAGGGAGACGATGGCCAGGGCTGGTATCATCTACGGAGTCACTATGGGCGCAGATGGAGTTTCTAGACTTCTTTCAATTCAGTTTGAAGAGGCGGTTCAGGTGGCAAAGTGATCTTTTTGTTATATAATATCAGTATGAACAGAAAAGGCTTTACACTCATAGAATTACTTGTCGTCATAGCCATAGTAGGCATACTCTCTTCTGTCATATACTCAAATATCACAGGAATCAGGGACAGAGCAAGGATAACGGCAGGAATAAGGTTTGATTCTTCCACACTTCATTCCATAGGGGATCAATTGGTGGGAGAGTGGTTGTTTGATATTCCTACGAACCCTTTAGCTGATACTTCAGGAATGGGAAACAATGGTTCAACTACCACAGCACCTACGTATCTGTCAATTGGGGGATATAACAACAAAGGCGCGTACAGTTTTGACGGAATTGATGATTTTATAAATATTGGGAACGCAGCAAGCCTACATGGCAATACTATCACTATCACTGTCTGGGTCTATCCAAAATTCTCATCTCAAACAAGAGATATCTACAAAAAACACGATGGCGCCACTGATTACTGGTTAATTACTACAGCCACAGAGAACAGTTTCAGTTTTTATTTTGGAGGCACAGGCGTAGGAGGTTATGCGCAATCTGTAACAACAATTTCTCCCAACACATGGTATTTTATTGTTGGTACGTATGATGGAACAAACACCTCGATCTATATAAATGGCAAGTATGAGGGAAAGGCGGCATCCCCCAGAACACCAAACGGTCAAACAGCACCTTTGACCATAGGGCAGGGTTATGATGCCTCAAGATTTTTTAATGGTTATATCGATGATATTCGCATCTATTCCTCGGCTCTTTCCGGCTCCGAGATCCAGAAACTATATGCTTCGGGAAGACCGATGCACGAAGATTTCTCTCTAAAATAAAACCCCTAGATCACTGTGATCTAGGGGGAGTGGGGAATGGGAAGGATCTCGGATCGCGATCCTTCAATTCCCTCATCGCGTTTTTGAACTCCTCGGAGCCGTAAAGGAAGATTGTTACCTTCTCCTCGCCAGGTTTTGGAGAGGAGAAGATATTTTCCTTTTTTCTGTCATATATCTGCAAGGCTTTCGAGTGCTTCATCGGAAATGAATACGATGTAACACCCGTCTTCGGATTGGACCATCGGACGATGGCGAGCTGATCCGCTTCCTGTCCCATGACAGCGACAGTTTTGGGTTGATCGTAGTGCTTGTAAACACGGATCAAGCCCAAGGCAATGACAGACAAAAGCAACGCAATGTTCAAAAAGAAAGAGAACTTTCTCATGACAACTTTCCTTCTGCGGTATCTAACCGCTTTGGATTTTTAATCTGTCATGAATATATCACATATATTAATACAAGTCAATTCTTACCCGACTATTTCATAGTCCATCTGCCTTCTATCAAGGTCTGCGGAGACAAGCTTTATTCTCATCCTTTGTCCCAAGGAGTAGGTCCTTTTTGTCTTTTGTCCTATGATGGCGTACTTTTTCGGGTCCAAGGCGTAGAAGTCATCTCCAAGGGAAGATAGCTTTATCATTCCTTCCGCTCTGGTCTCGACTTCCTCGGCATATATGCCCCATTCGGCGACTCCTGTGATCGTACCGTCAAATGTCTGCCCCACCTTATCAAGCATATATTCTATCTGCTTGTATTTTTTTCCTGTTCTCTCCGCTTCCGACGCTTTGATCTCCTGGTCTGTGCTGTGCATGCAGGCTTTTTCATAGAAGGAGAAAAGGGACGGTTCTGTCTTTTCTTTCGCCAGTATCTTGTAGAGCATCCTATGGACCAAGAGGTCCGGATATCTCCTTATGGGGGAAGTGAAGTGGGCGTAGTATTCAAAGGCGAGTCCGAAGTGCCCGATGTTCTTCACGGAATATATGGCTTTTGCCATTGAGCGTATTGCCGCGGTCTTTACGAGCGCTTCCTCGGCCTTGCCTTCGACTTGGGCGAAGAGCGCCTGCATGTCTTTGCCTGTGATGTTCCCATCCTTGTCTATTATAAGCTCATGTCCGAGCGCATTCACAAACACTGCAAGTTCGGCTATCTTTTCCTTGTCCGGAAGGTCGTGGATCCTGTACGGGAGAGGGAAGAGCTTGCCTGACTTCTTTTCGAACTTGTACACGAACTCGGCAACCTCCTTGTTCGCAAGGAGCATGAACTCCTCAACGAGCTTGTGGGTATCAAGCCTTTGTTTCTTGAATATCTTCATTGGTCTGCCTTTCTCATCCAATTCAAAATAGATCTCTTCCTGTTCGAAGTCTATAGCTCCTTTCTTCCATTTCTCCTTTCTCAACACCTTTGCGATATTGTTCAAAGTATCCAATTCCTCAAAGTATCTTCCAGACTTTGCATCAAGGACTTCCTGGGCATTCTCATATGTGAACCTCTTTGCAGATCTTATGACCGTCTTGCCGAACCATTTTGAGAGGACATGCCCTTTTGAGTTCATCTCGAATATGCTTGAGAAGGCTAGCTTCTCGTCTCCTTCGCTCAAGCTGCAGAGATTATCTGAGAGCTCGAAGGGGAGCATGGGAATGGTCCTGTCCGGAAGATATACCGAGCAGCCTCTCTTGTATGCCTCTCTATCAAGCTCGCTTCTCTCAACAACGTAATGAGATACATCTGCTATATGAACTCCGATCTCGAAGTTGCCGTTTGGAAGCTTTTTGAAGGATATGGCATCGTCAAAGTCCTTTGCCGTCTTCGGGTCTATGGTGAAGGTCAGAGTATTTCTCATGTCCCTTCTCTTTGAGATCTCTCCATCTGATATCGTCTTGTTCATATCAAATATCCTCTTTGATTCCTGAGAGACTTTCTCAGGAAACTCGATGTCAAAGCCCTTGTCTATGGCTATGGAGTTCATCTCTGTGGAGTTGTCTCCCTTCTTGCCTAGTACGCTCATTATCTCTCCTTCTGAGTATCCGGGAGCAAGGACCCATTTGGTGACCTTCACTTTGACTTTATCATCGTTCTTTAGGTTAAGCGTTTTTTGTATCTTTACGGATATCTTTATCCTCTTGTCGTCAGGTATGACAAGAAAACCTTTGTCTGATATGGAAATACTTCCGACAAAAGAGCTTCTTGCCCGGCTAATGACCTTTATTACTTCTCCGTTCGCATTTTTTGATCCGGCTTTGTATATCTTCGCTTCAACCTTGTCTCCGGACATGGCAGTATTGAGCTGTCTTGTGGAGATCTCGGCTTCGATATTGTCTGTATCTGATTTGAAGTACGCCACATTGCCTCTGATCGATCTTATAGCGCCTATATACACTTTGGCCTTTCCAAAACGCCCTTGTTCCTTCGGAGCATGCTTCCAATCCCTTTTGAACCTCTTCTTGTTTTTCATTATGTATGAAGCTTATCACAAAACATCCTACTTGCCACGGGCCTTGCTTTTTTTGGATTTTTTGTTACTATCTCTCCTACATTATGTTGATAATCAGATTACAAAGAGTAGGGAAAGTTCATGAGCCGGTGTTCCGCATCGTCCTTACCGATTCAAAATTCGGTCCGAAGAGCGGCAAGCCAGTTGAGGTTCTCGGCTTCTACGATACCAGGAAGAACAAGGGAACGAACAAGGTGGATGGGGAGAAGGTCAAATATTGGATCTCAAAGGGAGCTCAGCTTTCAGCCACGGTTCACAATTTCCTCATAGATCAGAAGGTAATATCGGACAAGAAGATAAATGTCCTTCCGAAGAACAAGATCATAAACGCAAAGAAGGCCAAGGAGGCTGAAGAGGCGACCAAGGTGGCTGCAGCTGCTCCGAAGCCTGTAGAAGCTCCAGCAGTATAAAATTAAAATCCACCATGGTGGTGCATTTTTTATTTGCAAATGATTTCTATTGTGTTACATTTGTATATGTAGTGGAAAATTTATTTTTGGTCGTGTCACTGCACTTTGTAAGTTTAAATTTTGAAAAACATGACAGATGATATGATAACTCCTGTGGTAAACCCAGGGGATGATTCCATAAAAAAACCTGAGGAAGGTACTATGGCTCCAAAGCAGGATAGTGCTATGCCTGAGGAAAAGGAAGCACCTATGGTGGAGAAGCCAGCAGAAGCTGCAGCAGAACCAGCAACAGAGGCTCCAAATATGTAGCAAACAAAAGACTCCCTTATAAGGGAGTCTTTTGTTTGCAGACTTTTATTGTTGTGATAGTATTGATGCAGGCAGTATTTTATAAGTTCATACCGGTCGAATTACTGCAATATCAGAATCAGAATTAAAAATAAAATGACAGATAATGACGCAAAATTCCTAGAGCTTGTCGTTAAGTCTTTGGTAGATGCTCCAGAAAAAGTGAAGATAACGAGAACTGTGGATGAGATGGGCGTGTTGCTTACGCTTGTGGTGGACAATGCCGACATGGGCAAGGTCATCGGAAGGTCAGGCAATACCGCAAAGGCCATCAGAACGCTTTTGAGAGTGGTTGGAATGAAGAACAACTCAAGAGTGAATTTGAAGATAAATGAACCTGAAGGCGCGGAGCCAAGAATGGCTACGGTCTCAAAGGAACCATCTTCAAAGACAGTGGATGAGGCAATGGCAGACCTGAAACTATAAACAGAAAAAGAAAAGCCGCCCTTAACTGGGCGGCTTTTTGGTTGCGCTTAAGTTGGACATTGATGCCTTTTTGCATCTTGCGTCTCTTCTTGCGGGCGATTTTTCTACTTGGAGTTATATAACAATTATATAGAAAAGTGAAGCATGATTGTATTTTTCATCATTTTGTTCTAATCTTAAGTTCATAATGCATATATTTAGAACAAGATTCAAGAAAGATATAGTTTGTGAATTTTTACCACCCAATAAGGATACTGGCAAAGTAGTTATATTTTGCGGTGGTTTACCATCATTTCCATCGAAACCAGAAGTTCTAAAATTTTTTGCCCAAAAAGGATTTTGGGTTTTTTCTCCTAGGTATCGCGGAACTTGGGAAAGTGATGGAAGTTTTTTGAAAAAATCTCCGCATCAGGATATATTAGATATTATTGATGAGTTACCAAAAGGGTTTTTAGATCTTTTTAATAATAAAAAATATGTAATAAACGTTAAAAAGATATATGTAATAGGAGTAAGTTTTGGTGGTCCTGCCGCTATCCTGTCCTCTCTTGATAAGAGAGTATCAAAGATTGTAGCTCTTTCTCCAGTTATAGATTGGAAAAAGGAAAAAGACATGTATTTCATAGAAAAATTTATCAGATCTGCATTCGGTAAAGCTTACCGTTTTTCGCATAAGGATTATATTAGATTGGAAAAAGGTCTTATGTATAACCCAATTGATAAAGTAAGAGAGATAAATGGAGATAAGATTCTAGTGATTCAGGCTTTGGATGATAAGGCCATTTTCGTTCCTTCAGTAAAAAAATTCGCATTGGAAACAAAATGCAAGACTTTTTATGTTAAAAAAGGTGGTCATTTTTCATCTTCAATTTTATCCAATCCTCATTATTTTAAAAAGTTTAAGGAATTTATAAAAAGATGAATTTTCATATAATCACATTGTTCCCAGAAGCCTTCAGCTCGTATTTGAACGAGTCTATTTTGGCTAGGGCCATACGTGAGAAGAAGGTGAAGGTCAGCTTCTATAATCCTCGTGATTTTGCAAAAGTAACCAAAATTCAGAAAACAAAAGACAAGCCATACAAGAGGGTTGATGACATACCATATGGCGGAGGTCCGGGCATGGTCATGCAGGCAGAACCAGTCATAAAAGCTATTGAAAAAGCATTGAAGAAATGCAAGAAAGAGAAGACAAAGATGATCTTCCTGGTTCCTTCAGGGAAGCAATTTGATACTGCATATGCAAAAGAAACTGCCAAAAAGTATTCTGACATCCTTATTATCTCCGGCAGGTATGAGGGTATAGATGATAGGGTCAACAAGATATTCAAGACGGAAAAAGTCACTATCGGGCCATTTGTCCTAACAGGAGGCGAGCTTCCGGCCATGATCATTATGGATTCCATATCAAGACAGATAGAAGGAGTGCTTGGGAACAAAACTTCGCTTGAGGAAGAGAGAATATCAAGCTCTGAAGTATATACAAGACCTGAGATTTTGAAGCATAAAGGAAAGACATATAGAGTCCCAAAGATACTGCTTTCAGGGAATCACAAGCTCATAGATGAGTGGAGAAAAGAAAAAAAATAATTTTACCCAAAAAATTATTTTTTGAGTTATCAACAGTTTAATTGATTTTGCCATTTATTATATTCTGTTGAGTGATATAATTTTAGTATTATTAGCGTTAATTTCTAAATAACATGGCAAAGAAGAAAATGAAGAAGGGGAAGAAAGCTTCCAAGAAGACAAAGAAGAGATAGTTGAAATTTAAAAGCTGCTGAAAGGCAGCTTTTAAATTAACTCTATTATTAACATCAATAACATATATCATATGGCCAAAGGGAACTCACATCCGAAAAAGGATGTAAAGAAAAAGAAGAAGGGAAGCAAATAGCAATATAAAATATCCGTCACGAGGCGGATGTTTTTATGCTAAAATATCCGTATGACCCAAAAGGATGCAATGGAAATATTGAAGATGGGTGAGAACTGCTACATCACCGGAGCTGCCGGAAGCGGAAAGACCCATCTTTTGAACGAGTATGTGAAATTTCTCAAGGAAAAAGGCGTTTCCGTGGGCGTCACTGCATCCACAGGCATTGCCGCAACTCACATGGGAGGAATGACCATACACTCATGGTCCGGCCTTGGTATACGCGATGAGCTCACGGAATATGATCTTGAAGAGCTAGAAACGAAGAAGTACCTGCAGGACAGGTTCAAGAGCACAGACGTGCTCATCATAGACGAGATATCAATGCTCCATCATTTCCGTTTAGACCTTGTTGAGAGGATTGCAAGGTATTTGAAGAGAAATCAGCTTCCTTTCGGCGGGATGCAGGTGATACTCTGCGGAGACTTCTTCCAGCTTCCTCCTGTTTCAAGAGCAGGCGAGAGGGAATCCCATTTTTCATACAAATCAGAGACATGGAAGAAATTGAACTTGAAGATCTGCTACTTGGAGGAACAGCACAGGCACAAGGAGGAGAAGTTCATAAAGATACTGAATGGAATTCGTTGCAATAATATCAGTGAAGAATCTTTGATATGTTTGAAGGAGAGGTTCAATGCGGTCATAGGGAATGGGATTGAACCGGTAAGACTTCATACGCACAACATAGACGTTGATGTCATAAACGATACTGAGCTTAACAAACTGCCGACCCAGATGTTCACATATCAAATGGACAGCAAGGGAAGAAAGTCTCTCGTAGATGCCCTGAAGAAGAGCTGCCTTGCACCGGAAGTCCTTCGATTGAAATTGGGAGCAAAGGTCATGTTCGTCAAGAACAATTTTGAGGAAGGATATGCGAACGGCACTCTTGGCAAGGTGGTGGAATGCTCAAACTACGGTCCACAAATAATGCTTGCTTCGGGAAAGCTCATAACTCCGGAAAAAGTTTCTTGGGTAGTGGAGGAAGAGGGAAAGAGGAAAGCCACCATAGAGCAGTATCCTCTTCGTCTTGCTTGGGCCATCACGGTCCACAAGAGCCAGGGAATGAGCTTGGATTCCGTGGAAGTGGACCTTTCCAAATCCTTTGAAAGGGGAATGGGATATGTGGCGCTTTCGAGAGTCAGAGAGATAAGCGGACTGAGACTTACAGGACTCAATAAGAATGCACTTGAGGTCAGGGAAGATGTCTCCATCTTTGACGAGGATCTGCAGGAAATGTCGGCGCAGGACAAAAGCTGGCTGTATTCCCTCACTGACAAGGAAATAAAGGAAAAACAAAAGAAGTTTTTGGACAAGGTTGCCATATATGCAACCGATGAAAAGAAGAAAAAGAAGAATCGCATAACGCCGATTCAGGAAACAAGGAATATGCTGGAACAGAGAATGGGTTTTAAAGAGATCTTGGAGCACAAGGGAGTGACCCTTGGCACCATACTTGAGCATGTGGAAAAGATACTTGAGAAAGATCCGAATTTTGACATCAGCCATTTGAAGGGAGAAGTTCCTTCGGGAAAGTTCAAGAAAGCATACATGGCTTTCAGGAATATGTACGGGGAGAACAGGGATTTCAGGCTTGCTCCCGTGAGAAATGCGCTTGGTGATGGATTTACGTATGAGGAATTGAGGATTGTGAGGTTGTTTGTGAAGAAGA